>Ga0070741_10010477_pt1 | contig 17486 bp, 19 predicted proteins | sample Coa_R1_4_FD_66440 | JGI IMG/M metagenome (GOLD analysis project Ga0070741, IMG submission 66440) | Surface soil microbial communities from Centralia Pennsylvania, which are recovering from an underground coalmine fire - Coalmine... | ecosystem: Environmental > Terrestrial > Soil > Unclassified ...
TCAGCAATTTCACGATCAATCTTTACGGCAAATATCTCAGCTACGCCGTGCTCGCGATCAGTGTCGATTTGCTGTGGGGCTACACTGGATTGCTGAGCCTCGGCCAGTGCCTCTTCTTCACACTCGGCGGCTACATGATGGGCATGTATCTGATGCGGATGATCGGCAATCTCGGGCAGTATCACATGGCGATTCCCGATTTTCTGGTCTTCCTCGGCTGGAACACGCTGCCGACATTTTGGAAACCATTCGCGAGTTTCCCATTTGCGCTAATGATGGTTGTGTTGTTACCGGGATTGCTCGCGCTGGTCTTTGGTTTTCTCGCGTTCCGCTCGCGCATTCGCGGCGTTTATTTTTCGATTCTCACGCAAGCGTTAACCTATGGCGCGTGTCTGCTTTTCTTTAGAAATAATCTGCTGATGGGCGGCAACAACGGTTTTACGGATTTTAAGCTTTTGCTTCAACAGGACCTGCGTCTGCCGGCCACGCAACGCATGCTCTACATTTCTACGGGTATTTTGCTTTTGTTAACGTATTGCTTTTGCCGGTGGCTCACGAAAACGAAGTTCGGAAAAGTCCAGCGGGCGATTCGCGACAGCGAAAATCGTGTGCTTTTTTCCGGATATGCCGCGGCTAATTTCAAGCTCTTCGTCTTTGTCGCAAGCGCGATTATCGCCGCTCTCGGCGGCGCGCTTTACACACCGCAGGTCGGCATCATCAACCCAAGCGAAATGGCGACGGACAAATCGCTCGAAGCTGTCGTCTGGGTCGCTGTCGGCGGACGCGGCACACTCGTCGGACCAATCGTCGGCGCGATTTTCGTCAACACGCTCAAGAGCTGGGCAACGCGCGCGTATCCCGATTACTGGCTGATTATTTTGGGCGGCATGTTTTTGCTGGTAGTCCTGTTTTTGCCAAAAGGAATCGTCGGATTGATTTCAGATTGCGGAGGGTGGATTGCGGAAAAATTCAAAACGACGCCGGTAGTGCCGGATTTGAAACAGACGCCTGATGCGGATTCTCTTCCCAATCCGCAACCCGCCATCCGCAATCCATGAAGAATTTCATTCTTACCGCGGAAGGGGTGAACAAGACGTTCGATGGCTTCAAGGCGATCTCGGATTTGAATTTTTACATGGACGAAGGCGAGTTGCGCACCGTGATTGGACCGAATGGTGCGGGAAAAACAACATTTCTCGATTTAATAACGGGCCGTTCAAAGCCTGATGCCGGCACGATCCAGTTTGGTCGCGAAAGCACGGAGCTCACAAAATTAAACGAATATCAAATCTATCGTCTCGGCATTGGCCGCAAATTCCAGACGCCGACGGTATATGTCGACCACACCGTTTTTGAAAACATCCTGCTGTCGATGGAAGGAAGCCGTGGAGTTTTCAGTGCCCTGTTCGCGCGTGTGACGCCGGCGCAGCGCGAGCGGATTCACGACATTTTAAAAACCGTTGGCCTCGGCGAAAAAATCGACGCAAAAGCCGGCTCACTCGCGCACGGACAAAAGCAATGGCTAGAGATCGGAATGCTGCTCGCCCAAAACGCAAAGCTATTGCTCGTCGATGAACCGGCCGCCGGCATGACTGATGAAGAAACAGCAAAAACCGGCGAGCTGCTGCTGAGCCTCGCGGGAAGGCACTCGATTATCGTCATCGAGCACGACATGGTTTTCGTCCGGCAGATTGCGAAAAAAGTGACCGTGCTGCACCAAGGCACGATTTTGTGCGAAGGCAGCGTCGACGAAGTGCAAAACAACGAACGCGTGATAGAGGTTTATCTCGGCCGCAAGCATCACCACAACTGACATGCTGCGCATCGACAATCTCCAGGTCAGCATTGGCGGCTCGCGCATTCTACGCGGCGTGCAGCTCGAGGTGCCCGCGAACCGGCTTGTTTGCTTGATGGGCCGCAACGGCGTCGGCAAAACAACGACGCTCAAAAGCATCACCGGTTTGCAAAAAACGATCGCCGGCGAGATCACGTTCGAGGGCCGCAGCATTCTCAACATGAAACCGGAAAATCGCGCGCGCGCGGGCATCGCTTACGTTCCACAAGGCCGCGATATTTTTCCGAACCTGACAGTGCTCGAGAATTTGAAGATCGGCCTGGTCGCAACCGGTCGGAAAGTAAATGGCCAGATGACGCGCGTGCTCGATTTGTTCCCGATTTTAAAAGAATTCCTCGCGCGAAAAGGGGGCGTGCTCAGCGGCGGACAGCAACAGCAACTCGCCATTGCCCGCGCACTGCTCACCGAACCGAAACTGCTGATCCTCGACGAACCAACCGAAGGTATTCAGCCGAACATCATCGACCTGATTGGCGACACGCTGCAGAAGCTGAAATCGGATAGCGCTATGAGCATTTTGCTCGTCGAGCAGTATCTCGATTTTTGCAAAGACCTCGCCGACGATTTTTACATCATGGATCGTGGTGCGATCGTCGCACACGGCGGCATCGGCGAGCTCACCGACGAGGTGGTTCGCAAATACCTAACGGTGTAAGCGCGCGCTTACTGCAGGTGCGAGTAGCGTGTGATCGTCTGCGCGTGCTGATTCGTCTCCGCAATCGCGCTCCATTCGCTGCGATCGGCCTCCACGCGTGTCGCACCGACCGACTGTCCGCGGGTATACAGCGCGACGGACGGCGTTTTGTCGTTCGTGCGGAAATACATCGGGCGCAAATTTCCGTGGGAATCTTGCATTACCACGTAGCCGAGATCGTCCGCGAAGGCGGTTCCGGTAGCGACTATCGCGAGGGTGAGGATGGCTTTTGTAACTAGTTTCATAACGTTTTCCTTTGTTTTACGGGCGCGAAGACTATCTGTCGCACCCACTCAAGCGTTCGCCGGTGCGCACTCATTTGGATGCCCATGTGCAAAATGCTGCAGCGAAATGCGCAGCGTGTAATCAGAAAGACAGCGCGCGAAGTGTGGGCTTGGATTCGGCTGATCGCCCGCGAGCCCTGTATTTAAGCCAGTTGCGGTGAAATTTCCACAACTCAAAACATGTGGCACACGCAATGCTAAACGTGCCGCCGTGCAGAAATACCGCTTTTTAAAAGCTGAGCACGCCAGCCGCGAGCATGCGCATTTTTTGCGGCTGACGCTCATCGACATCTGCTGCGGTCCACCCGCTGATTTTGGAGTTTAGATTGCGGATTTTGGATTGATTCCGCAGTTGCATTTTTCGGCCAATCCAAAATCCAAATCTGAAATTTAGAATCCACAACCACAATGGGCTTCGGCCATTCACATTCGCACAAAAAGAAAAACATGGTTCGCCGCGTGCGGTCGGCGAGCAAAGCGGCGCAGCACGATCTCGCGCACGCCGAGGACAAGGATCATCACGACTCGACCGGTCACGATTGGATCGCGGGCAAACATCACCATGCCGAGCACGGGCAGCCATATCCGGATTTGCCGAGTTCGCATCATCCGCATCCGCAGCACGCGGAGGGTTATCCGTGGGCGCGCGTAGAACACGCGGATTACGACAAACCAGGGCAGGTGCCGCCGGGACATCCGCATCCGGAAGTGTTCGACCCTGCGGTGCGCCAGGGGGCCTGGGCAAAATTTCGCGAGAAGGAATTGGGCGCGAAAGGTTGGAAGGAGGAAGTCGATCGCTGTCTCGCGCACGGACTTGAAGCCGCTCCGTCGGTGAAGGATCGCACGATCTCGACTTTCGCACGAGGCGAGCTTCCGCATTTCGCCGGCATCAATACTTTCGCGAAGACACCTTATCTCGAAGACGTAAACAAAGTATCGCAATTTGATGCGGCGATTATCGGCGTGCCGTTCGACATCGGCACGACTTACCGCAGCGGCACGCGCTTTGGCCCGCAAGGCATCCGGCGCATCTCGGCGCTTTACGGCACTTACAATTACGAACTCGGCGTCGACCTGCGCGAGTCGCTGAAATGGTGCGATGTCGGCGACGTGTTCACGATCGCAAACATCGAGAAAGGCTTTGACCAGATCTCGAAAGCCGTTGCGCATGTGCGCAGCAACGGCGTGTTCCCGATCATGCTCGGCGGCGATCATTCCATCGGCTATCCCAACGTGCGCGGCATTGCGCCGTTCATCGACGGTCCGGTTGGCATCATTCACATCGACCGCCACGTCGACACGCAAGAGACGGACATGGACGAGCGGATGCACACGACGCCGTGGTTTCATGCGACGAACATTCCGAATGCGCCGCCCGTGAATCTCGTGCAGCTTGGCATCGGCGGCTGGCAGGCGCCGCGACCGGGCGTGAAGGTCGGGCGCTCCCGAGGAACGACTGTTTTAACAATCGACGACATTTGCGAAATGGGTGTGGAACGCGCTGCCGAGATCGCGCTCGATGTCGCATGGAAAGGCGCTAAAGCCGTTTATCTCAGCTTCGACGTCGATTCGCTCGACAGTGGATTTGTTCCAGGCACCGGCTGGCCCGAGCCCGGCGGATTTTTGCCGCGCGAAGTTTTGAAACTGCTCCGCCTCGTCGCGCGCGAAGGGCTCTCCGGCATGGAAGTTGTCGAGGTTGCGCCCGCTTATGATCCGAGCGACATGACGGCGCTCGTCGCCACACGGGGGATCATGGACGTGCTCGCGACACTCGTAAACGAAGGCAAGCTCGGCCGCAAACCGCCGACGGAACTACCGCCGCCGCCGTATTGGCCCGAGCGCAAATCGAAAAAAGCGAAAGCGAAAAAATGAGCACCGCACCAGCATCGGCGCCGCTTCTGTGGGAAAATCTCACGTGGGAAGAGATCGGCGCCCTTGCCTCCTCGGGGGTCGAGCTTGCGCTGCTGCCGGTCGGTGCGACGGAGCAACACGGCCCGCATCTTGCCGTCGGCATGGATAGCGTGTGTGCAACGGAAGTCGCACACGCGGTTTCCGCCGAAACGGGCGCGCCGGTTTTGCCGACGCTGCGTTACGGCTGTTCGCTCGGCCATTCGCGACGCTGGCCGGGAACCATCGCACTGCAGCCGCAGACGCTGATCGACACGGTCGTGCAGATATTTGAATGGATTCACGCGTTCGGTTTTCGGCGGCTGATGTTGATAAACGCGCACGTCACGAATTTCGCGCCGCTGCGTTGTGCGCTGGAGATTATTCGGAGCCGTTTCGATGACGCGATGGTTGCGATTCGCAACGTTGCGGAAGTCAGCGCGCGGGTGCGTGCGGAGTTCTTTGCGGATGCGCAGGATTGGCATGCGAATGCCGCCGAAACCGCTTTGATGCTGCATCGCGCGCCGTCGCTCGTGCGCGTGGAAAAACTCGCGGCCAGTGACGACGCGGATCGCACGGATGGTTTAATTTTTTCGCATCCGGTCAATCGCACGAGCACAAACGGCGTCACTGGATTTCCGAGCGGCGCCACGCGCGAGCAGGGCGCACGGCTTTTCACATGGATCGTCGAAGACCTTGCCGCGCAAGTCCGCGCCGCGATGATCGAGCAGCCGCCGTTACCGAACAGCTATTTCAGCCGCGCATGAAAACGGACGAGGAAATCGCACAAATAAAACAAACGCTGATCGGTCGAGGCGTAAAATATTGCCTCGGCGCTTACGTCGATATCCACGGCTGCCCGAAAGGCAAAGTCGTGCCGATTGCGCATTTCGAGGACTTCGCGCGCGGCTCGGAACTTTATACCGGCTATGCGCTCGACGGCCTCGGCCAGTCGCCGAACGACGATGAAATCTGCTCGATGCCCGATCTCGACGCGATCACGCAACTGCCATGGCAACCGGAAGTCGCATGGATGCCGGCGGACAATCATTTCAAAGGCGAACCTTACGAAATCAACACGCGCGTCGCGCTCAAGCGTGTGCTGCGCGAGGCGGAGGAGATGGGATTCGTCTTCAATGTCGGCATCGAGTGCGAAGTTTACGTCGTTGAACAAAGCGAAGATGGACGGTTGTTGATCCCTAACCCCGACGACAACCTCATCAAGAGCTGCTACGACGTGAAGCGGTTCTTCGACGCGTTTCCATTTCTCGACGCGATGGTCTCAACGATGAACGGACTCGGCTGGGACGTTTATTCATTCGACCACGAGGACGGCAACTCGCAGTTCGAGTTCGACTTCAAATACGCCGACGCGCTGACGATGGCGGATCGCTACATTTTCTTCCGCTACATGGCGAAAAAAATCGCGGCGGATCACGGCATGCTCGCGACATTCATGCCGAAGCCGTTTGCGGACAAAACGGGCAATGGCGCGCATTTCAACATGTCGCTCGCGGATAAAACGACCGGCATCAATTTGTTCAAAGCGAAACACGACAAAGACGCGCGCGGACTTGGCTTGTCGCAGCTCGGTTATTCGTTCATCGCCGGAATCATCAAGCACGGACGCGCGTTGTGCGCCGCGTTTGCTCCGACGGTGAACAGCTACAAGCGGCTTATTCGCCGCGGCGCGATGAGCTACTACTCGTGGGCGCCGATTTTCAATTCGTTCGGCACGAACAACCGCACCAACTCGATCCGCGTGCCGATGGGCGGCGGCCGCTGCGAATCGCGTAACGCCGACTCATCGTGCAATCCGTATCTCGCCGCGACGCTCGCGCTTGCCGCCGGACTCGAGGGCATCCGCGAAAATCTCGATCCGGGCAATCCGCACAACGAAAACCTCTACGATTTTAGCGATGCCGAATTGAAAGCGCGCGGAATCGAGCCGTTGCCAAAAACGCTCGGCGAAGCAGTCGATGCATTCGAGGCCGATCCATTCACGGAGAGCGTGCTTGGCGCGGCGTTGAAGCAGGAATTCATCTCCTACAAACGCGCCGAATGGGAGGAATACCACCAGTCGATCAGCCAATGGGAAATCGATCGCTACGCGCGGCTGTTCTGATTTTTCACCGCAAAAACAAACAACACCCAACAAAAAACATGAAACTAAAAACAAAGTTAACCCTCGCGTTAACAACCCTCGTCGCGTTCGCCGGATCGGCATTCGCGGAACCATTGAAAATCGGTTACTCCGACTGGCCGGGCTACACGATTTTCGAAGTCGCAAAACAAAAAGGCTGGTTCAAGGACGCCGGCGTCGATGTCGACCTTGTCTGGTTCGATTACCTGCCATCGATCGATGCATTTTCCGCCGGAAAAATTGACGCCGACTGCATTGTGGCGACCGATGCGCTCGTCGCGGGCGCGAGTGGCGCGAAAAGCAAATTCGTCGCGCTGCTCGATTACAGCGAAGGCAGCGACATGATCGTCGGCAAACCCGGTGTCGAATCGATCAAAGATCTCAAAGGCCAGAAAGTCGGCATCGAAGTAACGCTTGTCGAACATCTGCTGCTGCTGCAAGCGCTCAAGGCAAATGGCATGACGCAGGACGACGTGACGCTTGTGAATACACCGACGAATAACACGCCGCAAACGCTCGCATCCGGTCAGGTCGCGGCGATTGGCGCGTGGTATCCGGTTTCCGGCCAGGCGCTGAAGCAAGTGCCCGGCTCGAAAAAGCTGTTCACGAGCGCCGATGCGAAAGGCCTGATCTACGACGTGCTCGCGGTGAACCCGACGAGCTACGCGAAGCGCAAGGACGATTGGGCGAAAGTAGCGGGCGTGTTTTACAAATGTGTTGATTATTTAAAAGACGAGAAAACGAAGGACGATGCGGTTAAAATCATGGCCGCGAAAGTCGGCGCGGATGCGACGGATTATGGAACAAATATTCCGGGCACGCACTTCCTCACGCTGGCCGAAGCCAAGACCGCGCTGAAAAAGAACGACACGCTAATGTCGATCTACGGCTCGATGACCGTCGGCAACAAATTCAACCTCGACAACAAAGTCTACAAGGACTCGCAGAAGGTCGAGAGCTACGTCGCGCCTTCGGTCGTGATGGGCTTGAAGTAACGCCATGCCGGTCGCGGGCAAAAACAATCACGACTGGCTCGGTTTGAAAAAGGAGCTGTCGCCTCGGCGGCAGCTCCAGCTCACCGTGCTGTCGTTTGTTTTACCGCTCGCGGCTTGGGCGCTCGTCAGCTACGTGCCGTTTTTGTGGCACCCGCTCGTGCGCGTCACGTCGGCCGGGGATGTCGATTATTTCATCGAGGACATGGAAGTGCCTCGCGCGCAATTCGAGCAGGAGAATGCGAAAATGCGCGCGCAAAACATGACGCCGGCGGAAGGCATGCGCGTGAATCCCGTTTACTTTCCGCCACCACATGCGGTCGCGCGTGCGTTTTACACCGCGTTTAAAACTCCGCCGCGACTGCCGAATGAGCCGTGGCTGCACGAATCGCTCGGTCACAGCATTCGAACGATTTGTTGGGGCTTCGTCATCTCGTCGATTTTCGGCGTGCCGCTCGGCGTCTTGTGCGGGACGTATCGGTTTTTTGCCAGGCTACAGGAGCCGTTTGTCGAGTTCTTCCGCTACCTGCCCGCGCCGGCATTTGGTGCGTTGTGCGTAGCGATTCTCGGCATCGATGATCCACCGAAAATCGCGATCATTTTCATCGGCACATTTTTTCAGCAGGTGCTCGTAATCGCGAACACGGTGCGCAAAGTTGATCCGGCATTGATCGAGGCCGCGCAAACACTCGGCGCATCGCGGCTCAAGCTCCTTTTCAAAGTCATTATCCCGGCTTCGATCACCGACATCTATACCGATATGCGCATTTTGCTCGGCTGGGCGTGGACGTATCTCATCGTTGCCGAAGTCGTCGGCACAATGTCCGGTATCACGTTTTTCATCAACCAGCAGGCGCGCTACCGCAACTTCGACAACGTCTACGCCGCGATCGCGATGATCGGTATCATCGGTTTTTCGACCGATCTATTTCTCGCATGGCTCGGAACTGTCATGTTCCCGTGGAAACGGCGTCGTGCCTCGGTGCTGCGGAAAAAGCGGAGCTGGTTCCCACCGCTCTGGCCCGAGGCGATCGCGCCGGTGAGCGATGAGGAAAAACCAAACATGCAAGCCGATGTCGCTCGCTGAACTAAAGCTTCCCGATTACCGCGAGCAATTGCCGGAAGTCGCCGCGCGCTTTCGGCGCATTAGTCAGCGAGAAGTGATTTTGCGCGTCGATGATTTGAAAAAATCGTTCGGTGCAAACGGCAGCGAACACATCGTATTTAACAACGTATCGCTAAATATTCATCGCCGTGAGTTTATCTGCGTCATCGGCCCGTCCGGCTGCGGAAAATCGACATTCATCCGCATTATCGCCGGCCTCGATGAATGCAGCGGCGGCACCGTTTTGCTCGACAATCACGACGTCAGCGGCCCCGGTCCCGATCGCGGCATGGTTTTCCAGGGCTACACGCTTTTCCCGTGGCTCACGGTGAAGCGCAATGTGATGTTCGGTCTCGAAATGCGCGGTAAATCGCACGTCACCGCCGAGGCCGAGGCGCGCCAGTGGCTCGACATGGTCGGCCTCGCGAAGTTCGAGGATTTGTATCCGCACGAGCTCAGCGGCGGCATGAAACAACGCGTCGCCATCGCGCGCGCGCTCGCGAACGAGCCGCGCATTTTGATCATGGACGAGCCTTTCGCCGCGCTCGACGCGCAGACGCGCTGCCAGATGCAGGCATATCTGCTGCAGATTTGGAAAAAAGTGGATGTGACCATTTTGTTCATCACGCACGATCTCGATGAAGCGGCGTATCTCGCCGATCGCATTCTTGTGATGGGCTCAAATCCGGGACGCGTGGTCGAGTTCATTGAAAACCCGGTGCCGCGTCCACGCTCGGCAGCGCAGTTCATTTCACCGGAATTTCTGTCGCTAAAAAAACGTCTCGAGGAGCTGATTCATCCGCCGGTGGAAACGGGCGAAGAGGAAAAGCTGCCGATGATCAAACTCACCGTCGCGGGCGATGAAGTGGAGTGAATCGCGCTTCATGCCCGAGCCGCGATTTCAGTGGCCGGAGGGGAATCGTTGCGCGGCGATGTTGTGTTTTGACGTCGATGGCGAGACGACCGCGCTGAGCGAAGACGCAGCTTTCGCGCGCCGCCGCACCCTGATGTCGCAATGCGAATATGGGCCGCGCATCGGCGTGCCGCGATTGCTCGGATTGCTCGCGCATCTCGAAGTTTCGGCGACTTTTTTTGTGCCGGCATACATCGCGGAAAATCATCCGCACATGATCGAGGCAATCGTCGCGAACGGGCATGAAATCGGACTCCACGGCTATTTGCACGAGAAACTCGCGTATCTCGACGAAGCCGCGGAGGAGGAAATTTTGGTGCGAAGCATCGGCATTCTCACTCATCTGACCGGCGAAAAACCGCGCGGTTTTCGTGCGCCATGGTTTGAGATCAATCCATGGACACCCGCGCTTTTGCAAAAGCACGGCGTCGAATATTGCGCCAGCGAAATGGGCGACGACGTGCCGTATTTTCACGACAACGGTCTCGTCGAAATCCCGGGGCAGTGGATGCTCGAAGATTGGGAACAGTTCGCGTTCAGCGCCGATCCGACGTGGGGATTCGTGCCGGAAAATTGCGCGAAAGTTTACGATCTCTGGTGGCGCGAATTTGATGCGATGCACGACTTCGGCTGCTGCTTCGTGCTCACACTGCACCCGTGGCTGAGCGGGCGTCCGTCGCGCGTGCGATTGCTCGAGGAGCTCGTCGCCGCGATGCGCGAGCGCGGCGGGGTGTGGTTCGCGCGCGGCCATGAGATAGCCGATTACGTTCGCGCGAATCCCGATGCGCGCCGCGAAATCGACTTTGATTTTTTAAATTCGAACCAACTCGTTCCGACATGAGCAGCGCTGCCGTTGACCAGCAAAAAACATCCGCGCCGATTTTGTTTCCGCGCGGAAAAATTTCCATCGAGGAAATCCAGCGCGGCATTTGCGAAGCGGCGGATCTGCCGCTGGAACGAGCGAAAACGATTCCAGCGCAGGCTTACACCAGCGAAGAATTTTACGAATGGGAAGTTGCGAATCTGTTTCGCAATGACTGGCTTTGCGTCGCGCACATTTCGCAGATTCCAAATGCCGGCGATTTTTTAAATGTCGATTTGCTTGATGAGCCGCTCGTCATCATTCGTGGAAAAGACGAGAGCGTGCGCGTGCTGTCGCGCGTTTGCCCGCATCGCGCGATGGACATTATGCCGGAAGGTTACGGATACGAAGGCCACGGCTCGGTTGCGCCGAATTCCGACAAGCCGGCGTGTGGCCACACACGCTTTTTTTTGTGCCCATACCACGCGTGGAGTTTCGAGCTCGACGGGCAGCTGAAAGCGTCGCCCGAAATGCACGAAGCGGCCGGTTTTTGTCGCGACGAATTTTCGCTGCGCGCTTTTCACAGCGAGGTTTGGCAGGGATTCGTTTTTGTAAACCTCGACGGAAATGCGCCGCCGCTCGCGCCGCAGTTAACCGAAATGGAAATCGATATTGCGGCTTACAAAATGGCCGGAATGCAACTCGTGATCGCGCGCGAGTGGGACTGCGAATTCAACTGGAAGGTCCTCGTAGAAAATTTCATGGAGAGCTATCACCACCTTGGCATCCATCATAAAACGCTGCAGCCGATGATGCCGGCGCGCGACACGTGGACCGAACCGGAGCACCGTCGCTACGTCCGCGCCCATCTGCCTTACAAAGATTCGCTGCGTGAGGAATTGCGCGAGCGCGAACGCGGCGGCGATTGGTCATCCGGTTTTCCGACAATTGCCAGTTTAAATGAAACGCAAAAAACGGAATGGGGCCTGTTTTTGATTCATCCGAACTGCCTGCTCGCGACGGCGCCGGATCGTGTCATTTGGTATCGGCTGCAGCCGCTCGGCGCGGATCGCATGAAGCTGCTCACCACGACGCTTGTCGCTCCGGAAGTCGCCACGCAAGCCGATTTCGAGGAATTGCGAGCGCGTGAAGCGCAGGTGCTTTACGCATTTCACATCGAGGATATGGAAGTCTGCACCGGCGTGCAGCGCGGCTTGCGTTCGTCGAGTTCGCGCGAAGGGCGGTTGAGTCATCTCGAAATGCCGATCTGGCTTTTTCATCGTTACATTGCAGCGCGGATTCGCGGCATCTGGGCAACTGAAGTTTAAACGAATGGAGCTGAAGATTTTTAAGCCGCTCTGGGGACATAACGGCACGTTTTTAGAAGCGATTCAGCAATGCGTGGAAGCCGGTTTCGACGGAATCGAAGCGCCCGTTTGCGAAGACGAAAGCGAGCGTCGCGAGCGTTGCGCGTTGCTGCGCGATCACGGACTCGGTTTCATCCAGGAAATTTGCACGGGCGGCGGCTACGTTCCCCGGCGTAACGCGACAATCGCCGAGCACATGCAGGATTTCCGAGCGCAAGTCGAACGCGTCGCAGGATGCGGGCCGGTTTTGATTAACGCGATCGCCGGCTGCGATGCGTGGAGTATTTCCGAGAGCGTCGATTTTTTCGGCTCGGCGAAAGAATGCGCGCGAGAGTATGGCCGCATCGTCAGCTTCGAGACGCATCGCAGTCGCTCGCTTTTTAATCCGTGGATTGCGCACGAAATTTTACGCCAGTTGCCGCAGATGAAATTGACGTGCGACTTCAGCCATTGGTGCGTCGTGTGCGAGCGGCTCATCGATACCGAGCCGGAGATCCTCGCGCTCTGCGCCGAGCGCGCGTATCACATCCACGCGCGCGTCGGCTACGATCAAGGCCCGCAAGTGCCCGATCCCGCCGCGCCGGAATACGCCGCCGCGCTCGCGGCGCACGAGCGCTGGTGGGATTTGATCTGGCTGAGCCAAAAAACGCGTGGGCTTGAAATCAGCACCCTCACGCCGGAGTTCGGGCCGGATGGTTATCTGCACACACAGCCTTACACCGGCATGCCGGTCGCGGATTTGTGGCAGGTGAATCAATGGATCGCGAAGCGGCAAAAAGAGCGCTTCGACGCGGTCTTCAACAAAACGCCAGCGCCCGAGCTCGCAGAGATTTCCGTGTGAAAAATTTCACCGCCATTTTTCAGAAAAGTTTCCTCGAACTACAAAAACCATCCACCATTCATCACACATGATCATCCTGCTTTTCGCCGGCATTGCTGCGGGCCTCATTCACGTTTTATCCGGCCCGGATCATCTTGCCGCGATCGCGCCGCTCGCCACGAAATATCCGCAGCGCGCGTGGATCGCCGGATTGCGATGGGGTGCGGGACACGCGTCCGGTGTTGTGTTTGTCGGCATTTTGTCGCTGCTGCTGCGCGGCATTTTGCCCGTCGATTTGATTTCAAGCTGGAGCGATCGGCTCGTCGGCGTGCTGCTGATAGGCATCGGTATTTGGGCATTGCGCAAGGCGCTGCAAATCCATACGCACGAGCACGAGCACGGCGATAAGGAACACGCGCACATTCACATGCACGCTCCGAATGCGGCTCACGAAAAACCGCACGTGCACACGCACGCGGCGTTCGGCATCGGCACGCTACACGGGCTATCGGGCAGTTCGCATTTTCTCGCGATCATCCCCGCGCTCGCGCTGCCGTCAAACGCGCAAGCCGTCGCGTATCTCGGCTGCTACAGCCTCGGCACCGTGGTGGCGATGATTGCGTTCGCCGCGATCATCGGCTCAGTCTCGACGCGCTTCGCGAAAAGAGGCGCGCGATTGTATCGAGGGATGTTATTCGCGTGTTCCGCAGTCGCGATTTTTGTCGGCACGGCATGGCTCGTCGGTTTTAGTTTTTAAAAAAAATGCACCTCAGCCCACGCGAACAGGAAAAATTGCTCGTCGTCACCGCCGCGGATCTCGCGCGGCGACGGCAGGCGCGCGGATTGAAGCTAAATTACCCCGAGTCGATTGCGATCATCACCTACGAAATTTTCGAGGGTGCGCGCGATGGAAAATCAGTCGCGGAGTTGATGAGCTACGGCACAACGATTTTAAAAAAATCCGACGTGATGGAAGGCGTCGCTGAGATGATTCACGAAGTGCAGGCCGAGGCCACATTTCCCGACGGCACGAAACTCGTCACCGTTCACAATCCGATCCGATGATTCCCGGAGAAATAATAGTGCCCAACGCGACCGAACTCAGCGCGAACGCCAATCTCGAGACAAAATCGCTACGCGTTTCGAATACCGGCGATCGCCCGATTCAAGTCGGCAGCCATTTTCATTTTTTTGAAACGAATACTGCGCTGCATTTTGATCGCGTTGCCGCGCGCGGATTTCGTCTGAACATTCCCGCCGGAACGGCTGTGCGTTTCGAACCCGGCGACACGAAGGAAGTTGAAATCGTCGCGCTCGCCGGCGCACGCGAAGTTTACGGGCTCAACAACAAAGTGGACGGAAAATTATGAGAATGACGCGACGGCAATATGCCGAGATGTTCGGGCCGACCGTCGGTGATCGTGTGCGGCTCGCGGACACCGAGCTTTTCATCGAAGTCGAGCGCGATCTCATCGCGGAAAACGGTGGCTACGGAAACGAAGTGAAATTCGGCGGCGGCAAAGTGATTCGCGACGGTATGGGGCAGTCGCCGACGGCGCGCGATGCGGAGTCGCTCGATCTCGTCATTACGAACGCGCTGATTTTAGACGCGGTGCAAGGCGTGATCAAAGCCGACATCGGCGTGAAGCACGGACGCATCGTCGGCATCGGCCACGCGGGAAATCCGCTGATTCAAAACGGCATCACGATGACGATCGGCGCGGCGACGGAAGTCATCGCGGGCGAAGGCTGCATCGTCACCGCCGGCGGAATCGACACCCACATCCATTTCATTTGTCCGCAACAAATCGAGCACGCGCTCGCGAGCGGCATCACCACAATGATCGGCGGCGGCACCGGCCCGGCGCACGGCACGTATGCGACGACTTGCACGCCCGGCATTTGGAACATCGCGCGAATGCTCGAGGCCGCGGACGAATACCCGATGAACCTCGGCTTTCTCGGCAAAGGCAACTGCTCCACCCACGAGCCGCTGCGCGAGCAAATCCTCGCCGGCGCGATCGGTTTGAAATTACACGAAGACTGGGGCACGACGCCCGCGGCGATTTCGACGTGCCTCGATGTCGCCGACGAATTGGACGTGCAGGTCGCGATTCACACCGACACGCTGAACGAAAGCGGCTTCGTCGAGGACACGATCCGCGCGTTCAAAGGCCGCACGATTCACACGTATCACAGCGAAGGCGCTGGCGGCGGACACGCGCCGGACATCATCAAAGTTTGCGGCGAAGCAAACGTGCTGCCGTCGTCGACAAATCCGACGCGGCCTTTCACCGTAAACACGATCGACGAGCATCTCGACATGCTCATGGTCTGCCATCATCTCGATTCGAAAATTCCCGAAGACGTCGCGTTCGCCGAGTCGCGCATCCGGCCGGAGACGATCGCCGCGGAGGATTTGCTGCACGATCTCGGCGCGTTTTCGATGATGTCGAGCGACTCGCAAGCGATGGGCCGCGTCGGCGAAGTCATCACGCGCACATGGCAGACCGCGCACAAAATGAAAACGCAATTCGGTGCGCTGGAATCGTCTGTCCATGCGGCTTCCGACAACTTTCGCGCCCTGCGTTACATCGCGAAATACACGATCAATCCCGCAATCACGCACGGCATCGCGCACGAAGTCGGCTCGATAGAAGTCGGCAAACTCGCCGATCTCGTCGTTTGGAAGCCCGCGTTTTTCGGCGTCAAACCTGAAGTGATTTTAAAAGGCGGCCTCATCGCGAATGCGAACATGGGCGACCCGAACGCGAGCATACCGACGCCGCAGCCGACATTTTATCGTCCGCAATTTGCCGCGCACGGCCGCGCTAAATTTTCGACGAGCGTGACGTTTGTCAGCGGCGCCGGAATGGACGCAGCAAAAAAACTCGGCACTTCGAAGCGGCTCGTCGCCGTAAAAAACACGCGCAACATTTCGAAAAAAGATCTGCTCTGGAACGACGCGATGCCGAAAATGGAGGTCGATCCCGAGACTTACACCGTCAAAGCCGACGGCCGCATCCTCACCTGCGAGCCGGCCACATTGCTGCCGCTCGCGCAGCGTTACTTTCTTTTCTAGCGTGGAAATCATCCGCGAAGGACTCAGTAAAAACAGGCCGGGTTTTGGCGAAATTCTGCTGCACGTCGATCGCCAGACGCTCGCGAAGTGCCGATGGCGGGGTGTCGCCAACGATGGCCGCGAGTTTGGATTCGATCTCGCTGAACCGCTGAGCGACGGCACGGCGTTTTTTGAAACCGAGGAGCATCGTTATCTCATCGCGCAAACACCCGAGCCGGTGCTGGAGCTGCGGATCGTCGATTGCGGTTTGCGAAAAGGCGCGGAGATTGCGTGGAAGATCGGCAACCTGCATTGCCTGATCGGTTTTCGTGGAGAGATTCTCGTCGTCGCGGATGATCCGGCGTTGCGACAGCTCTTCGCTCGCGAGCACATCGCGTTCACGCCTGCGACGCAAGTTTTCAATCCGCTGCGCGGCGCTCATTCGCATGGATACGAGCATTGACGCGGCGGACGCGGAATCTTTCCGCAATCCGTCTGCATGGCTAACGTTCGTTTTGCAGACCAGCGATCCGCTTTTTCCGACCGGCGCTTACGCGCATTCGCTCGGGCTCGAGGAACTCGTTCGGCTGGAGATCGTCGGCGATGAAACGGGGCTTTCGGATTTTCTAAAAATGCAAATCATCCCCGCGCTCGCGAATCACGAGCTGCCGTATCTGCGCTTCGCATACGAGGCGGCAGAGCGCGAAGACCTCGATGAATTGTGCGCGATCGATCGGGAAATTCACGCGTGGAAAATCTGCCGCGAACTGCGTGAGGCGAGCATCAGCCTCGGCACGCGCCGGCTGAAAATGCTTTTGCAGATCGCACCATCGCCGCTGCTCGCGCAGTTCGAAAGCCGCATCGACGCGCACGAAGCGCGAGGGCACCAGCTCACGATTTGTGGACTCCAGTTTTCAAAGACACCGATGGATGCCGCGCTCGCGACTTACTTTTACCAAACACTCGCCGCATTTTGCAGCGCCGCACTGAAGCTCATCCGCATTGGGCAGGAAGGCTGCCAGCGCGTGTTGAGCGAATGTTTATGCTGCGCGACGGAAGCTATCGGTCATTCATTGCGCGTCGTGCGCGAAGACGTAGGCTGGTTCAATCCGATGATCGAGATCGCCGCCATGCGCCACGAGCGCGCATTCGAGCGGCTCTTTATTTCATGAAAACGATTCGCATCGGCATCGGCGGACCAGTCGGCTCCGGAAAAACAATGCTCGTGCTGCGGTTTTGCCAGTGGCTGCGCGCGGAGTTGTCCATCGCTGTGGTGACGAACGATATTTATACGCGCGAGGACGCGGAGTTTCTCGTGCGCAATGAGGCGCTGCCGGCGGACCGCGTGATCGGTGTCGAGACCGGTGGGTGCCCGCACACTGCGATTCGCGATGACACCAGCATGAATCTCGCAGCGGTCGTGGAGTTGAGGAGACGGCACGTGGATTTGCAGGTGATTTTCATCGAGAGCGGCGGCGATAACTTGTCGGCGACATTTTCGCCCGAGCTCGTCGAGTCGTTCATCTATGTGATTGACGTCGCGGAAGGGGACAAAATTCCGCG
>Ga0070741_10010478_pt1 | contig 17486 bp, 11 predicted proteins | sample Coa_R1_4_FD_66440 | JGI IMG/M metagenome (GOLD analysis project Ga0070741, IMG submission 66440) | Surface soil microbial communities from Centralia Pennsylvania, which are recovering from an underground coalmine fire - Coalmine... | ecosystem: Environmental > Terrestrial > Soil > Unclassified ...
CTCTCCCGCAGTGTGGGAGAGGGGTCGGGGGTGAGGGCGGCTTTCCCAGAAGCGGTTTCAACCGCCAGACGAAACCGTGAGGGTTAGCGAAATATTAGGAGACGACCATGACTGCAATCCGAACGGAGACACTGGCAGTAGACGGAGGCACGCCCGTCCGCGATACGAAACAGAAGCCCTGGCCGCGCTGGCCCGTTTTCGATGAGACAGAAGAGCGCGCCCTTTTGGAAGTCCTGCACAGCGGGGAGTGGTGGTACGTGGGTGGGCCGAACGGTGTGGCCTTCGAGCAGGAGTTCGCCGCCTTCCAGGACGCCAAATACGGAGTCGCCTGCACGAACGGCACGGCGGCGCTGGAGATCGCGCTGCGCGCCCTCGGCGTCGGCTGCGGCGACGAGGTCATCGTGCCGCCCTACACCTTCGTCGCGACGGCCAGCTGCGTGCTTTCTGTCAGCGCGACGCCCGTCTTTGTGGACATAGACGGCGACACGCTCAACCTCGATCCCAGCCTGATCGAAGCGGCCATCACGCCGCGCACCAGGGCCGTCATCGTCGTCCACATGGCCGGACGGCCCGCCGATATGGACGGCGTGCTGGAAGTGGCGCGCAAGCACAACCTGTTCGTCATCGAGGACGCGGCGCAGGCCCACGCCGCCGCCTGGCGCGGCACGAGAGTCGGCGCGCTCGGCGACCTGGGTACGTTCAGCTTCCAGGCCAGCAAGAACCTCAACTCTGGCGAGGGCGGCATCCTCCTCAGCAACAACGAGCAGCACGCCGATGCCGCCTGGTCGGTCATGAACGTGGGGCGCACGCGCAGCGGCCGATGGTACGAGCATAGCGTCCTCGGCAGCAACTTCCGCATCACGGAGTTCCAGACGGCCCTGCTGCGCGCCCAGATGAAACGCCTGCCGGAGCAGACTGCCCGTCGCAACGAGAATGCAGAGGTTCTGCGCGCTCAGTTGGCGGACATCCCCGGCATCCGCCTGCCCGCCGCCGATCCGCGCATCACCACCCATGCCTACCATATCTTCACATTCCGCTACGAACCGGCGGCTTTCGGCGGCAAGCCGCTGGCCGACTTTATTCGCGCTCTGAATGCCGAGGGCGTGCCTTCGAGCGCGGGCTATGTGCCGCTCTACAAGGAGGCGCTGTTCGCCCGCCATGCCGCCCGGCAGGGTTCCTGGTGCCAGGCGGGCCGCCGCATAGACTATCCCAACCTGTCCCTGCCCGTCTGCGAGCAGGTCTGCAAAGACTCGGTCTGGATGGGACAGACGATGCTGCTCGGCACAAAAGAGGACATGGACGACATCGCCGCCGCCATCCGTAAGATTCAGCGCGCCTGGCAGTGAAACCGCCCGCTCGCGCCGCCCGTCTATCCAGCAACGCATCCGGGAAGGGAGACGATCATGCGACAGACACGATGCGCGCTATCCTGGCTGGGCGGCGCGGCGCTTGTAATGGCGCTGGTGGGAGCAGGCGGGCCGCAGGCCGGGGCGCAGGCAACAGAGAAGGCGGCGGACTCTGCCGTTCTCTGGACGGACACCTTCGACACAAACGCGGGCGGCTGGATCACGCTGGGGCCGAGCGGCAAGGCCAGCGTCACGACGGAGGCGGCGCAGGCCAGGATGGGCAAGGGCGCGCTGGCCTTCGCCTATCATGTCGGGGAGAAGGCGGGCGCGGAGCCGAAAGGCGACAACCCCGGCAACCTTCCGATTGACATACTGCTGCGCCCGACGCCCAACGGCGAACTGGCAAAGATGCGCTCCCTGCGCTTCTGGGTGCGCGCCGATGACGACGTTCCGCTGGTTCTCGCGCTCTCCGAAAAGGGCGGCGGGCGCTACATCACGCTCTTCTGGCTGCCCAAAGACTCCTGGCAGCAGGTCACGCTCACGCCGGGCGACTTCTGGCTCTCCGACGACAAGAACGATCCCAAAGACCCGGATGACAAGCTCGATCTCGATCAGGTCGAGAACATCGGCCTGGTGAGCATCTGGGCGTTCCTGGCGCTCGGCGCGGGCGACACGCCCGAAAGCGTCGCGGTCTTCGCCAGACACATGGGCGCGCACACGCTCTGGCTCGACGAGTTCACCGCCAGCGCCGCGCCTCCGGCAGAGGCTCCCGCGCCTGCGGAGGACGCGCAGGCCGGGAAGGGCTTCTGGATTGACGATCTCCGCCGCGATGTGCTGACCTGGTTCCCGTTCGGGGACGCGCAGTTGCGGCTGGAAAAGAGCGGCGCGCCCTTCAAAGGCCGCGCGCTGCGCGTGGACTATCAGCAGGCGGAAGGCAAGTATGTCGCGCTCATCCGGGACATGCGCCGCTTCGACCTGACCAAATCCGACCGTCTCACCTTCGAGACCGCTTCCGCGAAGAGCGCAAAGATCGTCCTCTCCCTAGAAGAGAAGGGCGGCGCGAAGTACAATGCCCTCCTGGACATTCCCGGCGACTCCGTCCCCATACGTAAATCGGTCTCCTTCGCCGATTTCACTCTCGCCGAAGACTCCCCGAAGGACGAGAACGGGCATCTCGACCTCGACCAACTCAAAACCCTGACCCTTGTGGACATCACCGGCGCGTTTGGCATCGGCGCGCAGAAGAACACGCTCTGGATCGGGCCGCTTCGCGCCCTCACGCTGAATCTGTAGCCAGGCCCAATGCTGCCGAACGTGCAGATGTCCAGCCGGGACTGCGGTCTCCCTGCTTGTTCAGGAGGAAATATGGCGGAAGCAGGCCTTTGCCCATGTCACGCCAGAGACAGAACTGCCGTTCGCGACTATACCCACATCGGTCACGCCGTTTTGGAACGCCTGAACGCTCACCTGCCAACGGAAGAAGCGACCAGTAATCAGCAAAAACCGAAACAAGGCTTCGGCAGGGGCATTACTCTGTGCTGGCGTGGTGAAACGCACTCCGTAGCGCGTGGGATTCTCCTGGCACGATAGGCATCTACAACGCAAATCCTTTTCAAGACTTTCAAGGGTCAATGCGGTTTCCAGTGAAGCAGCGAGGCGGTCGAGAACGCGGTGGGCCTTCGTCTCATTCTTGACATTGAGAAATACGTGCCATTCGATGGTCAGCATACGACACTCAGTGTTATCCCGATGAAGTAAGGCGATAGTTGGCCGGACTTTAAGCGGTCTGCTCTTTTCGTTCGGGTAATCCTGCCACTCTCAACTGCCAGGCGTCAAGGTGGGTTCGGGAGGAGTAACCCTAGTTTGCAGGAGGTCGCGGAGGTGAGAGAGAGGTTCAAAAGCGTCCCGGATGCCGAGGTCGTCCGGGCGCTGCTGGACCCAGCTGCGGAGTTCTGTGGTCGCTTGCTCAACTTCGGCCAGCGTTTCGGCACGACGGGCCAGACTTAGAATGCGTTCTCTTTCAGGATCGTTGAGATAGTTCATTCTTGTCGTATTGTACCATATCCTGTCTGCAGCGCCTCAATGCCCGACGGAGTCCTCGCGGTAGCCGCTGCGGTCGTGGCGACCGAGTTTGAGACCCAGAACATAGTCGCCGATCAGCGCGCCGACGGCCAGGATGAGCAGGTCAATGAAGAGATAGAGAGGCGTGTTCTTGATCGGGTAGAGGTCGGGCCAGAGCAGGCGGGTCGTGGCCAGCAGGAGCGGCACGGCCAGCGTCTTCATAAAGACGCGCCCCGCTCCTGTAGACCAGGCTCCCAGGCATCCGACCCCCAGCCCCAGCACGAACATCTTGCCCCACCAGGGCCAGATCAGTTCCATATTGCTTACCGCCTTTCTTCGCAGACGACGGGCGGCCCGCCCTCGCCTTCGGAAGTCAGAGCGGGCCTAACCCTTGAAGGTGACGATGGTCGCGCCCTCGCCGCCCTCGCTCTCCGCACCGAGACGGAACGAGGCCACCGCCGGATGCCCGCTCAAAAACTCCCAGACCACCCGGCGCAGCGTTCCCGTCCCCTTGCCGTGAATGATGCGCGCCTGAGGGATCCCGGCGGCGTAGGCGTCGTCCATATACTTGTCCAGCAAGGGCTGCGCCTCTTCGACACGCATCGCCTTGAGCATCAACTCCGGCGCGATCTGCAGCGACTTGCGCATCGCGATCTCGCTGGCCCCAGAACTCACCGAACCCGCCTTACGCTCGGCGCGCTTGTCGGCCTCCCGCGCCTCCCCCTGCTTGAGCGGGCGCAACTGCTCGATGGGCAGCGTCACCCGCATCGCCCCGACCTGCACCGCCACCACGCCCTCGCGCGGCGCTTCCAATAACTGCCCGTCCAGGTTCAGCGACATCACGCGCACCCGGTCGCCCGCCCGGAAGACGTGGCCCGGCTCGATGGGAGCCAGGTCCTCCTCCGGCAGCGCCGCCTCGGTCTGGAGCGCGCCGTAGGTCTCCGCGCGCAGCGTGTTGAGGCGCTGACGCACGCTCGGCCCCTTGCGCGCTCCCTTGTGCATCCGCTGCAGGTCTTTGAGGATGTTCTCGGCCTTGTCGGTGGCGCGGCGCAGGATCTCGCGGGCCTCCTCCTGGGCCTGCTGGCGCACGGTGCGCTGGACCTCGGCGATCTGCTGCACGCGCGTCTGGTACTCCTGGCGGGCGGCGACCGCCTCTTCGCGGGCGCGCAGGGCGTCGCGCTCGGCGTCGGCGGCGACGCGGCGGCTCTGCTCGATCTGTTGGAGCAGTTCGCCCGTCTCGATCTCGCGGCGGGAGAGGAAGGCTTTGGCCTCCTCGACGATCTCGTGGCGCAGTCCCAGGCGCGCGGCGATGTAGAAGGCGTTGGAGGAACCCGGCACGCCCAGCAGGATGCGATAGGTGGGCGAGAGCGTCTCGCGGTCGAACTCGACGGAGGCGTTCTCGACGCCGGGGCGGGCGTAGGCGTACTCTTTGAGTTCCCCGTAGTGCGTGGTCGCTACGACGCGCGCGTTGCGGCTCATCAGATGGTCGAGCAGGGATTTGGCGAGCGCCGCGCCCTCCGCCGGGTCGGTTCCCGCGCCGACCTCATCCATCAGCACGAGCGCGTTGTTGCCTATCGTCTCCACGATGCGGACGATGTTCTTCAGGTGCGCGCTGAACGTGGAAAGACTCTGCTGGATGTCCTGTTCGTCGCCGATGTCGGCGAAGACCTGATCGAAGAGCGCGATCTCGCTGTCCGGGTTGGCGGGAATCTGCATCCCGGCCAGCGTCATCAGGGTCAGCAGGCCGATGGTCTTGAGCGTGACGGTCTTGCCGCCGGTGTTCGGCCCGGTGATGAGCAGCGTGGTGAACCGCTCGCCGAGTTCGATGTCTATTGGCACGACTTTGCCGGGCAGCAGCGGATGGCGCGCGTTGTAGAGTTTGACGACGCCCTTGCGGTTCAAGACAGGCTCGGACGCGCCCATCTCCTCCGCCAGGATCGCCTTCGCATGGATCACGTCCAGGTGGCCTAGAACGGAGATCATGCGCTGTAACGGCTCGTACTGCGCGCCGACCATCCCCGACAGTTCATAGAGGATGCGGTCTACCTCCTGCTCCTCTTTGATCGCCAACTGCTTGAGTTCGTTGCCGAGTTCCGCCGTCTGCGCCGGTTCGATGAAGATGGTCGCCCCGGACTGGCTGGAATCGTGGACGAGGCCGCCGAACGCTTTGGCGTACTCCGCCTTGACCGGGATGCAGTAGCGGCCCTCGCGCACCGTGATGACAAACTCCTGAATGTAGGTGCGATACTTCTCGCTGGCGAGGAGACTCTGCAAGCGGTCGTTCAGGCGGCTATGGACAACCTTCATCTGGCTGCGCACGCGGGCGAGTTCCGGAGAGGCCGAGTCGCGTACCTCCGCGTTCTCGCTGATGCTGCTCTCGATGCTCTGCTCCAACTGGCTCAAGATGGGCAGGTTGCTTCCCATCTCCGCCAGCAGGGGATACTTCTCCTGCCGATTGAGCAGGTACATCCGCATCCGCCGTCCCGCGCTGACCGTATGCTGGACATCGAGGAGTTCATGGGGCGTCAGGCGCGTCTCGATGCGGGCGCGTTCGACAGTCGTGCGAATGTCGTGGATGCCGCCGAGCGGCAGGCCGCTATCGGTATCGCGCAGCATCCGCGCCTCGCGTGTCTCCTGAAGGCGGCGCGTGACGGTCTCCGGGTAGGGCAGCGGCTCCAACTGCGCGGCGAACTCGCGCCCGATGCCGTTGGAGGTGTGCGCCACCAGCCGCTCCAGGACTTTTCTATATTCCAGTACGTGTAGTGAATGTGCGTCCATAGCAATCCTATTATATCAGAATGTTGCCCGCAGTGGGGGCCAAATTACAATGTCGTGCTGGATAAGCCGTTTGCTAAAGAGGGAAATCCGGCAGAGGGATTTATCGTGCTGCAAGCGAACGTTCACCCGGACTACGGAACCGGAGGATGAGACGTGAGCAGTGGCGCTATCGGAAGCCTTCTCTTGATTTGCCTGGTATGGGTGTGTTCAGGAGCGGCACGGGCCGACGGGAATGATCCTATTGTGGCAGAACAAGACTTCGGCCCCGGCGTGTGGCTGGGCTATCTGGCCGACGGCTCCCCCGTTCGCACGGCCCCGGAACGCAAGGGCTGGTCGCGTGCGCCGGGAGGAATGGAAGTGGATGCCGCGCTGCGCCGGGGAGAGAAGCCTTCCGGTCGCCTGGTGTCGCTGGAGCAGGGCTTTCTCGCGTTCCGCCCGATACAGATCAAGCGGCAGTGGGATGCCATCGAGTTTGCCCTGTACAACCGGGCTGCCTCCACAGGCGCGCTTCAGTTTCGCGTCTACTACGGCATCGGCGGGCCGGAGAACTTTCGGCGCTGGCGGCACGGCTTCTTCCTGCACGAAATCCCCCTCGACTTCACCGGCTGGCGCACCTTTAGGCTGACACGAGAAGACTTCCGGCCCTACGGCGGCCCGGTGGCCTGGCTGGACGAGCAGTTGACCGGCATCGGCCTGCATGTCACGCGCCCGCCCTCCACACCGACCGCCATCCATCTGGCCGACGTGCATCTCCTGGAACTGCCGTTCGAGGCCGCCGCCGAACACGATCTGCTGCCGACGCGCAGCCAGCCGCTGACCTTCCCCATCACGATATGGAACCGCACCGGCACGCCGCAGCGCATTCGGCTCCGCGCCCTGGTCGAACCGCTGACCCTGGTGCGCAAGACGAGCGCCTTCGATTTCCAACTCTCTCAATACACGCTGGAACTGAAACCGCAGCAGTCCGCAACCGTCACTGTGACCGCAACGCCGCGCGCCGACGCGAAACCGGGAGACATCACCACGCTCGTCGTCCGGGTAGAAGAACCCGGCGACGCGCGACTCCGCCAGACGCTCCGATTGCACGCCGCGATAGAACGGGCGGGCTATGCGCTGCACCGGGAGGAGGATTTAACGGAGAAGGCGCAGACGGGCGATTTCCCGCAGCCGCCCCCGATCTCCGAGGCGGGCGAGACGATGGAGTGGCTGCTGCGCGCGGCCCGCGCCTGGCACAACGGAAACCGGCAGGCGGGCGCGCTGGCGGCGGAACGGTTCCGTCTCCTCGGCGATCCGCACAAAGGCTTTCTGGCGCTCTGCACGCAGCCGTTCTACGCGATGACCGGCTCCGCAGGCCACGAACTGCCGATGGAGAAACAGCGCGCCTGGTATCAGTCGTTCTTCTGGACTGCGCCGATCTCCGCCGCCCGCGCCTACGATATTCTGCGCCGCTCCGACCTGTTCACGGCGGAAGACCGGCGGCGCATCGAGGACAACTTTCTGCGCCCGCTGGCACGGCAGGGCCTCCTCACGCTCAACGCCTGCGCCAACGGGCAGGAGCAGGCGCTGGCTTCCACGCTGGCGACCGGGCTGGTCACGCAGGACGCCGACCTGATCCGCCGCGCCACCGGCGACGACCCGTTCGGCTGGCGGCACGTCATGGGCCACGATATGCTCAACGGCATCAGCATGGAGGGGACGATGACCTACATGTGGTACGTCACCTGGCCCTCGCTGGCGAACGCGGCGGACATGGCAAGCTGCTCCGGCATAGACCTGTTCCACATGCAATGCCCCGTGCTGACAGACCGCAACCACGTCTTTGAAGAAGATCAGGATCAGCCGTCCCGCAACAGCCTCTGGCAGCACGATACCGCGCCTGCGGCCCGCACGCGCAGCTTCATGGACTGCCTGCGCGGCATGGTCTCCCTCACCTACCCGGACTGGCATTTCCCCAAGCTGAACGACACGGAGGACGACACCTGCCTGCCGATCCCGGTCGTCTACTTCCGCAATCCCCTGGTGCGCGACGAGACGCGCGCCCTGCTCGGCGATACGGAACCCTTTATACCGGACGACTACGGCGAGCGCTTCGCCCTGCCGCAGAAGCCTGGCGCGCTCAAACGGCCCAGCGTCAATCTGCCCGCCATCGGCCTGGCGATCCTGCGCAACGGCGACGGCAACCGGCTGGAAGATCAGTATCTCCTGCTGAAATACGGCCCGCACGGCGGCGTTCACGGGCATCGCGATAAGCTGGAGTTCGTCTACTGGCGGCACGGCAAGGAACTGGCTCCCGACCCGCCCATCTGTGACCTGAACGAACACTGGGCGACCTATCTTCAGCAGACGGCGGCGCACAATACCATCGTCATTGACGGCGAATCCCAGCTTCCGAGTACGGGCGAACGCTGCCTGACCTTCGCGCCTCTGCCGGGACTTCAGGCAACCGAACTCGAAGCGACCGCCGCCTACTCGCCTTCCGGCGCATGTGTCTCCCGGTTCGCGCTGCTGAGCGAGGAGTACGCGCTGCTGCTCGACCGCGTGGACGGCCCCGGCAGGCACACGATAGACTGGCTGATGCACGGCGCGGGGCAGCAGAGCGCGGTGCAGGTCTCCCTGCCGATGCAGGAGCGGAGCGGCCCTCTGGGCGAGAAGGACGGCTACCGCTGGATCACGCGAATGGGCGAGGGGAGTGCCACCGGTGCGTGGGAGGCGAACTGGGACATAGGCGACGGCGTGGGACTGCGGCTGCTGGCGCTGAACCAGGAGCCGGAAACCGTGCTGACAGGCCGGGGCTGGAGGGGATGGCGGCGCGGGCATGACCCGGCCACCCTGAACGGGCGCAAGCTGCCCGCCTGGGAAGGGCCGGATGAGATGCTGCCGGATGCGGTCGTTATTGCGCGGCGGGAGACGCTGGGCCAGCCGGTCCAGTTCCTGTCGCTGATCGAGGGTTTCCGGGGTCAGCCTGCCGTCCTCTCTGCCCAGGCGCAAGGCGACACTGTGCGAGTCCGACTGCGTTCCGGCGCGGAGGAGACCTTCCGGTTTACGCCAGGCGCAAAGGAGGGCCAGCCGACGGCCTGCGCGTTCGTCCGGCGCGAGAACGGAACGCCGGTTCGTGTGGCGATTGTGCAGGGACAGGCCGTCTCCGAGGGAGACGAAACGCTGCTGACGACGGATCGGCCTGTACGGGGCTGCGCGGTCGAGTACGTGGGCGATGAGGCGCGTATCACGGCGCTGGAGTCGTGCGCGCTCACGTTCCTTCCGCCGCGCCCGGTACAGAGGATTCGCGTAAACGGCAAGGCCGTGAAAGCGGAGCCGGTCGGCGCGCGGCTGCGCGTAAAGGCGAAAGTCAGCCCGTCTCCGGCAGGAAGGTCGGCATCACCACGCCGGTCGGAGGCGTCCACGCGCCGCGCACCTGGGCAAAATGCAACTCGCAGTTCCTCGCGCCCCATTTATACATCTGCTGCACTAACGAATCACACGTGACCGGAACCAGCCAGACGGGCTGCCGTCCCCGGTTCTGGTTCAACTCAGCGCAGATCAGAGCGGCGGCGTCCTCCTGCGTGCGGCAGATTCCCGGCCCCAGCATGTTGCTGCCCGGATGCGCGACGGAGACGAGAACGCCGTCCAGCCGCCCGTCTGCGCCCTCGATCACCGAGGTATGCCAGATGCCGTCCTGGTTCGCGATGAAGTAGCGATAGTCTTTCTCCCGACGGATATGGCCGAGTTCCCTTTCCAGGTCGGCGATAGCCTCCACGTCCGCCGCCGTCGCCGCGCGCACCCGCTCGTATCCCGGAGGCGTCTCCGGCAGGCCGCTCTCCGGCACGCGCAGAATCATGTCCTGATAGGCCGCGCGCGGCACGAACCCGGCCCGTGTGTAGAGGGAGAAGGAGTCCAGGTTCATGGCGCTGGATACGAGGCGGAGCGGCTTGCCCTGCGCCTCCGCAATGGCGATAATGAACTGCAACAGCCGCCGCGCCACGCCCATCCCGAAGTAGTTGGGATGCACGTTCATGATGCCGAGCGAGACGTGCGTTTCGCGCGGATGATAGAAGCAGGAGCCTGCCAGCCGCCCGGTGCGCTCATTTTCCGCGACGACGCAGCAGCCGGGATCGAGCGCCTCATAGACCGCGCAGAACAGTTCCGTGTTGGCGGGATCGCCCGTAAAGATAGGGGGCTTGCCGTTGGCCCGGTACCAGGTGTTGGTCGAGACGTAGATCAGTTCGGCCACTTCCGACCAGTCGTCGCGTGTCATGGCCCGCAGGGAGAGAGTGGTCATGGGCGTCTCCGCTATTTGCCGTTGCCGGAGTCGGGGCGCTGCGGGTTGACGATGATGCCGTCGAAGATGGCGGCGTCCGTCTTGACATGGCAGTCTTTGCCGACGACGCAGCGTTCCAGGTGCGTGCCGCGCATGACGACCGCGCCCTCCCAGAGGATGCTATCCTGCACGGACGCGCCCTCCTCCACCGCGCAGTTGTCGCCGATGACCGTGTTCTCCAGGACTTTCGCCCCAGCCAGAATCTTCACATTGTTGCCGATGGCGACCGGATAGCCGATCTCCGCCGTCTCGTCTATCTCCACGTTATCGCCCATCCAGGTATATTTGCGTACCTCATTGAGCGGCAGTTGCGTGTTCACGCGGCCTTCGAGAACGTCCTTGTGCGTCTGCTGGTAGATCTTCAGGTTGCCCACGTCCTTCCAGTAGGCGGCGGTCAGGTGGCCGTAGAGCGGGAGACGCTGTTCCAGCAGCAGCGGGAACACCTGCTTGCCGAACAGATAGAAGACGCCGCGCGGGATCAGCTCGAAGATCTCCGGCTCGAACACATAGACGCCCGTGTTGGCCGTATTGGAAAAGATGACCTCGCCTTTCGGTTTCTCCAGAAAGCGCGTGATGCGGCTGTCCTCGTTCATCAGGACGATACCGTACTCGCTGGGGTCGTCCACCAGGGAGAGGGCGATGGTCGCCAGCGCGTTCTTGTCTTTGTGCGTGCGAATGAGGCGAGACAGGTCCATGTCGGTCAGGTCGTCGCCGCCGATGACGATGAACGTGTCGTCCCTGAAAAAATCTTCGACGCGCTTGACGCTTCCGGCATCGCCCCACAGCCTGTCCTCATGCGACCAGTGGATTTTGACGCCCCATCTGGAGCCGTCGCCAAAATAGTCTTCGATCTGATCGCCGAGGTAGTGCAGGTTCACCATGATCTCGTTGAAGCCGTGCCGCTTCAGCAGCTCCACCAGATACTCCATGACCGGGCGATTGACGATGGGAACGAGCGGTTTGGGAACGTTGCGGGTCAGCGGGTCGAGGCGGGAACCGACACCGGCGGCCAGTATCATCGCTTTCATATTGATCGGTACTCCTGGATTTGACTCTGCTTGCGTGACTACGGATGGGCGGGAACGCTCTCCTAGATTGTCGGCATGGCGGCAAGCGCGCTCTATAGCAGGAGGGCGTTCGTCTGCTCACCATTACGCGATTCCAGCACAAATCGTGCCAGACCGCAGAGGAGCGGAGGCTTGCCTATCCGCCGCGCGCCAAAACCCGGCAAAAAACGCAGCGCAATCGAGGACGTATGGAGCGGCTCTCAGCGCAGTTCCAGCCGCGCCAGCCAGTCAAACCCGGAGACGGGTGCGAGGTGGAAGGTATGGATGATCTGCTTCCAGGCCGGTAATCCCGCCGTCGCCAGGCTCGAATCGAGATAGACGGGCTTGCCCTCGCGTATCCAGGCGGCAAGCTGTCCGTTTGCCAGCGCCTCGTCCGCCGTCAGGGGGCAGGCGTCGTGCGCGCCCGCGCGCCGCAGGGCGGGAAGGCGGGCATCCAGAAAGAGTCGCGGCGGCGGGTCGAGATGCGGCACGCGCCGGGGGGTCACCAGCTTCGAGGCGTACTCGATCTCGCGGGAAAGCGGAAGCGCCTGCCGATGCGTGCCGCGCAGCGCCATCGGCTCCATATAGACCGGGTCAATCGCCGTGATGAGAATGGCGTTGTCCGGGGTTGCCTGTCCCATGCTCTGCGCGACTTCCCGGCGCAGCGGAAACGGGTCCGGCTTTTCGAGCCGCACGAGCGGGCAGACGATGAGCGCCAGAAACGCTGTCAGCGCAGGCAGGAGCCAGTCGCGCCGTTTCCAGGCTTCCGGCAGCAGAACGGCCAGTCCCGCGCCGCCGAGAACGCGCAGCAGCGCCAGGCCGAGCAGATGGAAGCGCGGCCCGACCGCGAAGTAGAACAGATGGAAGAGGGAGATGGGAACGGCAGCCAGCAGGAGATAGACCAGCGCGGCCCGCCACCCGGCGACACGCCGCGCCGCCAGAATCGCCAGCCCCACGATTCCCATCGCCAGCGTCACGGCCAGGGGAAGCGTTGCCAGGCTGTCCAGGTTGCCGCGCACGTAGCGCAGCGAGAAGACCAGGTTCGGGTAGTCGTAGGGAACGGAACACCAGAAATGATAGCCGGTGCGCCGCCATTCGCCGAAGGTCAGGCGGTTGTAGAGCAGCGTGGCGGCAAGGAGCAGCGCGGTCGGCAGGAGCAGCGTCAGCGCATTTGTGACGAGGCGTTCGCGCCGCCGCACGGCCAGCGCCAGGAAGGGCAGGAGGGTGGCGATCCCCTCGCTGCGCATGGCGAATGCGCCCGCCGTCACCAGACCGGCCAGCGCATAGTCGCGCCAGGCCGCGCGCTCAACCATCCGCAGAAAGAGCCAGCAGCCTGCCAGCCCGAACGCGACAAAGGGAACCTCGGTCATGATCTGCCGCGCCGAGAACGCGAACACGGTATCGGAGACGACGGCGACCGCCGCCAGCACGCCGCCCCACTCGCCTGCCAGCCGCATCCCGATGCCATAGGCTGCCAGCGTCGCAATAATCGCGCACGCCAGAATCGCTAAAATGCCGTTGCCAAGATCGCCGGGAAAAAAGAAGTAGACCGGAGCCAGTACGAAGGCCGGGAACCAGAGCGGGTAGCGCGGCGGATAGGCGACGCCGTTGATGACGATGGTATAGTGGCCGAACAGCGCCAGTCGCTGCGCGCCGACGGCATATTCGACCGTATCGGGAACGACATCCAGGTTCGAGGCGCTATAGGGCGAGCGGTAGAGCAGGATGCCCGTGAGCAGAACGAGGAGCGCGGGCAGCAGCCAGCGAATGCGAAACTGCGGAGTCATCGAGATGGGCTGTTGCAGGGAGACAGGCATGAGGGAGGATTCGGCTTCTGCGCCGGATTTCCTGCCGGGCCGGGAAGTTACGAAATCCGACAGGATTTCGCCGGGATTCGGTCGAATGAACTGGCGAAGCAGAATTCAGAAAAGATGTCGTATCGTCACATAGGAGAGAAGGAGAGAGCAGGGATGCCGGTACATGAAGGGCAGAGAGAGGTCGCTGCAGACGCGGATTTTGCGGAGGCGCGCGGCTGGGTACGAAACGCGGAGGCAGGTTTTCCGCTGGTTCCTTCGCCTGCCTATGCGACCGAACGCGGCACGCCCTATCTGCGCGTCCCCGGCGTCGCGCTGCTCGCGAAACCTGCCGTCCATATCGGCAACCTCGCGGACTTCCTCGGCGGCTTCAACCCGGAACTCGACTTCCTGCAGTATCTCGACGACCCCACGCCGCTTCCGCCCGCCGCGCAGCTTTGCAAAACGGCCGGACAGCTTTGTTATGCAAGCTTCGGGCCGAAGCGCACGCTGAACGCCAGGGCCGACCGCTATTTTGCCAATATCAAAGAGTCGGGGCATGGCAGCGTTCTGGAACACGCGAACTTCACGTTCCTGTTCTACGGAACTTCCCGGAGCGTCACCCATGAATTGGTCAGGCACAGGGCCGGCTTCGGATTTTCCCAGCTATCGCAGCGGTATGTTTCGGGCAAAGCGCTGCGGTTCGTGGAGCGGCCCGAATATGTCCACGATGCGGAACTGCACGCCGCCTTCGAGCGGCGCATAGACGCCGCCGCCGAGGAGTACGACCGAATTGCGGAGCGCCTGCTGGAAGCGCAGAAGGCCGGAAACGAACTGCTCTCCGGCGAGGCCCGCACCGACCTGCGCAAGAAAGTCCAGCAGGCGGCGCGCTCTGTCCTGCCCAACGAGACGGAAGCGCCCATCGTCGTGACCGCCAACGTGCGCGCCTGGCGGCACTTTATCGAGATGCGCGCCAACCCGCACGCCGAGATCGAGATTCGCGCGCTGGCGTTCCGTACCTATCTATGCCTGGCTGCCGTCGAGCCGATCCTGTTTGCCGACTACCGTATCGCCGCCCTGCCCGACGGCACGTTCGGCGTCGAAACCGACTACCCGAAAGTTTAGCCCCCGGAGGGGCCAGAGAAAGGCTGATTATGGCAGCGTCCGGCGCTCCTGCAGGCGAAGTCACCTTGATGTTTACCGATATTGAGGGGTCTACGCGAGGTTGGGACACCTACCGCGAACGCTTCCACGAAGCCCTGCAGCGCCATAACGCCCTCATTCGGGAGGCCATCGCCGCCTGGAACGGTTATGAAGTCAAGACCATCGGCGACAGCTTCATGGTGGCGTTCTCCGATCCGCTCGATGCCGCGCTCTGCGCGCTGGAGGTGCAGCGCCGCATCGAAAACGGGCCGTTTGCGGCGGTCGGCGGGATGCGCGTGCGCGTCGGCCTGCATACCGGGCTGCTGGAGCCGATAGGCGGCGACTACTTCGGCCCGCCCGTCAACCGCGCCGCCCGTATCGAGCGCGCCGCGCACGGCGGCATGATCCTCCTCTCCGCCGACACCGCGCAGCGTATCGAAAAGCTGCTGCCCCCGGAAGCGCGCCTGCTCGATCTGGGGCTGCACCGGCTCAGAGACCTCGGCGCGGCTCAACGCCTCTTCCAACTGAACCATCCCGACCTGCCTGCGCGCAACTATCCGCCCCTGCGCACCCTGGAAGCCCTGCCGCACAACTTCCCGGCTCAGGTCACCAGCTTCATCGGGCGGGAGCGCGAGATCGCCGAACTGACCGAACTGATCGTGGGCCGCAACGCCCGTCTCGTCACGCTGACCGGGCCGGGCGGCAGCGGCAAGACGCGCCTCTCCATGCAGTTCGCCGCCGATAGATTGCAGGACTTTCCCGACGGCGTCTGGATCGTCGAACTCGGCCAGGTCATGGACGCCAACGAAGTGCCGACCGCGCTGGCGCTGGCCCTCAGCGACTCCCTCTCGACCGACAGCGACGCCGACGCCCGCGCCCAGGTGTTCGACTTCCTCGCGCCGCGCAAAAGCCTGCTCGTGCTGGACAACTTCGAGCAGGTCATTGACGCCGCGCGCTTTGTCAGCGACCTGCTTCGCGCCTGCCCGCATCTCGTCTGCCTGGTCACCTCCCGCCAACTGCTGCGCATCTCCGGCGAACACGAGTTTCCCGTCACGCCGCTCGCCCTGCCGCCGCCGGGCGTCACGGTCGAAACCTGCCTCAACTTCGAGAGCGTGCGCCTGTTCGTCGAGCGGTGCCAGGCGGCCCGCCCGGATTTCGCCCTGACATCGGAGACCGCGCCGGTCGTCGCCGACATCTGCCATCGCCTGGAAGGGCTGCCTCTGGCGGTGGAACTGACCGCGACGCTGGTGCGCGGCATGACGCCCCCGCAGATACTCACCCGCCTGAACGACCGGTTCCGCCTGCTGGCGACCGCGCGCCGCGATCTGGAGCCGCGCCAGCGCTCTCTGCGCGGGGCCATTGACTGGAGCTACGACCTGCTGACCGAGGAGGAGCGCGCCCTCTTCGCGGAACTCTCCGTCTTCGCGGGCGGCTTCTTTCTGGAAGATGTCGAGGCCGTGTGCAGCGCGCCCGACGCCCTGATGCTCGTCTTCGATCTGCGGGACAAGTCGCTGCTGCGCGTGGGCGAGCAGTTAGAGCAGACGCGCTACTCGCTCCTGGACACGCTGCGGGAATATGCCCTGGAGAAGCTGGAGAGCCGGGGCGAACTGGAGGCGCTGCGCCGCAAGCACGCCCTCTATTTCCTGGAACAGGCGGAGCAGTGGGCCGACCAGCTTACGGAGGGCGATGCCATTGATGCGATGCGCCGGATGACGGTGGACATAGATAACATGCGCGCGGGCATGGCCTGGGCCGAGGCGCGGCAGGAGCCGTCTGTCATCGCGGGCTACAGCGCGGCGCTGGCCTGCTACTTCCTGCGGCGCGGCCCCTACGCGGAGGCGGAACGCTGGCTGCGGATGGCCGAGCAGAGCGAACAGGAACTGGCCGAGCGGGAAGACGCGGAGGCCGCGCTGCGGGAGGGCAGCCATACGCGCCGACTGGCCCGCATCCTGCTTCGGCGCGGGCTGGTGCATTACAAACAGGCGCAGTACGATCCGGCAGCGGACTGTTTCCGCCGTTCTCTGGAACGGTTCACGCAGGTGCAGGACTGGCGGCGCATCGTCTCCGCGCTGACGAATCTGGGAACCATCGCCTGGGCCACCAGCCACTACCGCGAGGCGCAGGCCCGCTGGGAAGAGGCGCTGGAGATCGTCCGGCAGCGCCATCTCACGCGCGATGAGGGCGACCTGCTGACGAACCTGGCGTTTCTGTGCGCCAATCGGGGGGAGAGCGAGCAGGCCCGCCGCTATTTCGAGCAGGCGCTCGACCTGCTGCGGCGCACCGGGGACATGGAGGGGCTGGCCTACGCGCATTTCAACTGCGCGGAACTGCTGCTCAACCAGTATGGCGATCTGCCGGAGGAGGAACAGGCCCGGCAGGGCGCGGAGCAGCTCTCTCGTGTTCAGGAGCATATCGAGGAGAGCCATCGCCTGTTCGAGACGATGAGCCACAGCGAAGGCATCGCGCAGTCTACCGAGCGTCTGGGACTGCTGGCGCTGCTGCAGGGCGACGCCTCACGAGCGGAAGAGCTGTGCCGCCGGGCGCTGCGGCTGAGCGAGGAGAACGACGACCGGCGCTGCCAGTTGAGCGCGCACCGCGATCTGGGCCGTATCGCGCTGTATAACGCCCTGGCTGAGACCGAGGGGAATGCGCGCAGGGCAGCCTTCCATCTGGCGGCGGCGCATCTGGAGGCCGCGCTGCGCTTTGCGGAGGAACTGGAAGATGCCTCCGAGGTGGCGGGAACGCTGCGGTATATCGGCCAGGCCGCCGAAGCGCGCGGCGATCTGGCGGCGGCGCTGCGGGCCTATCTGGTCTCCGAACGGGAATGCGCGGGCCTGGAACTGCCCTGTCCGCCCGCCCTGCAGACGGCGCGGGAGCGCGTCGCGGCCCGGCTGCCGGAAGCCGCGCGCCAGCAGATCAAAGCCGAGGCCGAACAGCTTTCCGCGCGTCACGCTGCCGAGCAGGCTCTCGCCGCCTTTCGCCAAACGTGAGGAAATCACATTTC
>Ga0070741_10010479_pt1 | contig 17486 bp, 10 predicted proteins | sample Coa_R1_4_FD_66440 | JGI IMG/M metagenome (GOLD analysis project Ga0070741, IMG submission 66440) | Surface soil microbial communities from Centralia Pennsylvania, which are recovering from an underground coalmine fire - Coalmine... | ecosystem: Environmental > Terrestrial > Soil > Unclassified ...
GGCGCCTCTTTCCTGGTGGATGCTCTGCTGAGTGAGGGCTTCGCCAACCTGACGGTGTTGGATATTTCCGCGGCGGTGCTCGCCAAGGTTCGCGAGCGCCTCGGGGAGCAGGGCGCTCGAGTCACTCTGGTGCAGGCTGATGCAACGACTTTTCAACCCGACACACGTTACGCGTTGTGGCATGACCGCGCGGTGTTCCATTTCCTGGTGGCGGCGGAGGATCGGGCGCGCTATCTGGAGGCGCTCTGCAAAGCCTTGCTGCCGGGAGGGCACGTCGTGATCGCGACTTTTGGCCCGCAAGGGCCTGAGCGGTGCAGCGGGCTGCCCGTGCAGCGGTACGACGCGACAAGTCTGAGCGAGACGCTCGGCAGTGACTTCCGCCTGCTACGCTCCTGCCTGGAGGACCATCGGACGCCGGCGGGCGCAGTACAACAATTCCTCTACGCCCGCTATCAACGCGCGTGATCCGCAATTCCTTCGCGGGACTCACCCGAAACACCTTTCTGCTCGCGCTGTCGAGCCTCTTCGGGGACATCTCGACCGAAATGCTGTATCCCGTGCTTCCGGTGTTTCTTACCCAGACGCTGAAGGCAACGGGCAGCATCGTCGGCCTCGTCGACGGTTTTGCCCAGGCTGCCCAGAACATCGTGCAGGGTTTCTCCGGCGCGCTGTCGGACAAGCTACAGCGACGCAAACCCATCGCCCTCGTCGGCTACCTGGTGGCCGCGCTCGCGAAGCCACTCATGGGACTGGCGACGATGTGGGAGCACGTGTTGGGCGCCCGACTGTTGGATCGGTTGGGAGCCGGCTCCCGCTCCGCGCCGCGCGACGCGTTGGTCGCGTCCTCTGTGGCGGAGGAGAACAGGGGAAAGGCATTTGGACTGGAAAGTCTCGGCGACAACGCGGGAGCCTTCCTCGGCCCCCTCGTGGCACTGCTCCTGCTGTATTCAGCGCACGTGGCGATCCGCACGGTCTTCTACCTGGCAGTGATCCCGGGGTTGTTGGCTTTCTTCATGATCCTGTTGGTGAGCGAACCACGCGCCGCTGCCGCCACCCTGGCCAAGTCCCGACTCGATGTCGGCCTAGGACAATTTCCGCCGGAATATCGCCGCTATCTGCTCGTGACCGCGATTTTCGGGCTCGGTAATTCCAGCAATGCCTTCCTGCTTCTGCGGTTGCAGGATGCGGGTGTGACCTTGCACGACACCATGCTGGTCTACGCGGCCTTCAACCTGGTGGCCGCGCTCATTTCCTACCCGGCGGGGGCTCTGTCGGACACCTGGGGCCGGCGTGCACTGTTGCTTGCGTCTTTTGCGATCTTTCTGCTCGCCTATACGGGATTCGCGTTGCGACCAGGGCCTGTCCTGGTGGGGAGCGCGTTCGTGTTCTACGGGCTCTACCAGGGCATCTATCGCGCCGTCGGCAAAGCACTGGCGGCGGATTTCGCGCCGACTCGGCTACGGGCCAGCGGCGTTGGCTGGTACAGCACGACGGTTGGGGTGCAACAGCTCGTCGCCAGCGTGGTCGCCGGAATCATGTGGGATCGCCTCTCTCATGCTGCGGTCTTTTATTATGGGGCGGCTTGTGCAATGGCGGGGCTCATCGGGCTCCTGGCCTGGGTCCCGGCGGATTCGCGGCAGGCATCCCGTGTGCTGAGCGACGAACCCGACGGCTAACCCGGCGAGAGCGACCCATGGCACCCAATACACGACCCCCTACTGCAAAGCTCGAGCGTGCGCCCCAGGTGGGAGCGGCGGACCCCGAACGTCGCAACTCTCCAATCCAGACCGACCCGGAGCAGTCCTTCGAGTTGCTGCGCGAGCAGGTAGGCGATGTGAGCGCCGGTTGTTATTTCAATGACGCCTTCTATCGTGAGGGCAGTCATGTCCTGAGCGGCACCACGTATCTGCGCTGCGAGCGCGGCATCTGGGTGGAAGTGGGCAGCCAGGTACCGGAAGTGCCCTAGCCGATGGCGAGCCTTACGCGACCGTCGCGTCCCCCACCGCCGGCGGTCGGCCTCGTCCCAGACCAACACCGAGGCCGACCGCCCAGATAACCAACTACGGGTGTCGACGAGCGGTCAACAGGCCCGTCTCATACGTCGCCGCGCTCCAGGGTGCGAACAGCTCGAACTGCGCCTCCGGCGAGCAATGATCGAAGTTGATTGTAAAAGAGGCGCTGGCGCTCCCCGCGGCGGGCAAGTCGCCCAGCACCACTGGAAACTGGGTGGGCGCGGTGACGGTTGCCCGACACGGTCGTCCCGAGACCTGGAACAGGGAGAAGCTGTTGATCTGCGTCCCGTACGCCGTCCCGCTGCTCGGGTTCGTGGCAGTGATGGTCCAGACGCGCGAGCTCCGTGAGCCGCTCTGACTGGTCAGGGCGAAGGAGAGCCCGAAGCCGGGGAGCTGGGTCGGATCGATCATGCCGTAGTAGGCCGGTTTGGCCTGCAACCGCGTGTCGAACGGCAGCGGCAGATCGAGCCGGGTGATCGGGAAGCCGTCGAGCCAGGTGTTGTCGTCCGCCAGCCCCCAGAAGGTCACCGCGTCGAGCTTGCCTTTCAGCTTGCGCAGGCCCCGGAACATCTTCTCGAACAACCAACCTTGTGCCGCGATCAGCGCTGGAGGCACCGTCCCGTCATTCGCTCCATAGTTGGAGGTGTTGTCTCCCGCTTTGTAGATACTGACGTCGAGCTCGGTGATCTGCTGATGCAGACGTGGGAAGATCTCGTGCAGAAGGTCGATGGTTTCGAATATCGCCAGCGGCGAGGGATTGTCGATGTGGTTGTGCATCTCGTGTCCGACGCCATCGAGCGGAATCCCCCGGGCGCGCAGGTTCCGAATCACTTTGATGAGGCAGGCGAGACGGTTCTGATCGGTCGTGCTGAAGTCGTTGATGAAGAGCTGCGTGCCGGCTGGGGCGAATTGCCGGGCTGCCTGCAAGGCAATGTCGATATATTTCGCCCCGAGGACTTTGTAGAACGGCCCATGCGACAGACAGTCGGGCTGGTTGGGGTCGAGCGGCTCGTTGACCACGTCCCAGACGTAGATGGCGCTCCCGAAGTGCTGGACCTCGTTCATGACGTGATTCTGGATCCGCTGGGTCAGCAAGCTCACATCGGCTGCATTGGAGGCGGATAGCGGTGTGACACCGTCAGATTCGAGGAAGACCCAGGCCGGCGTCTGCGCACCGCTGGCCCAGACCAGGTTATGGCCCCGGATCAACATGTGATGGGCCTGCGCAAAGCTGACTTCCTGGTCGGCGTTGGCATAGCTGAATTGCCCTTCGCTGGCTTCCACCGAGCTCCACTTCATATCGTTGCCGGAGACGATGCTCGCGAAGTGCTTGGTCAGTAGCTGTGCATGGGGTCCGGACAGGTCACTGGGATCCACTGCCGCTCCCACCGGGAAGAATTCGGCAAAGGTCTGTGCGATGGAGGGGATGTCGTTCTGGATCTGCACGGGAGGCAGGAAGGTGAGCTGGAAGTCATCGATGTAGAAACTTTGCGTCCCGCTGTTGGATTCGACGTAGAGGAATGCCTGGCCCGGATCGTAGGCGAAGGCCATGGAATACGTGGGGATCTTCAGCTCGACCCAGGTCCCCAGTGGGACCGGCGTGTTGTTCACGACCGTATGGTAGGTCGTCGTGCCGGCCAATGTGGTTTGCAGGCTCACTCGCAGTGTGTCGGCTTGGGTCGCCGTGGGAGCGAGTTTCACCCACACCTTGATCAAGTACTGCGAGCCGTTGTACATCTTGTTGCTGACATTGATCTGCGGCCCGTCGTACGCGGCCGTGCGATTCGTGACGAGCAGGCTGCGGGAGCCGCTGTGCGCATCCGCGGTCGAATTGGTCACACTCGATCCGGCGCGTGAGCTCCATCCGTCCACGTCCCCATCCTCGAAATCCGTGGACATGCCGGAGTTATCCTGTGGGCCGCCCGGAGGACCGGCGATCTCCGTGACCACGACATCGTCGAGGTAGAAAGACTGCGCCGCTGTTGGGCCGATCAATTGCGCATACAGGAGCAAGCTCGTCGCAGTGGTACTCACCGTGTAGGCGCCACCGATCTGCGCCCAGGCGGAATCGGACACGGGCACCTGGAAGTTGCCTACGGTGTCGTAACAAGTGCCTCCGGAGCAGCCCGGATCCTGGCGCTGTACCGTGAAATTCGCCGCAGTGGCGGCCTCACCGGTCGTCAGCAGCAAGTGCCCCGTGATTTGATACGTCGCGCCGGGTACGAGACCCGTGAGCACGATACCGGGTCCACCGGCCCCGCTGGGATTGGTGGTGGTGAGGAGACTGTGCGTGCCTGTGAAAGCCGTCGCGGTGGAGTTGGCTGGCGCGCTCGCGCCATTGAACGAGCTCCAGCCCTGTGGTGTGCCGTCCTCGAAGTCATACTGAACAGCCACCTGCGCTTGCGCGGGGCGGCTGCTCAGTAGGAACACGAGAGCGACAGCGCCAAAGAGGATACCCAGGCGGTGCCAACCCGATGCCGGTAGCGAATCCCGTGCGCGTTGAAACATCCTGTTTCCCCCCTCCCAGGCGCAGCGGCGCTGCCGATCGTCCTGACGATGTCAGGAATCTGGTAGCGCTATCACGGCGGACCATACTCCCGCGCGAAGGGCATTGTCAATGCGCGCAACGAGGATCGTCGCAGGCGTCCTCGGGAACGGGCATGTTGGTCAGCGCTGTCAGGAAGTCACTTCGAGCGTGACCGTCTTGAGCTCCGCCGAGTTGGGTCCCGCCATGATTTCAAACACGCCCGGCTCGACGACATGTCGCATGTGCTCGTCCCACATGGAGAAAGCGTCGCGATCGAGCGTGAATTGCACGGTGGTCGTCTGCCCAGGCGCCAGGGTCACGCGGCGAAAGCCTTTGAGCTCCTTGACCGGGCGCGTCACTGAGCTGACGGTTTGATGCAAGTAGAGCTGCACGACCTCGTCGCCGGCGACTTTGCCTGTGTTACGAACTTCCACCGAGACCGTGACGGGTTCATCGGCACGAATCCGCGGCGCGGACAGACGCGGCGGCCCGATCTCGAACTTCGTGTAGGACAAGCCGAACCCGAAGGGAAACAGCGGCTGCGCCGATTCAAACAGATAGCCGCGGTGCGCGCTGGGCTTGTAGTTGTAGAACATGGGCAGTTGCCCGACCGAGCGGGCCACCGTCAAGGGCAGCTTGCCCCCGGGGTTGGCATCGCCGAACAGGATGTCAGCCACCGCGGTGCCGCCTTCCTGACCGGGATACCACGCCTCGAGCACGCCGTTGGCCTTCTCCACGACTTCGGGAATGGACAGCGGCGACCCGTTGATGAGCACCACAATCACCGGTTTTCCGAGCGCAAACAACGCTCGGGCCAGGTCATCTTGTTGGGCGATGAGTCCCAGACTCGCGCGATCACCCAGATGGTTCGAGGCCCAGCCTTCGCGGCTGGTCGCGCCACTGCCGCCGATCACCAGCACGATCTGGTCGGCCTCCTGCGCGACGCGGACCGCCTCCTTGATCCGGGCGAGGTTCTCGTCGCGATTAGCGAGCACGACCTCGTCCGAATACCAATCGCCTTTGTCGGTCAACCGCACCCCTTCGGCGGTCACGATGCGCACGCGGCTTCCGACTTTCGCCCTGATTCCGTCCAGGACGCTGACCGAATGAGCCGGCACGTTGGAATAGCCGCCGAGTCGCGCTACCGCCGCATTCGGTCCGATGACCGCCAAAGTCTTCAAGCCATCGGCATGTAACGGCAGCGCGCCGTCGTTCTTCAGCAGGACCGCCGTCTTGCGAGCGGCTTCGACCGCGAGCTCACGTGCTTCGGTGTTATCCGTGATCTTTGCGGCGTAGGCCGCGTCGGCGTACGGATTCTCGAACAGGCCCGCGCGGAACTTCATGCGCAGCATGCGGCGCACCGCATCATCGATTTCAGATTGGGTGACCAGGCCAGCGGCCAGCGCGGCCGGCAACTTCGTGTAGGCCTCACCGTCGGGTAGATCGAAATCAACGCCCGCGTGCAGCGCACGCGCGGCTGCGTGGACCAGGTCGGGCTCGACGTGATGCAGTTCCTGGAGCTGCTCGATCGCTTCATAGTCACTGTCGACGGCGCCGGTAAATCCCATCTCCCCGCGCAGGATGTCGTGCAGCAACCAATAGTTGGCATGTGACGGAATGCCATCGATCTCATTGTAGGAGGGCATCACGTTCATCGCATGCGCGTTGCGAATCGCGGCGGCAAACGGAGGAAAGAAGACTTCCCGCAGTGTGCGCTCGGACACCGCGGCCGGACCGGTGTTGGTGCCGCTCTCGGGTTGCCCGTGTCCCGTCATGTGCTTCAAGGTCGCGAAGACCTTGCCGGGCGCCAGAACATCGGAATCGCCTTGGAAGCCCCGAACAGCCGCCATTCCCAACTGGCTCACCAGGTAGGGATCCTCGCCGTAGGTCTCCTCGATCCTCCCCCAACGGGGGTCCCGGGCGACATCCACCACGGGCGCGAGCGCGAGTTGCACCCCAACCGCGCGCATTTCGCGTGCGGCGACGGTAAAGACCCGGGTCAGCAGATCGGGATCCCAGGAGCTCGCGAGCGCGATCGCTTGCGGGAAGCTGGTAGCACCGCGTGCGACATAACCATGCAATCCTTCCTCGTGAAACAACACAGGGATCCCCAGGCGTGTGTCATTCACCGCGTAGTGTTGTATAGCGTTCACGAAAGCGGCTGTCTGACGGGCGTCACGGTAGGGCTGCTCGTAGGGGTTGCCACTGCCACGCAAGTCGCTTGGCCGCGCGACCTGGCCGATTCCCGCGGGAAACACCTTGCGCGCCTTGGCGGCGTCGAAATCCCCCGCAGCCGTGAGAAACTCCTGTTTGCGGTTCCAGATGCAGGTGATCTGGGCGATCTTTTCCTCGAGCGTCATGCGCCCCAGAAGATCCTCGACGCGCTGCTCCAAGGGAGCCTGCGGGTCCTTATAAAGGGGAGCGTCCTTGCGAGACCGTGCGGCCGCTGTCGTAACCCCGCCAACTGTTGTTGTGATCGCCGCCACCAATACAACGGCCACTATCTGACTCACCCGGGCGGCAGCTCGAGACCCTCTCATGGATTCCCCCTCCAGACTTCGCGATTTGTCATCAAGGCCGGCGACGCACGGCGCCGCGGCATTTAGATATTGCACTCTTGGCTCTGGTAGCGCTATCATATTTTCAGTGTCGCGGATCCCCCCTGGTCTTGCGGCACTTTAGCTCGCGCCCGGCATGGCGGTGGTGCCCTCGGCTGCCACATGTCGGGCCATCCTTTTTGGGGGGACGCGTCTGGCTCACTTGCATGTTGGTGGGAGCGGCGTATGTCCCGGCACTACTGGAAAACACAGGGATTCGTAATACTGGAGGTCATGCTCCGGAGCCGAATATCCAGCCGGCAGGGGGCGGTGGGATAGTGATTGAAAGTAGGCGATGCTGGCATCGCGCCACCACCGCGCCTCGTTCTCCTGTATCTGCAAAAACGTGCTGACCTGCGCATAACGCTCCGCGTCGATTTTATCCGCAAGACTCTCCCACGTCTGGCGCATGCTTCTGACGACATCGACGCCATGCGTGTAGTGAATCACCAGATCATCCCAGAGTGTGCGTCCGGAGGACATGCGGTAGTCCCAAGGAACGTGGTGAAACCAGAGCAGCAGCGCATCCGGCACCTGTTTGATATCCCCAAACCGCGCCGCCACCGGGGGTGCGTACTGCGCTACCGCGTTGCTGCCGGTTATCGTGCGGTCGAAGCCAATTCCGGTCGCGTCGGCGCGGTTGAAGTAGACGGAAGTCCAATCCGCGCGAGGCCCTCCCGATAACCACGGTGCGGGTCCGTAGTGCGTGTCCCGCGCCATCTGGTGATGCAGGCCTAAAGGCGTCATGTAGTCGACGGCCGCCTCGCGCGAACCCATCATCATCGCCACGACCGGCCTCACAAAAGAGTCGTCGTTGGTGAAAGTCATCCGCACCCATTCTTCGGCAATATCCCGCGTGGAGAGCGCCGGATTCCACGCCAGTCTCCCGAACACGTACCAGTTCGCCTGATCGAAATGCGAGCCGGTCCAGTTCCGATCGGACCCGATGTTGGCCACGCCCGCCATTCCCGTCTGCGCATACCCGAACAGCGAGCCGTCCACGACGTCGGCAACGGTGGAGCCCTTGCCGCGTGCGTAGGTATCCGAGCGAAGCGCTTCCTCGAACAACGGCCCGAGATACACCAGGTGGGTCGCAAAGCCGAGGTATTCCTTGGTGATCTGCACTTCCAGCATGAGGGGCGTGTGTGGCATCGCGCCGAAGATCGGGTGAAAAGGCTCGCGCGGTTGGAAATCGATCGGCCCGTTCTTCACTTGCAGCAGCACGTTGCTGTCAAACTTGCCATCCAGCGGCACGAACTCCTCATACGCCTGCTTGGCGCGATCGTCGGGTTGCCGTTGCGAGTAGACGAACGCGCGCCACATGACGATGCCGCCATGGGCAGCGACGGCTTCCGCCAGCATGTTGGCGCCATCGGCGTGCGAGCGGGAATAGTCCTGTGGACCGGGCTGGCCTTCCGAGTTGGCTTTCACCAGAAAGCCACCGAAGTCGGGAATCAGGCCGTAGATCTCGTCCGCCTTGGCACGCCACCACGCGCGCACGGCGGGATTCAGGGGGTCCGCTGTCGGCAGTCCGCCGATTTCCAGCGGGGCGCTGAATCGTGCCGTGAGATAAACGTGCAGCCCGTAGGGACGGAACAGGTCGGCTAGGGCCGCAAGCTTGCGGAGGTAGGGCGTCGTAAGGCTGACAGCGCTGCCATTGACGTTCGTCGGCACCATTCCATTGATCCCTACCGAGGCACAGGCGCGGGCGTAATCGATATAACGAGGATCCAGGTAGTCCGGCAACTTGTGCCAGTCCCAGATGGACTCACCGGCATAGCCGCGCTCGACCGTACGATCCAAATTGTCCCAATGATCGAGAATCCGATGGCGGATGCGCGGCGCTGAGGCGATATCCAGGTGCTCGAGCGGCTGGTGAGTCTGCAAGAGCCTCAGGAAATGGAAAGCACCATAGAGCACCCCGACATCTTCGTTGCCGGCAATGACAATGACCCGGTGCCCATCGAGGGTGAGGCTGTGGATGCGGTACCCCTCCGGGCCGAGCCGACCCAGATCCAACCCGGCGCGCGCGATCGCAGGCGACGCGCGGGGCGTGCCAAAGAGGAGGGCGCCTTCCTTTGTTGGCTGAGAGGACAGGGGAGGGGCTGTCCCCAGTAGCCCGCCAAGCCCCCGAGAGAGCTCGGATTGCACAATATCCAGCGTCTTCGTCGCTGAGGGCGGCACAACGAGCTCGCTGACGCCGCGTCGATAAGCGGCGCTCCACTGCGGCTGGACGGGCCGATACCGCAACCATAAGTCGTAGCCGTCCTCGGCACGCGCGGTGGGAAAGACGGCGAGCAGCCCGAGGGCAAGGAGGAACATGTAGGATCTCATGGTGTCTGATGGTATCGCTACCACGAAATGCCTGCTGACGTTGTCGGCGGCATCGAGGCCGGTACCGCGAGCGAGGACGACGAACAGCCCGCCTCGTGCGGTGAGCTCGATCGATGATCGGTCAGATGCCCGCGCTACGTCGATAACACGAGTGCGGTGCGGCTATGTCCATTGCTACAATCCTTGCTCATCTTCCGTCGAGGTCAATGGTGAAAAGAACGCCAAGACGGCGCCGTAACGCGGTGACCATGCATGAAGTTGCGAAACACGCTGGTGTCTCGCCCATGACGGTCTCGCGCGCTTTGAGTGGCGATGCGCACGTGGAAGCGGCTACGCGGCAACGCGTGCAAGCCGCCGTAAAGGAGCTCGGATATTCGCCGAACGTCGCCGCTCGCAACCTCGCCCGGGCGGCCTCACTCCATATTGGCTTGTTATACAACAATCCCAGCGCGGCATACCTGAACGAGCTCCTGGTCGGCGTCCTGGAGCAAAGCAGCCAGGCGGGCTGTCAAATCGTGCTGGAGAAGTGTGGCGCGCGCAACGAGCGGTCGGTGATCGAGCGGCTGCTGCGCGACGATGTAGGCGGAATCATCCTCCCGCCGCCGTTGTCGGATTCCAACATCGCGCTGGAGGCCCTGCACGCGGCGAAAGTACCGTTCATCGCGGTGGCCACCGGTCGGCCGGAGGCGGAGGGGTTGTCGGTGCGGATCGACGACCAGGAGGCCGCGGCGGCCATGGCTCGCTATCTGTTGTCGCTAGGTCACCGGGACATCGGGTTCATCGTGGGCGCGCCGAACCAAACTGTCAGCGCGCACCGCCAGGCAGGCTTCGAAACGGCCTTGCGCGAGGCTGGCGTGCCGGTGCGTCCCGAGTGGGTGAAACAGGGCTCGTTCACGTATCGCTCGGGCCTGGAAGCGGCGGAAGAGATTCTCGGCTCCGGCAAGCGCCCCACGGCGATTTTCGCGAGCAACGACGACATGGCCGCGGCGGCCCTGGCTGTGGCGCATCGGCTGCACCTGGACGTACCGAAGGATCTGACGATCGTCGGCTTCGACGATACGCCACTGGCCACGACCATCTGGCCCGCGCTGACTACCGTTCGTCAGCCGGTAGCCGCGATGGCTCGCAAGGCTGTCGAGCTGCTGCTGGAGGAAATCCGGCTGCGACGCCTGGGGGAGACACTCGGCCCGGTGCAACATGTCATGAATTTCACCTTGATGAAGCGCGAGTCCTCGGCCGCCATCTAGAGACGCCGCGCACGCAGTGCGCCAAAACCCAAGGACTGACCCACCGCTGCCGCGAATTGACGCCTGGATTCTGATAGCGCTACCATGCAAAAGTCATCGAGCACGCGCGACAAGTCCGCGCGGCATGAGCCAAGCGGCAAATGAGGGGGGTCATGGGGAAGAGCAACTCTTCGCTGGTCACAGGGGTCACGTTTGTCGCGACATTGGGAGGGCTCCTTTTCGGGTATGACACCGCTGTCATCTCCGGAGCGGTGAGCTCGATCGACGCGAACTTCATCGATCCGCAACATCTTTCGGAGACGGCGCGCAGCAGCTTGTCGGGCTGGACCGTCTCGAGCGCGCTGTTCGGCTGCATCATTGGCGCGATTGTCGCCGGGTGGGTTTCGAACGCGATCGGTCGGAAAGGCGGCATGCTGGTGGCGGGCGTGCTGTTTCTGATTTCCGCCGCCGGCTCCGCCTACCCGGAATTCGGCCTGGGTCCGATCGGGGGCATGGGACCGGCAGCGCTGACTCCGTTCATTTTGTATCGCATTGTTTGCGGCGTCGGGGTCGGTATCGCCTCGATGCTCTCGCCGCTGTACATCGCCGAGATCGCGCCCAGTCAGATCCGCGGCCGGCTGGTCTCCTTCAACCAGCTCTCGATCGTGCTGGGCATGCTGTTGGTCTACTTCGTGAACTGGTGGATCGCATCGCAAGGCGATGAGACCTGGATCCACAGCACGGGCTGGCGGCTGATGTTGCTTTCGGAAGCCGTTCCCGCCGTCTTGTTCATCATCCTCCTGACTTTCGTCCCGGACACACCGCGCTGGTTTGTGATGAAAGGACGCATGGAGAAGGCACACTGGGTGTTGAGCAGACTGGTTGGGGAAGCCGAGGCGCGCACCACCCTGGTGGAGATCCAGAGCTCGCTCTCGGTGGCCGAGCACCCCACCGGCGTGAGCCTCTTCGCCTTTGGCTCACTGGTCATCGTCGCCGGAGTGCTGTTGTCGGCTTTCCAGCAGTTCGTCGGCATCAACGCGGTCCTTTACTACGCGCCGTTGATGTTCAAGAACCTCGGCGCCTCCACCGACTCGGCGCTGTTGCAGACCGTGATCGTCGGTCTCGCGAACGTCATCTTCACGGTGGTGGCCATCCTGACGGTCGACCGACTCGGCCGTAAGCCGCTGTTGATCATCGGGGGCGTCGTCATGGGGGTGGCCATGATGACGCTGGGCTTCCAGTTCAAGGCGAACGCGGAGGGCACCGGTCCACTGCTGGCGGCGGTCCTCTACATCGCGGGTTTCGCGCTGTCGTGGGGCCCGGTGACGTGGGTCCTGCTCGCGGAGATGTTTCCCAACTCCATCAAGAACCGCGCCATGGCACTCGCCGTGGCGGCGCAGTGGATCGCGAATCTGTTCGTGTCGTGGTCCTTCAAGATCCTGATCGGGAATTCCACGCTGAATGCACTCTTCAATCACGGATTTCCGTACTGGATGTACGGTCTGATGAGCTTCCTGGCCGCGGGGTTCGTGTACTTCTACGTGCCTGAGACGAAGCGGCGCACCCTGGAGGAAATTCAAGACCTGTGGACGAGCCATGGAGCCCGCGCTGCCGCCGCGGTCAAGCAGCCGGCGACGAGTTGACGGATGTACTGCCGCCGATGACGAGGGTTGAGGATCTACTCGTGTTGCAATACCAGCAGACGCGTCTCACGCTGGATCCCCGACGGGGCGGCGTGATTCGTGAGTTGAGCTGGCGCGGGCACGATATTTTGCGGCCCACACCCGCGCAGGCGGGTGACGATCCGTTTGAAACGGCATGCTTTCCGATGGTGCCGTACGTGAACAGGGTAGCGCATGGCCGCTTCTCTTTTGGCGAACACCGCGTGCAGTTGCAAAGGAACTGGTCGCAAGACCCGCACCCCCTGCATGGCCAGGGCTGGCGTGCGTCGTGGGCCATTACCGCGGCGTCCAAAGCGAATGCCACCCTCCATTTCGAAGGCGGCGGTGACGAGTGGCCGTGGCGTTATCGCTGCGAGCAGCGCTTCCAACTCCTGGCCGAGACGGTCTCGGTCGAGCTGTCGATTCAGAACCAGGGAGCCGAGCCCATGCCGGCCATGTTGGGTCTGCATCCCTATTTTCCGGATGCCGGGCGCGCCCAACTGCATGCGCAACTCCCGCGGGTGTGGATGGCCGACGCGCAGGCTCTACCGACACGAGAGGCTCAGACTCCGGCGGCCTGGAATTTCGATCCAGCGCGAGCGGTGAGCGCCGTCGCGCTCGATCATGGCTTTGCAGGTTGGAATGGCGTCGCAACGCTGAGTTGGCCCGATCGCACCGTCACACTCCGCGCGCCGGATTGTCGTTTCCTGCATGTCTACACTCCCGCGGGACGGGATTTCTTCTGTATCGAGCCGCAGACCGCGCCTCCCGGCGCGCTCAGCCGCGATCCAACCGAGGCGAGCATCGTCGCTCCGGGCGGCCGCTTGACCATGCGGGTTCATTTAACGATCGGAGCGGCATAGTGTATCTGGGAATCGACATCGGCACCTCGAGCGTGAAGGCCGTGTTGATCGACCATAGCGGGTCGATCGTGGCGCAGGGGTCCGATTCGCTCACGGTGAGCCGGCCGGCGCCGGGGTTCTCGGAGCAGGACCCGGAGGCCTGGTGGCGCGCCACGGTGAATGCGGTCAGGAGCCTTCCGGCAGCCGATCGCGCGGCAGTGCGCGCTCTCGGTCTGAGTGGGCAGATGCACGGAGCGACGCTGCTGGACGCGAAAGATCGGCCGTTGCGTCCGGCGATACTCTGGAATGACGGTCGCTCCGCACGCGAGTGCCTCGACCTCGAGCACCGCGAGCCGGAGGCGCGCAGTATCACCGGCAACATCATGATGCCCGGCTTTACCGCGCCGAAACTGCTGTGGGTCTCGCGGCATGAGCCGGAAATCTTCGCTCGCACGGCCACCGTGTTGTTGCCGAAGGACTATGTGCGCCTGAAGCTGACGGGCGAGAAGGTCAGCGACATGTCGGATGCCTCCGGCACGGCTTGGTTGAATGTTGGCCTGCGTGACTGGTCCGATACGCTCCTGGCGGCGACGGGACTGACGCGCGCTCACATGCCGAGACTCGTGGAGGGCACGAGTGCTTCCGGAACCGTCACCGCGGCAGCAGCCGAGGAGCTGCAACTGCCGCGAGTCGTGGTCGCGGGCGGAGGAGGCGACAACGCGGCGAGCGCGATCGGATTGGGCGTGGTGTCGCCGGGACAAGCTTTTCTATCGCTGGGCACCTCTGGCGTGCTCTTCGTGGTCACGGATCGTTTTCGGCCCAATCCGGATCGAGCCGCGCACGCGTTCTGTCATTGTCTGCCCAACCGCTGGCACCAGATGTCGGTCATGTTGACCGCTGCCAGCGTCGTGGACTGGGTAGCTCAACTCACGGGCCAGTCGGATCTCCTGCGCCTGGTCGAAGCCGCGCAGACGCGTGGCCTGACACGCCACTCGCCGTTTTTCCTGCCGTATCTGTCCGGCGAGCGAACCCCGCACAACGATCCGGATGCTCGAGGCGTGTTCTTCGGAATCCGACCCGATACGACACCAGCGGATCTGACCGTGGCGGCACTCGAGGGCGTCGCGCTGGCATTTGCCGATGGCCTGGATGTGTTGATTGAAAAGGGCGGCACGGTAGGCGAGATCAGCGTGACCGGCGGTGGCGCGCGCTTGAACTACTGGGGACATTTGTTGGCCGCCGCACTCAATCGTCCCCTGGTCTATCGCCGCGGCGGCGAAGTCGGCGCCGCGCTGGGCGCCGCGCGGCTGGCGCGTCTCGCGCTCAGCGGGGAGCGCGCCGAGGACGTTTGCACGGCACCGCCGATCGACCGGGTGGTGCAACCGGACACCGCGCTGGCCTCATTGCTTGCCCTTCGCCGGCGGACCTTCGCGCGGCTTTATCACGACCTCAAGAACGTTTTCGTGGAGTATTCAGCATGACTTTGTTTTCAAGCGTTGAGCCGGTTCGCTTCGCAGGCCCCGCCGCCGCGAGTGAATTCGCTTATCGCGTTTACGATAAGGACCGCCAGGTGCTCGGCAAGCGCATGGAGGACTGGCTGAAGCCGGCCGTGTGCTACTGGCACTCGTTCAACTGGCCGGGAGCGGATATCTTCGGTGGCGGCACGTTGACGCGACCGTGGATCGGGCCGACGGTGACCCAGGAGATGGCGGACATGAAGCTGGAGGCCGCCTTCGACTTCTTCAGCCGGCTCGGCGTGCCTTACTACACCTTTCATGATGTGGATGCGATGGCCACGGCGGCGACGCTGAAGGAGCACGATCGGAATCTGAAGACGATCGAGGCCGGCATGGCCAAGAAGATCGCAGCCACCGGCGTGAAGCTCCTTTGGGGCACGGCCAATCTGTTCAGCCACCCCCGCTATGCCGGTGGCGCCGCCACCAGCCCCGATCCTGAGATCTACGCCTGGGCCGCGGCTCAAGTGCGCTATTGCCTGGAGGCCACGCACCGACTCGGTGGGCAGAACTACGTGCTCTGGGGTGGGCGCGAAGGCTACGACTCGCTGTTGAATACGGATCTGCGGCGCGAGCTCGATCAGTACGGCCGCTTTCTCTCCATGGTGGTGGAGCACAAGCACAAGATCGGGTTCAAGGGCACCATCCTCATCGAGCCGAAGCCCTTCGAGCCCACCAAGCACCAGTATGATCACGACGTCGCGGCGGTGTACGCTTTCCTGCAGCGTTACGGGCTGACGAAGGAAGTGAAGGTCAATATCGAAGTCAACCACGCGACGCTCGCCGGTCTCGACTTCGAGCACGAGATCGCCGTGGCCCGCGCTTACGGCATCTTCGGCTCGATCGACATGAACCGCGGCGACCCCCGCAATGGCTGGGATACCGATCAATTCCCCAACAACGCGCAGGAGCTCACACCGGCCCTCATGCAGATCGTGGAGGACGGTGGTTTCCAGACCGGCGGCTTCAATTTCGACGCCAAGCTGCGGCGCCAATCGGTGGATCCGTTGGATCTCTACGTCGCGCACATTGGCGGTATCGACACGCTCGCCCGGGCGTTGCTGGCGGCCGCGGGGGTCGTGACTGAAGGCAAGCTGCAGAAGCTCAAGGACGAGCGTTATCAGGGTTGGAACGGCGAGCTCGGCAAGAAGATCACGAGCGGCGCGCTCAATCTCGAGAGCCTGGCGGATCTCGCGACCCAGCAGGGCCTCGACCCCAAGCCGCGCTCTGGCCGCCAGGAGCTCGCCGAAAGCCTGATCGCCAGACACTGCAAATACTGAGGCCGCATCCGCGCGCCGTCCTCCGGCGCCGGATCCGCCGCTCGCTCCACCAGCCACGCAAAAAAAAGGGGCCGCCTGTGCAAGGCGGCCCCTTTGTCGTCTCAGGCCTTACTAGAACTTGGCATGAACTCCCAGGGTGTAGGTGCGGCCGGTATCGACCACGTCCAGGATCTGCTCTTTGAAGCGACCCCGCGTGGCGAAGACATCATCAGTGAGGTTGAGAGCCTCGAAGTAGACGTTGAAGTGGCTGTTGATGTCGTAGCTGGTGCTCAAGTCCACGCGGGTAGCGGCCTTGACGAATACCGGCTCCGCGCCGAATGCCGAGGCGGCCTGGTGTTGCAGGAAGTTGTTCAGGAACTCGTCTTGATGGTTGATCGCCAGGCGCAACATGAACCCGTACTTCTCGTAGAAGGGCACGAAGTTGTACGAGTTCGCCAACCCAGTCACCGCAAAGCCCGACGTAGTCAAATCGTTGGGATCATAGGGCTTGTTGGTGCCGACGAAAGTGGCATTGGCCTGGAAGCCAAAGCCGGTATCCCAGAACATGTGCTGCAGTCCCAGCTCGATGCCGCGCACTTCCGCCGAGGGCCCGTTGACCTGCGAGGTGATGGCGAACTGCGCCAGCGAGCCGTCCGGCAGCGTCACCCCGTTGATGGGGGCGGTCCGGGTGCCACCGACGATGAAGTTGGTCACCTCCTTGACGAAGGCGTCTACCGAGAGGTAGGAGTTTTGCGCGTAGTACCACTCGGCGCCCAGGTCAAAATTATCCGAGAGGAAGGGCAGCAGAGAGGGGTTGCCGCCGGTGGCATTCAGAGCCCCGATGCGCTGGCCTGCGGGTACATTGAGATCCGGCGTAAGATTACTCAATGGAGGGCGGGTCAAGGTGCGCGAGGCGTCCACACGCACCTTGACGGAGTCGGTAACCGACAGGTTCAAGTCGAGGTTCGGCAACAGGTAGCGGTACTCATTGCTGGTGCTTATCGCGATGGGCTGCGTGAGATTGAAGTTGTAGAGCGTATGGTCTGTCGCCGCCGTGGTCAGCTGGCCGACCGGTAGCTGCGAGATGCCGGCCGAAGTCACCTTGGTATCCTCCCAGCGCACCCCGATGTTGATCCGCAGCGGCATGTCGGCAATCTGGGCCTTGGTCGAGAGGCTCAGGTACGGCGCCAGAGTTTTCTCGGTGATGTCCTGATGGCCGCCGAGATTCTCGTACATGATGTAGCTGCCGTTGCAGGGGACATACCCGGAGAGATTGGTGCAGACCGGGGCGATCGGCGTCCCGACGTTCATCCCCGCGCCGTGCAAGCCCAGCAGATAGTTGAGGATCGCGGGGCCGTTGGCCGCCAGGATGGCCGGCGGCAGGTTGCCGCCATTACCCCAGCCGTGGATGAAGTTGGAACCAGTGCCAAAGGCTCCGGAGATCAGGTTCGCGGGCATCGGGCCTATGCCCCCGGAGCCCAATGGCGGTGGGCCATAGCCGCCGTACATCTGCC
>Ga0070741_10010480_pt1 | contig 17484 bp, 18 predicted proteins | sample Coa_R1_4_FD_66440 | JGI IMG/M metagenome (GOLD analysis project Ga0070741, IMG submission 66440) | Surface soil microbial communities from Centralia Pennsylvania, which are recovering from an underground coalmine fire - Coalmine... | ecosystem: Environmental > Terrestrial > Soil > Unclassified ...
CAGCACCGGCGCCCCGAGCGCCACGCCGCGCTCGAGCTCGGCCGCGTCGTGCGCCTCGACGAGCGTGTCGAGCCCGAGCTCGCGGGCGGCCCCGGAGAGCTCCGCGACGGCGCCGTCGTCGAGGTCGCGCAGCAGCAGCAGGACGGCGTCGGCGCCGGCGTCGCGCGCCGCCTCCAGGTGCGCGCGCGTCGAGAAGAAGCCCTTGGCGAGCAGCGGCAGCGCCGCCGCGGCGCGCGCCGCGCGCAGGTCGTCCCACGAGCCGCCGAACCGCTCGTCGACGAGCACCGACATCGCGCGTGCGCCCGCCCGCTCGTACGCGCGGGCGACGGCGGCGACGTCACCGTCCGGCCGCAGGTCGCCGGCCGACGGCGAGCGCCGCTTGAACTCGGCGATCGCGCCGAAACCGGGCGCCGCGAGCGCGTCCGCGAACCTCACGCGGGCACCTCCTGCGTGAACGCCGCAAGCCGCTCGAGCCGCTCGGCGGCGGCGCCGGAGTCGAGCGCCTCGCGGGCGAGCTCGAGCCCCTCGCGCAGGTCCTCGGCGTGACCGCCGGCCGCGATCGCGCCCGCGGCGTTGAGCAGGATCGCCGAGCGGCGCCCGCCGTTCCCGCCGCGGAACACGTCGCGGATCGCGGCCGCGTTCTCGGCGGCGCCGCCGCCGCGCAGCTCCTCCGGCGCGCAGCGCGGGATGCCGAGGTCGAGCGGGTCGATCTCCCGCTCGCTCACCGACCCGCCGACCACCTCGCAGACGAGGTTGGGGCCCGCGGGCGACAGCTCGTCGATCCCGTAGGCGCCGTGCACGACGAACGCGCGGTGCGCGCCGAGGCGCGCGAGCACGTTTCCGATCGTGCGCACGAGCGTCGGCGAGTACACGCCCACCACCTGGGCGCGCGCGCCGGCGGGGTTCGTCAGCGGCCCGAGCACGTTGAAGACGGTACGCGCCGCAAGCTCGCGGCGCACCGGCGCGGCGTGGCGCATCGCCGGATGGTGGGTCGGCGCGAACATGAAGCCGAAGCCGAGCTCGTCGATCGACTGCGCGATCCGCTCCGGCGGCAGGTCGAGGTCGAAGCCGAGCTCCTCGAGCACGTCGGCCGAGCCGGTCTGCGAGGAGACGGAGCGGTTGCCGTGCTTCGCCACGTGCGCGCCGGCGGCCGCGGCGACGAGCGCGGCGGCGGTCGAGATGTTGAACGTCTTGCCGCCGTCGCCGCCGGTGCCCGCCGTGTCGACCAGGTCGCGCGCCCGCGGCCGCACCGGGATCACGTGGTCGCGCATCCCCTCGGCGCAGCCGGCGATCTCGTCGGCCGTCTCGCCCTTCAGCCGCAGCGCGACCAGGAAGCCGCCGATCTGCGCGGGGGTCGCCTCGCCGCTCATGATCTCGTTCATCACCGTGCGCGCCTCGTCGCGGCTCATGTCGTGCCCGTCGAGCAGGCGGCCGAGCACCTCCTGGATCATCGCGCCGCCCCCTCGAGGAAGTTGCGCGCGATGTCGCGGCCGTGCGGGGTCAGCACCGACTCGGGATGGAACTGCACGCCGTCGAGCGGCAGCTCCCGGTGGCGCACCGCCATCACCTCGCCGTCCGGGCTGCGCGCCGACACCTCGAACACCGCCGGCACCGAGGTGGCGGCGAGCGAGTGGTAGCGGCCGGCGAGGAAGTCCTCCGGCAGGCCGCGGAAGATGCCGCGGCCGTCGTGCCGGACGATCGTCGCCTTGCCGTGCACGAGCTCGCGCGCCTGCCCGACCTCGCCGCCGTGCACCTGCACGAGCGCCTGGTGGCCGAGGCACACGCCGAGCGTCGGCACGCGCGGGCCGAGCCTGCGCAGCACCTCCGGCGTCACACCGGCGTGCTCGGGCCGGCCGGGGCCGGGGGAGATGACGAGATGCGTGGGTGCGAGCTCCTCCGCCTCGTCGGCGCTGATCGCGTCGTTCCGGCGCACCTCGACCTCCGCGCCGAGCTCGGCGAACAGGTGCGCGAGGTTGTAGGTGAACGAGTCGTAGTTGTCGACGAGCAGCACCCTCATGCCCGCGCCTCCGCGAGGTCGATCGCCGTCTCGAGCGCCGCGAGCTTGCGCAGGCACTCCTCGTGCTCGGCGAGGGGGTCGCTCTCGACGACGATTCCGGCGCCCGCCTGGAGGCGCGCGACGCCCTCGTGCAGGACGACGGTGCGGATCGCGATGCACGCGTCGAGCGGGCCGCCGGGCAGGGCGTACAGGACGGCGCCCGCGTAGGGGCCGCGGCGGTAGCCCTCGAGCTCCGAGATGATCTGCATCGCGCGCACCTTCGGGGCCCCGGAGACGGTACCGGCCGGGAACGTCGCGCGCAGCAGCTCGAACGGGGTCACGCCCGGCGCGAGCTCCCCGACCACCTCGGAGACGAGGTGCGTGATGTGCGAGAAGCGCTCCGCCTCGAGGAAGCGCGCGACCTTCACCGTGCCCGGCAGGCAGACCCGCGACAGGTCGTTGCGGCCGAGGTCGACGAGCATCACGTGCTCGGCCCGGTCCTTGGCGGAGGCGAGCAGCCGCTCGGCGTCGCCCGCGCCCGGGCTCGTCGAGCCGGCGATCGGGTTGAGCGACGCCGTGCCGCCATCCCGCTTGACGAGCGTCTCCGGCGAGGAGCCGACGAGCGCGACCCCGTCCAGCTCGAGCAGGAACAGGTACGGCGACGGGTTGACGCGCCGCAGCTCGCGGTAGAGGGCCACCGGCGAGACGTCCGTCCGCCGCTCGGCCCGCTGCGAGAGGACGATCTGGAAGGCGTCGCCGCGGCGGATGTGGTCGCGGCACGCCTCCACGCCGCGGACGTAACCGTCCGCGTCCGGCAGCCGCCGCACCCGGCCGCGGCCTGTCGCCGCCGCCCGGGGCGGCTCCGGGACCGGGCCCGCGAGCAGGGCGGCGACCTCGCCGGCGTCGCCCGCGAGCACGTCCGCGCGGCCGCCGGCGTGGTCGAAGCGCACGAGCACGTCGGCGACGACGAAGCGGCTCTCCGGCAGCCCGGGCCCGTCGTCCGGCAGCGGCACGGTCGGCTCGAGCACCGCCACGTGGTCGTAGCCGAGGTAGCCGACGACCGGTCCGGCGGCCCGCTCCGCCTCCCCGAAGGAGACGAGCCGGTCGCCGCAGCCGACGAACGAGTGCCGGCCGAGCCGGCCCTGCTCGACCGACTCGAGCAGGAACGCCGCCCGCCCGTGCGCGCGCAGGTGGAGGTAGGCCGCGAGCGGCGTCAGCAGGTCGGTGTCGAGCGTTGCGGTCGTGTCCATGAGAAACGAAACGACCCTTGCGGGTCGTCGGGTCGAGCGGAGACGGGCTGTCGTTCGCGCGGCTACGCGCGAGGGCTCCCGCCCCGCTCGCGGCGCCAGGCCCAGGTCGTGCGGGTCGAGAGCTTCATCGCCGTGAGCGTAGCGGCCTCCTGCTTGAATGCGCAAGCCGTGGCCGTCCCCCCAGTCCTGTCCGCGCTGCTCGACGCGCCCGGCCCGTCCGGTCACGAGGAGGCCGCCGCCGCCGTCTGGCGCGAGGCGGCGTCGGCGTTCGCGGAGGTGACCTCCGACACGCTCGGCAACTCGTTCGCGCGCGTGCGCGCCGGCGACGGCGCGCCGACGTTCGCGGTGCTCGGCCACATCGACGAGATCGGCGTGCTCGTCTCGAACGTCGAGGACGACGGCCTGCTCTCGTTCGTCACGATCGGCGGCATCTCGCCGGAGCCGCTCCTGGGCAGCCGCATCGAGCTCCTGGCCCGGTCCGGCCCGGTGCCGGGGACGATCGCCCGGCGGCGCCTGCAGCGCGAGCAGCTGAAGGACCGGCCGCGGCTCGAGCTGGCCGACCTGCACATCGACATCGGCGCGGCGAGCCGCGCGGAGGCGGAGGCGCTCGTCCGGATCGGCGACGCGGGCACCTGGGTGGAGCCGGCGGTCGAGCTGCCGGGGAACCGGCTGCTCTCGAAGGGGCTCGACAACCGCCTCGGCGCCTACGTCGCGCTCGAGGCGGCGCGCCGCGTCGCCGAGGACGGCGGCGCCCGCGTCGACGTGGTCGCGGTCGCGGCGGTGCAGGAGGAGATCGGGACGCACGGCGCGCGGGCGGGGGCGTTCGGGCTCGAGCCGCACGTCGCGCTCGCCGTCGACGTGACGCCGTCGACCGACACCCCGGGCGGCGATCCCCGCCGGGCGGGGAGGATCGAGCTCGGCGCCGGCGCGATGATCGCGCGCGGCCCGATTCTGAACAGGCACGTCACCGACCTGCTCGCCGAGGTCGCGGAGCGGGAGGGGATCGCGCACGCCTTCGAGGCGGCGTCGTCGCAGACGAACACCGACGCCGACGACGTGCACCACGCACGGGCGGGCGTGCCGACCGGGCTGCTGTCGATCCCGACCCGCTACCTGCACACGCCGAGCGAGCTCTGCTCGCTGGACGACGTCGAGGCGACCGTGCGGCTCGTCACCGCGTTCGCGCTCGCCCTCGAGCGCGACCACTCGTTCCTTCGCTAGCGTGGCCGCATGACGACCCGGTCGGTCATCGTCAGCGCGGTGCGCACGCCGTTCGGGCGGCTCGGCGGCGGCCTAGCCGCGTACGAGGCGACGCAGCTCGGCGCGATCGCGATCCGGGCGGCGCTCGAGCGGATCGGGGTCGAGCCGCACGAGCCGCAGTACGCGATCATGGGCCAGGTGCTGCAGGCAGGCGCCGGGCAGGCGCCCGCCCGCCAGGCGGCGATCGGCGCCGGCCTGCCGATCGAGACGCCCGCCGACACGATCAACAAGGTCTGCGCCTCGTCGATCCGGGCGATCGAGATCGCCGACTCGATGATCCGCGCCGGCGACGTCGACGTCGTCGTCACCGGCGGGATGGAGTCGATGACGAACGCGCCCTACCTGCTCCGGAAGGCGCGGTTCGGCTACCGCCTCGGCAACGGCGAGCTGGTCGACTCGATGGTCCAGGACGGGCTCACGTCCACCTTCGACGGGCTGCACATGGTCGCCCAGAACTCGAAGGTCGCGCGCGAGCTCGGCATCTCGCGCGAGTCGCAGGACGCGTGGGCGGTGCGCTCGCACGCGCGCGCCGCCGCGGCGCAGGACGCCGGCCGCTTCGCCGACGAGCTCGTGCCGGTCGGCGACGTCGCCGCCGACGAGAGCATCCGGCGCGACACGACGCTCGAGAAGCTCGCGTCCCTGAAACCGGTGTTCGACCCGGAGGGCACGACGACCGCCGGCAACGCGCCGGGCGTCAACGACGGGGCGAGCTGCGTGATCGTCTGCTCGGAGGAGTGGGCGCGCAAGCGGGGCCTCGAGCCGCTCGCGACGATCCTGGCGCAGGGCTACGTCGCCGACGACTTCGCCTACCTCGCCCGCACGCCGGCGAAGGCCGGCCAGATCGCGCTCGAACGCGCCGGCAAGACGATCGGCGACGTGGCGCGCATCGAGATCAACGAGGCGTTCGCGTCGGTCGCGTCGAACTCGACGCGGCTGCTCGGCGCCGACGAGGAGCGTGTGAACGTGAACGGCGGCGCCGTCGCGCTCGGGCATCCGATCGGCGCCTCCGGCGGCCGCATCGTCGGGACGATGGTGCACGAGCTGCGCCGCTCCGGCGGCGGGCTCGGCCTCGCGGCGATCTGCAGCGGCGGCGGCCAGGGCGACGCGATCCTGCTCGAGGTCTAGGCGATTGCTCGTCCGCGCGGCAGGCGGCATCGTCCTGCGCGACGGCCGGGTGCTGCTCGTCCACCGGCCGAAGTACGACGACTGGTCGTTCCCCAAGGGGAAGCTCGAGCGCGGCGAGACGTGGGAGGCGTGCGCCGTCCGCGAGCTGGAGGAGGAGACCGGCCTCGTCGCCGATGTCGGCCGCGAGCTCGGCTCGACGAGCTACGACGTCGCCCAGGGCCCGAAGGAGGTGCGCTACTTCCTCGTCCGCGCCGACGGGGAGCCGCGGGCGCAGAACGAGGTGGACGAGGTCCGCTGGGCGACGCGCGCCGAGGCGCTCGAGCTGCTCTCGTACGACTACGACCGCGAGCTGCTCGAGAGCATCTTGCGGTAGCGGACCTCCGGGGCGCGCACGCCGAGCCGCTCGACCGCCTTGCGGCCGCCGTCGGCCGTCCAGCCGAACGCCTCGTAGAAGCGCCGGGCGCGCGGGTTCTCGTCCAGCACCCACAGCGTCGCCTCCTCGTACTCGGCCGCGAGCAGCTCCTCCGCGCGCTGCAGGAGCGCGCGGCCGGCGCCGGTCGACCATTCGCCCGGGTCGACGTAGATCGCGTACAGCTCGCCGAGGTCGTCCTCGTCCCGGCTCGGCCCGACGGTGGCGAAGCCGAGCACGCGGCGGCCGTCGACGGCGACCACCGTCGTCCAGCCCTCGGGCGGCGCCGCGAGCCGGGCGTGCCAGCGGCCCGCGTCCACCTCCAGCGCGTCGAGGTCTTCGACGGGGTACACGTGGCGGTAGGCGGCCTGCCAGCCGCGCACCCGGATCGTCTCGATCGCCTCGGCGTCCACGTCGGTTGCGAGCCGCACGTCCATCACGGCGAAGCGTAAGAGCTGGGACGCCGGCGGCCGAACGGGTAGAACCTCGCCGTGGAGTTCGAGCACGTCCTCGTCGTCGGCGCCGGGCAGATGGGCGGCGGCATCGCGCAGGTGGTCGCCGCCTCCGGGCGGCGCGTGTCGCTGCACGACCCGTATCCGGGCGCCGTCGAGCGCGGCCTGGGCGCGATCCGCGCCAGCCTCGACAGGCTGGCGGCCAAGGGCGGCGCCGACCCGGACGCGACGCTCGCCCGCATCACGCCCGTCGACGAGCTCGCCGCCGCCGACCTGATGATCGAGGCGATCGTCGAGGACGCTGCCGCGAAGGAGGACGTCTTCCGGCGCGCCGACGCCCAGCTGCCGCCGGAGGCGATCCTCGCGTCGAACACGAGCTCGATCCCGATCACGTCGCTCGCCGCGGTCACGACGCGGCCGGAGCGCGTGATCGGCATGCACTTCTTCAACCCGGTGCCGGTGCTCGCGCTCGTCGAGGTGATCCGCGCCGTCCAGACCTCCGACGAGACCGCCGCCGCGATCGTCGCCCTCGCCCGCGAGCTCGGCAAGGAGCCCGCGGAGGCGCGCGACTTCCCCGGCTTCGTCTCGAACCGCATCCTGATGCCGTTCCTGAACGAGGCCGCGTACGCCCTGATGGAGGGGGTGGCCGACGCCGAGTCGATCGACACGATCGCCAGGCTGGGCTTCGCGCACCCGCTGGGGCCGCTCCGGCTCGCCGACCTGATCGGGCTCGACACGTGCGTTGCGATCATGGAGGTGCTGCACCGCGGGCTCGGCGACCCGAAGTACGCGCCGTGCCCGCTGCTACGCCAGTACGTCCAGGCCGGCCGGCTCGGCCGCAAGTCGGGCCGGGGCTTCTTCGAGTACGCGTAGCGCCTCGACCGCGGCCGCGAAGACGTCGCCGTCGAGCGAGTAGGCGGTCGAGAAGTCGACGGCGCCGTTCAGCTCGAGCACGACGCACGTGCCGAGGTCGGCGGGGACGAGGTCGACGCCGACGAGGTCTCCGTCGATCGCGGCGGCGGCGGCGAGCGCGACCGCCTGCGCCTCCGGCGGCGGCGAGACGGGCTCACGCCGCGCGCCGAGCGCGACGTTCGTCCGCCATTCGCCCGGCGCGGCCACGCGGCGGACGGCTCCGACCACGCGGCCGCGCGCGACGAGCAGACGCAGGTCGTAGCCGCGCGGGGTGACGAGCCGCTGCGCGAGCGCGCCGGTCGCGTCGAACCAGGGACGGGAGGCGAGCTCCTCGAGCGTCCGCAGGACGGCGGCGTCGTCGTCGCAGCGGACGACGTCGCGGCCCCACGAGCCGAACCTCGGCTTGAAGACGAGCGGCGGCGGCAGCTCGGGCAGCGGCAGCCAGGGCGCGACGTGCACCGTGCGCGGGTGCGGCACGCCCGCGGCGTAGAGGGCGGCGGCGGTCGCGAGCTTGTCGTGCGCGGCGACGAGCGTCCGGCGGCCGTTCAGGACGCGCACGCCCGCGGCGGCCAGACGCTCGAGCGTCCAGAGGCCCGGCTCGACCCCGTCGAGGCTCTCGAGGACGTCGAGGCGGCCGAGCGCGACGTCGCCGCGCGTGAGCCGGGCGAGCGCCTGCGCCGGCGACAGCACGGGGCCGAGGCGCGTGTTCGTGGGCGTGACGCGGTGGGCGACGACGGCGAAGGTGCTCATGCCGGAGATGGTCGGGGCAGCCGCCCCCGGGCGGAAGAGGAGGCAGCGAGGTCGTCCCAGGTCCGTCGCTACCTCGTAACCCCGGTCGGCGGCGGCGGCCACTACGGTCCGGGTCAACCGCTGCGCCGCGCTCTGCACGAGTGAGCCTGGCCGTCGGGGTTGCCTGGGGGCACGAGCAGACGGTCCCGGGGGGCGCGGAGGGGAACCCCTCCGGGAACCGTCTGTCACACCTGTGAACGGCGCCCCGCCTACCATGAGCCGTGTGCGCGAGACGCTCGAACGGGAGCTGAAGCTCGACGTCGACGCGTCGTTCGAGCTGCCGCCGCTCGACGGCGAGCCGCTCGCCGAACGCGTCTTCACGTCCACCTACCACGACACGCCGGCACGCTCGCTCGCCCGGGCGGGCATCACTCTCCGCCGGCGGGTCGAGAACGGCCTCTCCCTCTGGCAGCTGAAGCTGCCGCGGGACGGCGGCGCGCGCGCGGAGCTGGAGGCGCCCGGCGGGCCCGCGGGGCCGCCGCCGGAGCTCGCCCGCCTGCTCGTCACCCACCTGCGCCACGGCCCCCTGCAGCCGGTCGCGACGCTGCGCACGCGCCGCTCGGGCGTACGGGTCGCGGACGGCGGCCGCGCCGTCGCCGACGTCACCGTCGACGCGGTGGACGTGCTCGACGCCGGCCGCTCGGCGGGAGGCTTCGTCGAGCTGGAAGCCGAGCTCGTCGACGGGGGCGGTGACGACCTCGAGCGCATCGGGCGCGCGCTCCTCGCCGCGGGGGCGCGGCCCGGCGACGGGCGGCCGAAGCTCATGCGCGTGCTCGAGCTCGACGGCCGCGCCGAGCCGACCGGCTCGACGCTGACCGAGCAGCTCCGGGCGCTCCTAGAGCGCCAGCTGCTCGAGCTCGAGGCGCACGACCCCGGCGCCCGGCTCGGCGGCGACCCCGAAGACGTGCACAAGCTGCGGGTCGCGACCCGCCGCGCGCGCGCGCTCGAACGGGCGGCGCGGCCGCTGCTGCGCGACCGTCTTGCCGGCCTCGCCGCGGAGCTCGAGTGGCTCGGCGGCGAGCTGGGGGCGGTGCGCGACTTCGACGTGCTCGTCGACCGTCTCGACCGCGAGGTCGAGGCGCTCGGCTCCGACGCCCCGGGCGGGCGCGAGCTCCTGGCGGCGCTCGTCCGCAAGCGCGAGGCGCAGCGCGGGCTGCTCCTACAGGCGCTCGACTCGGAGCGCTACCCGAAGCTGCTGTGCGCGTTCGAGGACGCCCTCCTCGAGCTGCCCGAGCTCGACGGCGACGCGAAGACGCTCGCGCGTCGCGCGCTCGCGAAGCTGAGGAGCGCCGCCGGCCGGCTGCCGGACGACCCGGCCGACGAGGAGCTGCACGCGCTCCGGATCAGGGCGAAGCGCGCCCGCTACGCGGGCGAGCTCGCCGCCCTCGGCGGCGGCAAGGCGATCGACCGCTACGTCGAGGCGCTGAAGGACGTGCAGGACCTGATCGGCGAGCACCAGGACCTCGTGGTGCTCGAGCAGACCGTGCGCGGCCTCGCGCGCGCGCGGAGCGGGGTCGCCGCCGGCCGCATCGTCGAGCGCGCGCGGGAGCGCCGCGCCGAGCTGCGCGCCGCCTACCCGGCCGTGCTGAAGGCCGCGCTGTCGGCCGGCGCGAAGGCGCTGTAGCTACGCCGCGAGCGCCTCGGCGGCGAGCTCGAGCAGCGCGCCTTCGCGCAGACCGCCGCGCACCACCTTCAGCGGCGTTCCGAGCGCCCGCTGCAGCTCCGTGAGCACGACGCAGCCGGCCGGAAGCGTCTGCGCCCGCTCGAGCCGCATCCCGTAGCGCCGAGCGAGCTCGGCCGCCGGCGTGACGGCGAGCACGTCGAGCGCCTCCTCGAGCTCGCCCGGTCCGAGGCGGCCGCCGACGATCCGCTTCACGCCGCGCGCGCTGCCGCCGACCGCGAACGCCGTCCGCGGCTCCGGCGGCGCGAACCCGTCCAGGTAGCGGCCGACCTCCGCCCGTGCGGCGCCGATCGCCTCCCGGCCGGGCGGATCCGTGTCGAGCATGCGGCTCGTCAGGCGCTGCGCGCCGACGTCGATCGAGCGCGACCAGCTCGGGCCGTCGCGGCGCGTCCCGACGGCGACCTGGGCGGAGCCGCCGCCGACGTCCACGACCGCGACGAGCCGGCGCGCCGGCGGGACGGCGGAGTGCAGGGCGCCCACGAACGCGAGCCGGGCCTCTTCGGCGGCGCTCAGCACGCGGGTCGGCGAGCCCGACGCGGTGCGCAGCCGCGCGAGCAGATCGCCGCCGTTCACGGCCTGGCGGCCCGGGCTTGCGATCAGCACCTCGACCTCGACGGCGCCCGCCGCGCGTGCGTCGGCGGCGTAGCGGCCGACGAGCTCGGAGACGAGCGCGAGCTTCTGCTCGGAGATCGCGCCGAGCTGCTCGACGTCGGCGCCGAGGTGGAGCATCTCGCGCTCGGTGAGCACCGTCCGGCCGCCCTCGGCGACGAGCAGGCGCACCGTGTTCGACCCGACGTCGACGACCCCGACCACAGGTGGATGGTGACGACCCCACACGACGGAGTCGCTAATGCCCTCGTGCGATGCGGCGCGCGCGCTCGCGCCGGCGCATGAAGGCGGTCTGCGCGGGCCGCCGCCGCTCCGGCTTCTTCGGGGCCACCCGCCGCCACGCGCCGTCCGGCCCAAGCTCCCACGCCTGCGAGTTGTCGGCCAGCAGCGCCTTCAGGATCGACTCGACCTCGGTGCGCACGTGCGCGTCCTCGACCGGCACGACCACCTCGATGCGGTGGTCGAGGTTGCGCGGCATCAGGTCGGCGCTGCCGACGAGGTACGTCCGCTCGTCGCCCGCCTCGAAGCAGTAGATGCGGCTGTGCTCGAGGAACCGGCCGAGAATCGAGCGCACGCGGATGCGCTCGCTGACGCCCTCGACGCCGGGCAGGAGCGTGCAGTTCGCGCGCACGATCAGGTCGATCTCGGCGCCCGCCTGCGAGGCGCGGTAGAGCTCCTCGATCACCTCGGGATGGGTGAGGCTGTTGCACTTCAGGCGGATCCTCGCGTGGCTTCCCGCCGCCGCCGCGAGCGCAACCTCCCGGATGTGCTCGACGATCCGCTTGCGCAGGTTGAACGGGGCGACGAGCAGCTTGCGGAAGCGCTGCGGGCGGCCGAAGCCGGTCACGAAGTTGAACAGGTCGGCGACGTCGGCGGCGATGTCGGGGTCGGCGCTGAACAGGCCGACGTCCTCGTAGACCCGCGCCGTCGTCGCATGGTAGTTGCCCGTGCCGATGTGGACGTAGCGGCGCAGCTCGTCGCCTTCGCGGCGGACGACGAGCGTCGTCTTCGCGTGGATCTTCATGTCGGGGAAGCCGTAGACGACGTGCACCCCCGCCTGCTCCAGCGCGCGCGCCCACTCGATGTTGCGCTGCTCGTCGAACCGCGCCTTCAGCTCGACCACGCAGACCGCCTGCTTGCCGTTCTCGGACGCCTTGATCAGCGCCGGCGCGATCGCCGAGTCGCGGCTCGTGCGGTAGACGGTCGTCTTCAGCGTCACCACGTGCGGGTCCTCGGCCGCCGCCTGGACGAACGCCTCGACGCTCGTCGCGAACGAGTCGTACGGATGGTGGACGACGACGTCGCGCCGCGCGATCTCCGCGAACAGCTCGTCGGGCTGCTGCTTCGCAAGCCGCCGCTGCGTGTAGGGCACCCACGGCTCGTCCTTCAGGTCGGGCCGGTCGATCGCGTAGAGCTGGGAGAGGTCGGCGAGGTCGAGCAGCCCCCGGATCGGGTAGACCTGGTCGGGGCCGACCCCGAGCCGCTCCTCGAGCCGCGTCAGGAGCTCGCGCGACACGGAGCTCGAGACCTCGAGCCGCACGACGGCGCCGAACCGGCGCTTTCGCACCTCCGACTCGACCGCTTCGAGCAGGTCGTCCGCGTCGTCGGAGATCTCGGTGTCGCCGTCGCGCGTGAGGCGGAAGACGACGCGCTCGACCACCTCCATCTCCGGGAAGAGCAGGTGGAGGTAGTGGCCGATCACCGCCTCGAGCGGGATCCGCAGGCCGCGGGTGCCCACCTGGACGAACCGGTCGAGGCCCTCCGGCACCTTCACCCGCGCGAACCGCTCCTCGCCCGCCTCGGTGTCGCGCACCATCAGGCCGAGGCTCAGCGACAGCCCCGAGATGTAGGGGAACGGCTGGCCCGGCCCCACCGCGAGCGGCGTCAGCACCGGGAAGATCTGCCGGAGGAAGACGCGCTCGAGCTCGTCGCGGTCCGCCTCGGTGGCCTCGCCGACACCCGCGACGACGATCCCCTCGGCGGCGAGCGCCGGCTGCAGCTCGTCGCGCCAGAGCGCCGTCTGCGCGGCGGTCAGGTCGAGCGCGGAGGCCCGGATCGCGTCGAGCGTCTGGTGCGGCGTCCGGCCGTCGCTGCCGAGCACCGAGGCGCCCGAGGCCACCTGCTCCTGCAGGCCCGACACGCGGACCATGAAGAACTCGTCGAGGATCGACGAGACGATCCCGCAGAACTTGACCCGCTCGAGGAGCGGCTGCTCGCGGTCGGCGGCCAGCTCGAGCACCCGGCCGATCAGGTCGAGCTGCGAGAGCTCGCGGTTCAGGAAGGGCGACGGGGGGACGGCGTGCTCGAGCTCCTTCGTCGCCGCCATACGTACGGCAAGCATCTCCGAACTCCGGTGAACGGTGGGTGTCCGTTTGGTGAACGTGCGCGCGTTCCGGGCCGATCCGTATGCTTCGCGCGGCATGCGGAACGATCGCGCCCTCGTCGCCCTCGCGATTCTCGCCGGGATCGTCCTGGTCGTCATCGCCTTCGTCTACTGGCTGGAGCCCGCGAAATCGCTGCCCGGGTTCTTCCCGGGGCACACCGCGGGCTCGAACCACCACCACGTGAAGCACGGGATCGCCGCCTTCCTGGTCGGCCTCGCCTGCTTCGCGTTCGCGTGGTTCCGGTCGGGGCCGAAGCGCCCGGCGGCGGCGTGATCCTCGGCGCATTGATCTCCTACCCCCAGGCGATCGTCCTGGGGCTCCTACAGGGCGTCTCCGAGCTGTTCCCGGTCTCGAGCCTGGGCCACAGCGTCATCCTGCCGAGGCTGCTCGGCTGGAACATCCACCAGAACGACCCGTACTTCCTCACCTTCCTCGTCGCCACGCACCTGGCCACCGCGATCGTGCTCCTGCTCTTCTTCTGGCGCGACTGGGTGCGGATCGTGACGGGGATCGCCCGCTCGCTGCGCGACCGCCAGATCGCCCCGGAGGACACCGACGCGCGGCTCGGCTGGCTGCTCGTGGTCGGCACGATCCCGGCCGGGCTGATCGGGGTGACGCTCCAGGACACGCTGCGCAAGGGGTTCGCGAAGCCGACCGAGGCGGCGATCTTCCTGGCGGTGAACGGCGTGCTGCTCGGCCTCGCCGAGCTTCTGCGGCGCCGCGCGCCGCAGGTCGAGGCCGACGACGACGCGCGCATCGCCCGGCAGATGGGGTGGCGGAGCTCGTTCGGCGTCGGCGCCGTGCAGTCGCTCGCGCTGATCCCGGGCTTCTCGCGCTCGGGCGCCGCGATGGGCGGCGGCCTGCTGTTCGGCCTCTCGCACCGGGACGCGGCGCGGTTCGCCTTCCTGCTCGCGACGCCGATCATCGCCGCGGCGGGCCTGCTCAAGCTGCCCGACCTGTTCGGCGCCCAGGGCGACGGCGTCCGCGGCCAGGCGCTCGTCGGCGCGGTCGGCGCCGCCGTCACCGCGTACCTCGCGGTGCGGTTCCTGATGCGGTTCTTCGAAACGAACACGCTGATCCCCTTCGCCGTCTACTGCTTCCTGGCGGGCGCCGCGTGCACCGTCTACTTCGTGAGCTGACATGCCGCTCCGGCTGACGCCGCAGAAGCGCGAGTTCTTCGTGCTCTTCACCCAGGCCTCGGCGAACGCCCGCGACATCGCCCGCGTGCTCGTCGAGCTGCTCGAGCGCTGGCCCGACTCGCGCGAGCTGCTGCACGACATCCGCGAGCTCGAGCACGAGGGAGACCGGCTGACCCGCCAGGTGATCGACCTCCTGAACCGCACGTTCGTGACGCCGCTCGACCGCGACGACATGTACCGGCTCGCGACCGCGATCGACGACGTATGCGACCACGTCGACGAGGCGGCGGACAACATCGACGCGTACGAGGTGACGTTCGTGCCGGCGAAGGCGCTCGAGCAGGGGCGCGTGATCCACCGCGCCGCCTCGCGGCTGCACGAGGCGGTCGAGCTGCTCGAAGGGTTCAAGGACTCCGCCCGGCAGCTCGTCGCGCTGCGCGAGCTCGAGGACGAGGGCGACCGGCTCGAGCGCGAGTCGATCGCCGACCTCTTCCGCTCCGGCTCAGACCCGATCACGATCATCCGCTGGAAGGACATCCACGAGCAGCTCGAGGAAGCCGTCGACGCGTGCGAGAACGCGGCGGACGTGCTCGAAGCGATCCTCGTCAAGAACCGGTGATGCGGTGACGCTGCTCGTCGTCACGATCGCCGTCGCGCTCGTCTTCGACTTCACGAACGGCTTCCACGACACGGCGAACGCCGTCGCGACCTCCGTGTCGACGCGCGCGCTGTCGCCGCGCCTCGCGGTGCTCGTCGCGGCCGTCGCCAACCTCGCGGGCGCGTTCGTGACGACCGCGGTCGCGAAGACCGTCGGGAAGGGCGTGATCGACTCCGGCCTCGCGACGCCCCGGATCGTGCTCGCGGCGGTGGTCGGCGCGATCGTCTGGAACCTCCTGACGTGGCTCTTCGGCCTGCCGTCGTCCTCGTCCCACGCGCTGATCGGCGGGCTCGTCGGGGCCGCGCTCGTCGCGTCGGGGGAGAAGGGGGTCGAATGGCACGGGCTCGTCCACAAGGTCGTCATCCCGGCGCTCTGGGCGCCGACGATCGCGTTCGCCGCGGCCTTCCTGACGCTGCTCGGCATCTTCTGGGCGTTCCAGTGGCTGACGCCGGGCGTCGCCAACCGCTCCTTCCGGCTGGGGCAGCTCGCGAGCGGCACCTGGGTCGCGTTCACGCACGGCGCGAACGACGCGCAGAAGACGATGGGCGTGATCGCGCTCGCCCTCTACTCGCACGGGTCGATCGACCACTTCTACATCCCCACGTGGGTGAAGGTCGCAGCGGGCGTCTCGATCGGCGCGGGGACGTACGCCGGCGGCTGGCGGATCATGCGCACGCTCGGCCAGCGGGTCTTCCAGATCGACCCGCCGGCCGGCTTCGCCGCACAGGTCACCTCCGGCGCGGTCATCTACGCGTCGACGAAGTACGGCTATCCGCTCTCGACGACCCACGTCGTCTCGGGCGCCGTGATGGGGGCGGGCGCGACGAAGCGCCTCTCCGCCGTGCGCTGGGGCGTCGCCAGCAACATCGTGCTCGCGTGGGTGCTCACGCTCCCGGCCGCGGCGCTCGTCGCGGCCGCCGCGTGGTACCCGGTGAAGGCGATCTTCTGATGCGGCTCGGCTTCGGCCCCCGGACGTCGGAGGTGCACGCGGAGCTCGCGGCGATCGGCGACAGCGTGCTCGCCGTCGCCCGCACGGTCGAGCAGCGCTTCCGGCGCTGGCCGACCGGCCCGTCCCAGGAGGAGGTGAAGCAGCTCGAGCACGAAGCCGACGAGCGCGTGTCGCGCCTGCTCTCGACGACGAACACGATGTTCGTCACGCCGTACGACCGCGACGACCTGGTGACGCTCGCCTACGCGCTCGACGACGTCGCCGACGCGGCCGACAACGCGGCCGAGCTGCTCGGCCTCTACGGCGTCGAGACCGCGACGAGGCAGTCGTTCGAGCTGTGCGCGCTCTTCGTGCGCGCGGCCGAGCATCTCTCGTCGCTCGTCCGGCAGCTCCGCGACCCCGGCCTCGCCTCCGCGGAGATCGAGGCGATCAAGGCGATCGAGGACGAGGCCGACGACGTGGCCCGCGCCGCACGCGCGTCGCTGTTCCGCGACGACCGCATCGACCCGGTGATCGTCATCCGGTGGAAGGCCATCTACGAGGCGCTCGAAGAAGCCGTCGACGCGTGCGACACCGCCGCCACGCGGATCGGGAACATCCTCGTGAAGAACGCGTAGCGATCCGGAGACGGCCTGTTGCGCGACCGTGGCGGCGGTGGATGCTGTAGTCGATGCCGACCAAGCAGAGCCCGCTCCTGTGCGAGCTGCACGCGCACACGCGCTGGAGCGACGGCGACCTCTCGGTGCGCGAGCTCTGCGACCTGTACGGCCTGCTCGGCTTCGACGTGCTCGCGGTCACCGACCACACGACGCGCGAGCGGCGCGAGGTCCACGCCGGGAACTACGCGGCCTACCTCGCGGAGGTGGAGGCCGAAGCCGAGCGCGCGCGGCGGCGCTACGGCCTCCTCGTGCTGGCGGGCCTGGAGCTCACCTACGACGACCCCGACCCGTTCCAGGGCGCGCACGTGCTCGCGATCGGCCTGCGCGAGCACGTCGACGTCGCCGGCGGCCTCGAGGCCGCGCTCGCCTCGGCGCGCGCGCACGGGGCGGCGCTCGTCGCCGCCCACCCGTACTCGCCCGAGCAGCTCGCCGGCGCGACCCGCGGCACCGGCGCGTTCGGCGCCCGCCCCGAGCTGCACGGGCTCGTCGACCGGTTCGAGCTGTTCAACCGGCACACGCTGTTCGGCTGGGTCGCGGCCGCCGGCCACCCGGCGATCGCAAGCGGCGACTTCCACCGGCCCGAGCACCTCGCCGGCTGGAAGACGCTCCTGCCCTGCCCCAAGGACGAGGCGGCGGTCGTCGGCTACCTGCGCTCGCGGCGGCCCGCGTACCTCGTCCGGCTCGACGAGCTCGACGAGCGGCTCGCGGCCTGACGAGGCGCGAGGGCTCGGCCGTTGAGCCCGCTCGCGGCCGCGCTGCTGCTCATGCTCGGCGTGGGCGTCGGGGCGGCGGGGACGCTCGTCGGCGCGGGCGGCGGCTTCCTGCTCGCGCCCGTCCTCCTGCTCGCCCACCCGCACGACAGCCCGCAGACGCTGACGGCGGCGTCGTCACGCACGTCTGCAGGGGTCGTACGGGGTCGGCCACGGCCTGCGGCGCTCGCTCGTGCTCGCGGCCGGCGTGACGGCCGGCGCGCAGGCCGTCACGCACTGGTCGTCGCGCGTGTCAGGGCAGCTGATCGAGCGCCTGCTCGCGCTCGGCCTGGTGCTCGTCTCGGTGCGGCTCGCGCTCGCCGTCTAGGCCGCCGCGGCGCCGCGCGGGGCGAAGTGCTCGTGGAACTCGAAGCCCGTCTCCAGCGACCGGCGCACGGGGCACGCCGCGGCGACCTGCTCGAGCCGCTCGAGCTGCTCGTCCGAGAGCGGCGCGGTCAGCTCG
>Ga0070741_10010481_pt1 | contig 17483 bp, 12 predicted proteins | sample Coa_R1_4_FD_66440 | JGI IMG/M metagenome (GOLD analysis project Ga0070741, IMG submission 66440) | Surface soil microbial communities from Centralia Pennsylvania, which are recovering from an underground coalmine fire - Coalmine... | ecosystem: Environmental > Terrestrial > Soil > Unclassified ...
GCTCGCCACCCTGACGCGAGTCTTTGGCGAAATGCAGTCGCACCCCCAACTGATCCAGTCCTATCTGGCTCCTTTTTGTTGATCTCCATGTCCCTTTATTTATGCGCGCCTGTATAGCTTCCGCGGTTTTGTGCGCGCAGGAAACGCGGCGCGAGATTGTGAATCCGTCGCCGAATGCGGCGGACGATACCAAAGGGAACAGCAATTTGGTGCCGGACGTTTATGCAATCACCGGCCATTTCGAGAGGATCGTGATCCTGCGTTTCAAATACGATACGGATCTGCTGGCCGGCATGCAGAAAATAGTGAAAGAGCAGAAGATCCGGAACGCCGTAATCTTATCTGCGCTTGGTTCGGTGCGAGGTTACCAGTTGCACCAAGTGTCGAATCGCACGTTTCCGTCCCGCGACACGTTCATAAAGAACCCGGCCGCGCCCGCCGATATCATCGGCATGAACGGCTACATTATTGACGGCCGGATCCACGCGCACATGGCGATGGCAAACCCTGACAAAGCGTTTGGCGGGCATTTGGAGCCGGGGACGACTGTATTTACGTTTGCGGTGGTCACGCTCGGCGTGTTGAACGATGCTACAGATCTGCGCCGTGTGGATGATAAAACTTACCGCTAGCAGCCTTTGGCAGAAGCCGCTATGGTTTCCCGCACAAGCGAAAACGCCTATTCCACACCCGTCAGACCAGCCGATGCACCGTTGCGGAGTAGGTCTTTTGGCCTGCAATGGATCTGCAACATGCTGCCAATCTCATCAAGCAGCCAACGCAATGGCGCCCGCCGACGGCTCCGCATAAATCAGGTGATGGGCCGGATCGAATGCCGAGTGCCTCGAATAGTACTTCGCCACCAGCTCTTCCGCAATACGGGCCCGGTCTTCCGCCTTGGAGAATACAATGGCGCATCCGCCGAACCCGGCTCCCGTCAACCGTGCGCCCAAAGCTCTGGCTTTCAAAGCTGCCTGCACGAGCTCGTCTAATGCGGGGCAGCTCACGCGCAGGTCGTCCCGAAGACTGGCATGAGAGGCGGTGAGCGCATTGCCGAACCCGACCGCATCGCCGCTTTGCAAAGCCGTTATTGCCTCCTGAACACGCAACGCTTCGCTCATGACGTGCCGGAAACAACGGGATTCCTCTTCAGTCAAGCTGGTCGACTGGGCAAGCCTATCGCAATCGGGACTACACAGTGCGGCTTGAAACGATGCGAATCCAAGCTTCCGGAGCGCCTCCGACCCGGCCGCACGGCGCGCATTGTATTGAGCGCGAACCGCTCCGGACTTCTCGGCCGTAGTCAAGCTGTGTGCAACCAGAAAGGACCAGCCAGCCGGAATCGGAATAGCAGCCAGATCCAGCGGCGCAAAGCGAACCAGCAACGCACATCCATTTTGGGCGCCTAGTACGGCGGCATGGTCCATCGCCCCGCCGCGCGTCCCCACGAACTGTTCGCCATCGGGCAACACGTCCATTAATTGCTTCAGGGTAGGTTGCACGCCGTTCGCGGCGAGCAGGGCAATCGTGAAGGCTGTGAGCAAGGCGGAGGAGGAAGATAGACCAGCCGCAGCCGGTAAATCCGACGTGACATTTGCGTCGATGCCGCGTTCAAGCGATGCACAACGCCCTGCCGCCTGTACAGCAGCCTTAATGTAATTGCCCCAATCGCCTGGCAGCCCGGGAGCGGTGTCGCAAGCCAGACATACCTCCCTTTCGCCGTAGTGCTCCGAGACCGCCCGGATGCGCCGGTCCGTTCGGGTCTCGAAGCTCAAGGACACCCGCCGCTGAATGGCCATCGGAAGCACCGGAAGCTGATGGTAATCGATATGTTCGCCGATCAGGTTCACGCGACCGGGGACAGTCACCTTGGTTTTCATGCCTGCGGAACAATTTTAGTCCTGATCCGTATTACATTCGGGTTGTCCCAGTTTGCCTCTCTATGGGAGGATAGAAGTAACCCCAATCCATTAAGCAGGTTTCGTGTCTCGCTGCGACTTTAAATTGAGTTCTTTTTTAAGGATCTTTTGTACCCTGTTGGCTGCCTTGGGCTTAGCTGCTTGCGGCAAAAAGCAGCAGAAGATGAACCCGATGGCCATGATGATGATGCAGGCTGTTCCGGTACAGGCGGTCGCCGCCGTCGCGTCTGACGTCCCGCTCGATATCTCGGCCGTCGGCAATGTGGAGGCGATCAGTTCCGTCGACGTGAAATCCCGAGTGGCGGGCATGATCCTGAAGGTAAATTTTCAGGAAGGCCAGAACGTAGAGAAGGGCCAGCTTCTGTTTGAAATCGACCCCGAACCGCTCCAGCGCCAGATTGCCGAGATTCAGGCAGACCTTACAAAAGATGCAGCGCTCGAACAGCAGGCCCGCGCCAACGTCCAAAAGGATGAAGCGATGCTGAAACAGACGCAGGCCGCTGCCCAGCGTGGCTTGGCGCTCGCCAAAGACGGAATTTTCTCAAAGGAACAGACCGAGCAGGTTGTCGCCACGAATGAATCTCAGGTAGCCACACTGAATTCCGATAAAGCCGCTGTGGAAAGCGCGGTGGCTTCGGCGAAAGCGGACCGGGCGCGGCTCGCTCAGACCGAGCTTCAGCTTACGTATACGAAAATAGCCGCTCCCATTTCCGGCCGGGCTGGCGCCATCAATGTGCGGGCGGGCAATCTGGTTCAGGACAACGGATCGACGCTGGTGACGATCCTGCAGATGTCCCCGATTTACGTCTCCTTTGGGGTACCGGAGCAGTTGCTGCCGGAAGTACGGAAATACAACGAAGAACATCCCTTGCTTGTCGAAGCCACCTCGGAAGATCAGAAGCCCGCTACCGGCACGCTGCGCTTTATCGACAACACTGTTGACACCACGACGGGAACCATTAAGCTGAAAGCGGAATTCCCCAATACCGACCACAAGCTGTGGCCGGGCGAGTTTGTCAACGTGCAGGCTCGGCTCAGTTTGGAGCGCAACCGGATCGTCGTGCCGAGCAGCAGCGTGGAGACTGGCCCGCAAGGCAAATACGTCTGGGTGATGAACCGGAACAACGATACGGTCGCGATGCGGCCGGTGGTGGTTCTGAGGAATTATCATCGGTCCGCCGATGTGGAAGAGGCGGTGATTGGACAGGGTCTCCAGCCAGGCGAAATGGTGATCTCGCAGGGGCAAATGCGGCTCATGCCGGGCGCCAAAGTGAAACTCCTGAAACCGAACACGCAACTTGGCGAGGCCGGCTCCGGAGGCAATTCCTAGGAAGGCGAATGTACTTTACAGACCTGTTCATACGCCGCGCCATTACCACGACCCTGGTAATGGCCGGAATCCTTGTCTTCGGATTGCTGAGCTATTTCAATCTCCCGGTCAGCAACCTTCCGGCCGTGGAGTACCCGACAATCCAGGTTTCAGCCGCGCTTCCCGGAGCGAATCCCGACGTGATGGCGTCTTCCGTCGCAACGCCGCTCGAAAACGAGTTCTCGACGATTGCCGGCATCAACAGCATGTCGTCTTCGAGCTCGCTCGGCAGTACCGATATCACACTGCAGTTCGACCTGAGCCGGAACATCGACGCGGCCGCGCAGGACGTGCAGGCCGCGATCTCGCGAGCGCAGGGAGCGCTGCCCACCAACATGCCTTCCCCACCCTCGTACTCGAAGGTAAACCCGGCCGAGCAGCCGATTCTCTACATCGCCGTGTATTCGAAGACCATGGCGCCTTCACAGCTCGATCAATATGCCGAGCAGATTATGGCGCGCAGGCTTTCCATGGTAAGCGGAGTGGCGCAGATTCAGGTCTATGGCTCTCAGAAGTACGCCGTGCGCGTAGAAGCCGATCCGACCAAGCTGGCCGCCCATCAGATCGATCTCGAAGGCGTACGCACGGCCCTCGCGAACGGCAGTTTGAATCTGCCCGCCGGCTCGCTTTACGGGTACTCGAAGGCGTACACGGTTCAGTCCAACAGTCAGCTTACGTCGGCGTCTCAGTTCCGGCAGTTGATTGTCACGTATAAGAATGGAAGTCCGGTTCGGCTGGACCAGTTAGCCAATGTGCTCGACAGCGTCAGCAACGACAAGACCCGGTTCTGGATTAACCAGAACCTGAGCATGATCCTGGCCGTGCGAAAGCAGCCCGGCTCGAACACCGTTCAAGTGGCGGATGCGGTTAAGGCGCTTATACCGGTGCTGAAGCAGTCGATGCCGGCGGGCGTCGAGATTGGCGAAGCGTTCGATGCCTCGCAACAGATCCGCGATTCCATTTCCGACGTAAAGTTCACACTCATTCTGACCATTTGCCTGGTGATCCTGGTTATTTTTGCATTCCTGCGGAACACCTCGGCAACGCTCATCCCCAGCCTGGCCGTGCCGCTCTCGCTGCTCGGCACATTCGCCGCTATGAAGCTGCTGGGCTTCACCATCGACATGCTGTCGATGATGGCAATGACACTCTCGGTCGGTTTCGTGGTTGACGATGCAATCGTCATGCTCGAAAACATCGTCCGGCATATGGAAATGGGCAAGTCGCGCATGCAGGCGGCCTTGGATGGCGCGCGCGAAGTCGGGTTCACTATCGTGTCGATGACGATTTCGCTCGTGGCGGTGTTCATCCCGGTCCTGTTTCTCGGCGGAATCATCGGGCGCCTTTTGCGGGAATTTTCCATCACGATCGCCGTTGCAGTCCTGATCTCGGGTTTCGTCTCCCTGACACTCACGCCCATGCTCTGCAGCCGGTTCTTGCGGCATGAAAGTCATCCCACCGGCGCTTTTTATCGTGTTTCCGAGAACTTTTTCAATTGGCTGAACGCGGCATACCGGCGGACCTTGCTAGCGGTCCTCCGGCATCGTCTGGCTACGCTCGTCACCAGCATCGTACTGACGGTCGCGACTCTATATCTGTTCGTGATCATGCCGAAAGGCTTTATGCCCACGGTGGATCAGGGGTTCGTCTTCGGAGGAGATGAGGCCGCTCAAGACACCTCGTTCGACGCCATGGTGAAACTGCAGGAGCAAGTCAACGCGATCCTGGCGAAGAATCCGTGGATCGCAGGATACGGCTCCGGAACCGGCGGATTTGCCGGACAAAACCAGGGTTTTATGTTCGTCGAGTTCAAGAACGATCCGCACCGGCCGAAGGCGCAGGCCATCATCGCGCAGCTCGAACAGGAGTTCATGACCAAGATTCCTGGCCTGATGGTTTTTCTGCAAGTTCCGCCGCTCATCACTCTGGGTCAGAACGAAGGGCGCGCCGAATATTCGATGGCCCTGCAGGATGCGGATACTAAAGAACTTTATAAGTGGGCTCCTATCGTGGAGGCGAAGCTCCGCTCTATTCCCGGATTAGAGGACGTGCAAAGCGATCTCCGGTTGAGCAGCCCGCGCCTGGATGTCGATATCAACCGCAATCTCGCCATGGCCCTCGGAGTCACGCCGGATGCGATTGCGAACACGCTCTACGACGCTTACGGCAACCGCCGGGTCACTACCATCACGGCAGCTTCCGACCAGTACGATGTCTTGCTGGAAGTTCTGCCGCAATATCAGCGGAACCCGGCAGCGCTGAAAGATCTCTATATTCGCTCCAACCAGGGCAAAATGGTGCCCCTGTCGGCTGTCACCACGATCAAGCAGACGGTGGCTCCGCTGAGCGTCAACCATATCGGTCAGTTGCCGGCGGTAAACTTTCAATTCAACCTAAAGCCCGGCATAGCCTTAAGCCAAGCGACCAGTATGATCGATCAGGCGGCGCGTCAGATTGGCCTGCCCGATACCGCGACGTTCTCCTATCAAGGCACGGCACAGGCGTTCGAGAACTCGCTCCGTGATCTCGGTATCCTGCTGCTCATCGCGGTTGTGGTTATCTATCTCGTACTCGGAATTTTGTACGAAAGCTTCATCCACCCAATCACGATTCTTTCCGGTTTGCCGGCGGCCGGGCTGGGCGCCCTGCTCACCTTGCTGCTGTTTGGCGAGAATCTGAACCTCTATTCGTTCGTCGGCATCATCCTGCTGATCGGCATCGTGAAGAAGAACGCCATCATGATGATCGATTTCGCACTCGAAGCGGAGCGGAAGGAAGGCAAATCGCCGGAAGACGCCATTTTCGAAGGCTGCTTGCAGCGATTCCGGCCCATCATGATGACCACCATGGCGGCTTTGCTCGGGACACTGCCGATCGCGTTTGGCGCGGGAGCCGGCGGAGAAGCGCGCCGTCCACTCGGCATCGCGGTGGTCGGCGGACTGGTCGTATCGCAACTGCTTACGCTTTACATCACTCCAGTGATTTACGTTTACCTGGATCGTTTCCAGACGAAGCGCCGCGAGCGAAGACTCACACCCGCCCTGTCGGGCTGGCCCGGCGAGGGGACGTTGGTGAAGCGGTAGCTCACAGGTTCGGCATCTTCAGAACTTCCAGTAGGTTGTTGTAATCGTCCGTCCAGACGCGCAGGCGCGGATGAGGAGGAATCGGCTCGGAGTGAATCTTCACCGTGGCATTCTCGAGCACATCGGGGTTATTTGTGACCAGCACCCATTCGGATGGCAGAATCAACTCATCGCGGTCCTGATGGTTGCGCACGGCTACTGATTGATATCCGGCCACATTAGCCAGTTTGCTTACCAGTGGCGCGAGATCCAGATAATCGTTCGAAACGTGAAAGGCCAACACGCCGTTCGCCTTCAAATGCTTTTTATAGAGGGCGATGGCTTGTTTCGTCAGGAGATGGACTGGAATCGCATCTCCCGAGAATGCGTCGAGCGCCAGAACATCGAACGGGGGCGATGAATCGGCTTCGAGCGACACGCGGGCGTCGCCGGGCACAATCTGGATGTTGGCGCGACTCTCACGCAAATAGAAGAAGAGATTCCGTGCAATCTCAATCACCTGCGGATTGATTTCGTAGAAGCGAAATGTATCGCCGGGCTTTCCGTAAGCGGCGATGGTGCCGGCTCCCAATCCGACGATTCCCACCCGTTTAGGAGACGAGAAGCACTCGCGAAGGACAATGCCGATACCGGAGTCGGGACCATAATACGTGGTTGGATGATTCCGGCGGTCCGGCCACAAGAACTCGGCGCCGTGTTCGATGGTTCCATGGAAGAGACTTCTCGTTTCGTCCGGTCCCGCATGAGGCGACTGCACCACCCGCAGGGAGCCGTAAAAGCTGCGCCGCAGCGATAATGCATTCTGACGGTAGCCCTGGACGTTCTTCGCAAGCACGACAACCATGCACGCCGCAACTGCCACCCAGAGCAAACGCAGCGCCCAATCGCCCTCGCGCCAGACGAGAAGAAGCGCCAGCGCGGCGGTCAGGATCAGAGTGACCGGCAACTCGTAAATGCCGCTGAAAATATGCGGCGCAATCAGGCCGACAAAAATGGCCCCGGCCGCTCCACCTGCAGCGACCACGAGATAAAACATGGTGAGCTGAGACGAATCGGGGCGGAGCCGGTTGAGCTCGAAATTGCAGAATAGACAGGCGACAAAAAGCCCGATCAGGAACAGCGGCACGACGATCTGAAACGCGAGCACGGCATCGATGTTGTACGCGGCATAGCCCATCACACCCAGCACAAACGCCAGGCAACGCAGCCAGAGGCCGCGGCCATATGCTTTATGCCACCCGAAGGCGATTACGAACGACAACAGGTAAATCGCGAGCGGCAGGATCCAAAGCAGTGGAACCGCGGCGATGTTTTCATCCAAGTGATTCGTGATCGACAGCAACAACATGGAGCCGCAGGCCGAAAGCGAGAACCAGAACGTTGGGCGCGATGGTGCGAAACCGCTCCCTCGCGGTCGCGGCTCTGTAGCGGCGGCATCACAGCGGCTGCGCCAGGCCGCTAACCCGCACAAGCCGGCAAAGACAACGTAGAGCGCCGACCAACCAAGGCTCTGGGCACGGATATTGAGAAACGGTTCTATCAAGAGCGTGTAAGCGAGAAGAGCGACAAGCGAGGCGAAATTCGAAAGCGCAAAGAGCCGGTATGGTGTTCGATAACGGCCGCGCGCGAGCCAATCCTGTAGCAACGGGCTAGTGCCCGACGCGATCAGAAACGGCAATCCAATCGCCGCGGTCAGGGCTGCGAGAATCATCCAAAACGGGTCCTGTGTGGGGCTAGGTCTCCAGCGCGCCGTTGGCCCAATCGGAAGAAATGTGAGCGAGACGAGCAGCAGCCCGAGATGAAGCGCGCTCTGCCGGCCGGAGCGCAGCCAACGAGTAGTCAGCCGCGCGTAGAGATAGCCCAACAAAAGCATGGTCTGATAGAAAACAAGACATGTCGACCAGACCGCGGCAGAGCCGCCGAACCATGGGAGAATGCGCTTGGCAACCAGCGGTTCGAGGGCAAATAACAGGAACGCGCTCAGGAAAATCGCGGCGGGGAAATGTTTCGGCAATTCATAAGACTAGCGCGGCTGCTATACTGACGGCCAATTCGGAGAAGACGCGATGGCCACGCCGCAAAAGCAACTGATCATCACCGCCCAACAGCACATTCTTCAACAGCAGGAACTGCACCCTGAGGCGCGCGGTAACTTTTCCTGGCTGCTCTCCGGCATTACGCTCGCCACGAAAATGATTGAGGCCAAGATCCGGCAGGCCGGGCTTCTGGACGTGCTGGGAAGCGCGGGACACATGAATGTGCAAGGCGAAGCACAGCAGAAGCTCGATGTGTTCGCGAATCAGGCTCTGCTGCACTGTTTAGGTCTGCGCGATAGCGTAGCCATTCTCGTTTCCGAGGAAAACGAAGAGCCGGTTACATTTGACCGGGACAGAAAAACCGGCCGCTATGTCGTTTTTTTCGATCCGTTGGACGGCTCTTCCAACATCGATGTAAACGTCAGCGTCGGAACCATCTTTTCCATCTTCCGGCGCCCTGCCGGGTGCGAGGCGGACATCGATGGCGCGGTGCTTCAACCGGGATCTGAGCAGGTGGCTGCCGGGTATGTGGTGTACGGGTCCTCCACCATCATGGTCTACACCACCGGAAACGGCGTTTTTGGATTTACTCTCGATCCGCAGATCGGAGCTTATGTTCTGAGCCACGACAGTTTGAAAATGCCTGAACAAGGCAATGTCTACTCGGTGAATGAGGCTCGCACCGAACAATTTCCCCGTGCTTATCGGGAGTATCTGCGGCGGTTGCGCACCGGACAACTCGGACGCGAATACGGTTTGCGCTATGTGGGTTCCCTGGTTGCCGATTTTCACCGCACCATGCTGCGCGGTGGGGTCTTTCTCTATCCCCCCACGAAAGGATATGAATGCGGAAAGCTCCGGTTGATGTATGAAGCCAATCCGCTGGCCTTTATTGCCGAGCAGGCCGGCGGACTGGCCACCAACGGCGATCAGCGCATTCTGGAAATCCAGCCGTTGGATATTCACCAGCGAACTCCCCTGGTGATCGGCAGCCGCGTTGAAGTCGAAGAATTCCTTCGATTAAGAAGAGACCCAGCCGTTCTCGACTGCGTACCGGATTAATTCCGGCGTGCTGCGCAAATTCAGCTCTTCCATCAGGTGCTTCTTGTGAAACTCGACTGTCTTCACCGAAATAAAGAGCAGCGCCGCGATCTCTTTGGCGGACTTCCCTTCCGCTACCAATTGCAGAACTTCCCGCTGGCGCGGTGTCAGCGAGCTAAACAGTTTGGAAGGATTCTTTTCACCGCTTGGGGTGTGGTTCAGGAAGCGCTCAGAGATTGCGGTCGAGACGAAGAATCGACCCTGCATGACTTCCCGAATTGCGGTCAAAAGCTCAGAACCGGCCGCCTGCTTCACCACGTATCCCGACACTCCGGCTTCGAAAGCCTCGCGAACGTAATCGCGGTTCACCTGCATCGTGACAAAGATGACCTTGACCTCAGGTCTTTTGCGCTTGATCTGGCGAACCGCTTCAATGCCGTTTAACAGCGGCATTGCGATGTCGGTCAACACCACATCCGGATTGAGCCTGTCGAGAGCATCCACCAAGTCACGGCCGGTCGTGACCGTGCCGATGATGTCGCAATCTTTTTCGACAATCCTCGAAATGCCCTCCATTACTAGCCGATGGTCATCGGCGATCAGGACAGTAGGCCGTGCCGGGGATTCGGCCTTGTCTAGAGCTTGAGATGTTGCGGTATGCATAGCCAGACTGCCTCCGCTTTGCAGTAGCTACACAGTATCCCACAAACAAGACGATCCAGCGAAAATGACGATTACTGTTGGGCGCCCAAAACGTGATCGATGTTCTGGATGTATTTGCGGGAATTCGCTGCCTGGTCTACGTCCGAATTGAGGCTGATTACGTTACTGAACTGCTTCCTCGCCTCTACCAGCAGGTCTAAACCACTCGGCGCCGTGACGTGCGCATTCAACAGGTTGAATTTCTGACTGTAAAGGATTCCCAAACGGTAGTGCGCGTAGAGATCGCCCGGATCGTAGGAGACCGCCGTACCACAGTAATCGATGGCGGAATCGATGTGCTTCTGAAGCCACTCGCAATCGCATAGGCCGAAATTCGCCTGCGCGCGTAATTGCCTCCAGATATCGGTTTGGGCCGCCCGTTTCTTCGTCCCCGTACCAATAAACCAAGGGAGGACGTAATAATTCAGCTTGCCGGCCAACTTACTTTCGAAGTTACTGAGTGTGAGGTATTGCCGGTATTCCGTTTCCGCTTCGTTGAGATCTGTGGTTGAGTGAATGCTGTCGTCATACAACCGCAGGCTATCGGCGAGCCATAAATGCGCTTCCGCCTTGCCGGGAATCATCTTCACCGCCTGACGGCTCGCCGTTACAGCTTCCTTGTACGAACCCTTGCGGAAAAAGGCTTGCGAGAGTAGATAACAGGCAGTGCCGTTATTTGCCTCGCGCTGCAGGACGAAATTGAGCTGCCGGATCGCCTCATCGAAGTCTCCCGTATCGAGAAGACCACCCGCGTAGCTGACGCGGGCATCAAGATAGTCGGGATCGATGTCGATCGCTTTTTTGAAGTATTGGTTCGCGGTGTCGAAATCGTAAAGAGAACGATAGGCACGGCCGAGGAATAACGCGGCCTGACTGTAGCTGGAGTCGACTTGCAGGGCGTTTTTGAAATCCTCGACGGCGACCTTATAGTTCTGTTCGAATCCCTTGTTGTAGTACTCCAACCCATGATTGAAGAAGTCCACTGCGGCTTTCTTGCGCTGGCGCGCGATCAGAATCCGGATGCTAACCGTGGTCTCCTGTCCCGGATAGACCTCTTCTTCGCGGGGGCCATCCGGCAGGTAACCAATATGGTTCCCCTGAATCGTATGCATGCCGGGTTGGATTCCGGGCAGCCGTAACGCCGAAGCCTTGTTGACAACGCCCACGCTCTTGCCGTCTACCGTGACTTCGACATTGTCCATGTTCGTCTCGATGACGAGCGTCCCGAGCTTGAGAGCCGGAAGCTTGCCGGCTGCCACATGATTCGGGTTATAGGCCAGAACCATGTTGTTATCGAAGCTGCCGCGGTCATAGGTGGGGTGCTGCCGGTCGGCAGTAGCCTGCGAAACGTTTAAATCGACGTAGCGTCCCAACTCCTGCGCACTTACCACGCCGTCTCCCGATGTGTCCGCCTGGCCCTCCATGCCCTTTACCACGTAATAGGTGAAGATGCCGTGCCCGCCGCCCCAGCCTGGACCCTCCAGGCTCTGCTCGCGGTCGCGGCTGGCAGTCATCACAAACAGGGAATTCTGAAATCCCTGGAACGACTGGTTCACCTTCGCAAGGTCGGTCTCCGGCGTGATTGCGCCACTATGACAGGCATCCGTTAGCAGCACTTTCCACTTGCCTTGGATCTTATTCGCGATATCGTCGCCGAGAGTGCCGATCGGGTATGCGGTCTTCTCGATCTGTTCGGGATCGATATCGGAAGGCGCCAGATAAGTGGCACCGTGATAGACGAACCCGTGTCCAGCGAAGTAAATGAGCACGCGGTCGCCGCTCTTTGTGACCGAAGGCAGCCAGGTCTCGAACTGATAGCGGAGATTGGCCAGCGTCGCATCCGCGTCCTTCAGAACGTGCACATTCTCGGCCGGAAACTGGCCGCCCTGCTGGCTAATGAGAACCGTATAGATCGCATCCGCGTCCCGTCCGGCATATTTCAATTGTGCGCGCTGTGGCAGGTTCTTGTATTGCGAGATACCCACCACCAGGGCATAGCTGCGCGGGATGTCGACCTTGGTGAGCGGCGTTGAAGCGGATGGGGAGGTGTCCTCCGGTACGGCCTCCAGGTCGCGGTGCTGCTGGGAAGGATTCGCCGGCCGGGGGGCGGACGGCGTCTGCGCCATTAGACCAATGGAACAGGCAGCGAGCATACATAGAACAACGTACTGACTTCTCATGACCTTACTTCTGTGCGACCTTATGCGCGATCCTAAACCGGTAAATGGTAGGCGCTTCAAATGGCTCCGTGGAAGACACGGTACTTCCTTTCGAGCCGTCAACCACGATCAGGTCGCGGCTGTTCTCTACCGGCAAATCGGAAAATTTATCAGGAAGCGCCTCGCCTTTCGCCAGGGGCTTGAGCCCGGCATTGCTGTCCAGGCACTCCCCGCGTGACCGGAACAGTTCATCATCGCAACGCGGCGTTGCCGCGGCTAACGCAGCAGCGGCATCGTTCGCCTCATTGCTGCTCGCATTCTGGTTGCCTCCCGGCAGAGTCTTGCCGAGGTCGACCGGGGAAATTAGAAAGTAAACATTGTCGTAGCCGGAGGGTCCGTCCACTTCGAACCATCCGCTGCCGGAAGCTGGAATGAGGTAATCGTGGCCCGCTGATACGCGCCGGCTCTGGGTCAACTCGTCGCGCGGAAACAACTGCCGCCACTGCCCGGACGATCCGCGATCGAGCACATACAAAAATCCGTTGACATCGGAACGCAGCCGGAACCGAAGCTTATCGCCCGTCAGGAAAACGTAGTTCGGCTCGACCACCTTTACGGACACGCCTTCTTTCTTTTCCAGCACCAGGTCCATCCGCGGCTTCAGCTCTGCCTGAGTCTGCGCAAAGGGCGCGGGCACGGATGTCGCAAACAACGACATGCCGAGAAGAACACGCCGGACTCCGAGGCTCATAGCATGGCTATCGATGCGACAGGACCAGGTCCACGACCACGTGCGGATCCGGGGTCGTGCCCGAAGCTTTGTTTACGACGTAGTTGGCCTGATCTCCGCTGTTCGCCTGCTGATCGTCGTCGCCATTGGTAAATACCAGATCCCGCGTTTGCACCTCGCTTCGGAGCTGAGAGACGAACTGATCGCCGATGCCATCCTGGGTGTTTCGCAGAGCCGCGATGGTCTGATCGAGATGCTCGTCGGGCTCGCGGCTCAGCAGCACAAAGAGCCGTTCCTGTCCCGGCTCACCGCGAAACTCCCAAGAGCCCTTGCCGGGGATCAAATACTGCTTACCGGGCTCCAGTTGGTTTCCGGCGGCAGCCGCCGTATCCGGTGTGGCGCTCCGGGCCGGATAGAGGGGCATCCATTTTCCGCTCGAACCCCGCTCGATGACGTATAAATAGCCCGGTTGGTTTGCCATCAGGCTAAGCCGAATCCGGTCGCCCTGGTGAAACGTAGCATCGGGCGAAACCTCCTGGTACGTGCCGTCCGGCAATTTCTTTAGCACCGAATAGCGCAACCCCAGCGGCGCCTGTACCGAAATCTGGGAGGTAGTGTGCGGAACCGGCGGAGTACTCGGCTGCGCCTTTTCGGCGATGGGCTGGCTCGCGGGGCGATGGTGGGGCGTTATGCTAGCCGGGCGTTTTCCGACCAGATCCGCTGCCGACCAGAAGGCATCCCTTGCGTTCAGCGAACCTTGACTATCTCCGGCAGTATCCTGGCCAAAAGCGCAGCAAGCAAACACTGCCGCAAGACAGATCAATGAAGGACCATGGCGTAACATCACAACGTCCTTTCGACAGCAGTGCAGTTCACGATCCACTCCGTTCCGTTGAAGACGCGACCCCTTGCTTTACGCGCGGGGTTCCGATTGTGGTCGCTAACGCCGGTTTCCGGGCCACCGGCGCATGCGGGCCTGCGTTGGCTCGGTTTCGGCGGTTCTGTTGGTATCGTCATCAGCATAGGAGAGTTCGCGCAGTTTGGCAATCGCTTATTTTGCATCCATGACACAACGGAAACCAACCAAAGGCGATATGGCAAGATCTTTGGGCAACCCGCGGCGCAGATAAGTCTTCCAGCCCTCTTCGGCGCTTTTGTCGGGAGTGAAATAGCCGCCCTTAATTACCCTCCAATCGGTGTGCGAGAAGTTCGAACTGCCGAGATTCTTTTTCATATCGTTAATTTCGGCATCACCAAACGGATAGCGAGTGGTGGTCCACTCGGCCACATTACCAGCCATATTGAATGCTCCGAAGGGCGACTTCTGGTCCGGATTGGAGCGGACCGGACGAATCTGCTTCGGAGGGTCGGCCCAGGGCGTGTTGCCCCACGGATAAATTCTTCCGTCTACGCCACGCGCGGCTTTTTCCCATTCCTTTTCGGTGGGCAGCCGCTTGCCGGCCCAGGCCGCGTACGCCTCGGCATCGTCGAACGATACATTTGCGACCGGATAGTCGGGGTGCTTCGTAAAATCGGCGGATTTGGGCGCTGCGTGGCCAGTCGCATCGCAAAACTTTTTATAGTCGGCGTTCGATACCTCGGTCTCGTCGATGTAAAAGGCAGGAAGAGTGAGCGTCTCTTGCTCATGTGGCGAGCGCGGGTCTCCGGTGTTGCCGAAAATGAACGATCCGGCCGGGACGAGATCCATGGGCTCTCTCAGGCGATCGATTTTTACGGCCGGCAGAGCCGGAGCAGGCGTTACGGCGGCGTTTGTGGTGTGCGGGGCCGCCGTTTTCCTGGTTTGCAAATAGATCAGATAGGCCGCAGCTCCGAGGATCGCCAGCACCAGCACCGCGATGGCCCCGATCATGAGCGAATGCGCCCGCTTGGGGGACGGCGGTTGGGTTGTGACCGGCAATTGGGCCGAGCGGATGGGATTCGGAGAGCGCTGATCGCTCGATAGGGTGGGATCCAGGCTGCCCGGTGCCGGCGGATGGGCATCGGTATCCGGGCGGAACGCGTGGGGCGTGATGCCTAGCGGGTTGATTGAAGCGCCGTAGCGGTTCAGATCGTCGATTACTTCGCGCGGCGTCTGGTACCGTTCATTAAGATCCTTCGCTAACAGCCGTTTTACGATAGCGCAAAGCTGATCGGGAATGGACGGATCCAATCCTTTCAGATCGGGCGGAGGGGTCTGGACGTGCGCTACCTCAATGGCGCGATAGGAATCGCCGTCGAAGGGCTTTCGTCCCGCCAACAGTTCGAAAAATACGATGCCGAGCGAATAGAGGTCGCTGCGCGTATCGCACGGCTCACCGCGAACCTGCTCCGGGCTCATGTAATACGGCGTGCCCATGCGCTCGGTCGCTATCGTGAGCGGGCTGGGGACATCGGCGGCTTTGGAGATCCCGAAATCGAGAACCATGATGCGGCCGTTCCGATCAAGGTATAGATTCGAGGGTTTCAGATCGCGATGAACCACTCCCTTGCGGGATGCCCAAACCAAGGCATCCGCTACCTGACAGACGATTTTGGCTGCCTCGTTCGGTCCGAGTTTTTTATGGAGCTTCAGATGACGCGCTAAGTCCTCCCCTTCGATGTACTGCATGATCAGGTAATAAAGTCCGTTTTGCGCGCCGATATCGAAGATGGGAACGATGTTGGGATGGCCGGCGAGCGTGGCGGACGTGCGGGCTTCCTGCACAAAGCGCGCGACGATCCGCTCGTCCTGAGCGAGATCCAGAGATAGGACCTTCACGGCGAACTGGGCGCCATGAATCAGGTGACGGGCCAGGAATACGTCGGCCATGCCACCGCCGCCTATCCAGCGCTGGACCTCATATTTATCTCGTAAGGCATCCGCCAGGAGACTCTGAATCTGATCTCGGGTGGAACTGGCCTGCATGGAAGCTGGAAATATAACTGTACACGCAGCGGGGGTGAATCACAAACCCGTTTTTTCGTGGTATTCTACATCCACCCTTGAACAGTACTTCTGTGCGCTTATACTGGCTTGCGTGTTTCGCCGCTGCGGGGTTGCTTGGTCAGATTCAGCCGTCGGCTTTTCACATCGCGATTATCGATGGCGAAGGGGCGATTAATAACGTCAAAGGCCGCCTGGCGCGTGAGCCGGTGGTCCAAGTGGAGGATCGAAGCCACCGGCCGGTAGCCGGCGCCTATGTCGCGTTTGACTCACCCGCCAGCGGGCCGGGTGGAGTCTTCGCCAACGGCTCTACTCATTTCGTAGCAGTCACGGATCAGTATGGCCGCGCTGTGGCGCAAGGCTTCCAGAATAACGGGACGGCCGGCAATTTCACCATTCAGGTGCATGTAACGTATCAAGGGCAGCCGATTGGCAGCACCGAGATTCACCAGGTGAACGTTACGCCGAAGGTGGCTGACATGTCCAAAAACCTTCAGACCAATTCCAGTACAGAAGCAGCGGACGTCGCGGTTGCGGCTGGAGTGGTCGGCGTGGCAGCGGGTGCGGAGTTCCTGGTGGACGGTTCTACTGTTCCGGGCAATTCCAACCTGATGAGCGGAACCCAGGTGCAAACGGGCACCAATACGATAGAACTCTTTCTGCACAACCAGTGCCGGTTCCTGATGGGTCCCCATTCTAGCGTCGTTGTGCAACCGAGCGAGCTGGTACTGCAAAAAGGATCGGTTCGCGGCAGGCATTTCGGGAATTGTAAGGTCACTCACGCGGTCATGTCTCTGGTCGGACTTGACCCCTCATCGGATGCCGTGGCGGTCGCCGGGAAGGGGCTCGAAGTAGCCGTGCTGAATGGAACGGTTCAAGTGGTGAACGGCGGGGCGATCGCCGGCACAGTCACGGCAGGCCACTTGGCGACCTTCGGCGCGGCCCTGGGCGGTTCCGTGCTCTTGTACGGCGGTCTTGGCGCGGCCGCTGCGGCCGCAGCCGCCGGTGTTGCAGTGGCTGCGGCCGGCGGCGGCGCGGCGTCTACGAGCCCGTAGGCACACGACGGTTGCGTCACTGTGAAAGAAATATTCGGTTGTCAAAGACCTTCTGTCGGCTGAGGCCCACTGCGGCACGCGAAAGCGTCCGCCACAATACAATCAGACGGCTTCTTGCTTTTTCCAGATTTTCTGGCGGGTTTCGAAGGCGCGGGCCCAATCGCCAGGGTCGATGTCTTCATCTGCAGGACAAGGTGGAGGAACGAAGCCATTAGCGACTGCTTCCTTCGGTCGCGGCTCTGTTGCGGTCGACTTGCCCCCTCCTTGACAGTCGGGGTTCCGATCGGATTGCGGAACGAAGCCAGCCGCTCCTTCACCGTCGCGGTTCTGTGTTTGCGGAACGAAGCCACGGTCCTTTTGCAGTTGGCGTAAAACGGCAAGGGCTTTGTGGAAACCGCGTTCGGCGGAGGTCATCATGCGCTGGATAGCGGCCAGATGCGGGATCAGGACCTGGTCGGAATCGAGG
>Ga0070741_10010482_pt1 | contig 17482 bp, 7 predicted proteins | sample Coa_R1_4_FD_66440 | JGI IMG/M metagenome (GOLD analysis project Ga0070741, IMG submission 66440) | Surface soil microbial communities from Centralia Pennsylvania, which are recovering from an underground coalmine fire - Coalmine... | ecosystem: Environmental > Terrestrial > Soil > Unclassified ...
GCGCCGACACGGAGCATCCATGAACCAAGCCGTAACCTATTCATCCACCGAGAAAAAACGCATCCGCAAGAGCTTCGCGAAGCGGGCGAGCGTGCTCAACGTTCCGTTCCTGCTGGCGACGCAGCTCGAGTCGTACATGGCGTTTTTGCAGGCTTCGGTGGGTGCGGAGCAGCGCCGGAGCGAAGGGCTGCAGGCCGCGTTCAGCTCGATCTTCCCGATCTCGAGCCATTCGGGGAACGCGCGCCTGGAGTTCGTGAGCTACTCGCTCGGCGAGCCGCCGTTCGACGTCAAGGAATGCCAGCAGCGCGGGCTGACCTACGCCTCGCCGCTGCGCGCCAAGGTGCGCCTCATCATCATGGACCGCGAGGCGACGAAGCCGACGGTGAAGGAGATGAAGGAGCAGGAGGTCTACATGGGCGAGATCCCGCTCATGACGACCACGGGCTCGTTCATCATCAACGGCACCGAGCGCGTCATCGTCAGCCAGCTGCACCGCTCGCCCGGCGTGTTCTTCGAGCACGACCGCGGCAAGACGCACTCGTCCGGGAAGCTGCTGTTCTCGGCGCGCATCATCCCGTACCGCGGCTCGTGGCTCGACTTCGAGTACGATCCGAAGGACTTCCTGTACTTCCGCGTCGACCGCCGCCGCAAGATGCCGGTCACGATCCTGCTCAAGGCGATCGGCATGACGCCCGAGCAGATCCTGGCGACCTTCTACGACTTCGACACGTTCCACCTGTCGAAGACCGGCAATCAGTTCGAGCTGGTGCCCGAGCGCCTGCGCGGCGAGCTGGCGCGCTTCGACTTCGTCGACAAGACGGGCAAGACCATCGTCCAGAAGGACAAGCGCATCACCGTCAAGCACATCCGCGACATGGAAGCGGCGGGTATGAAGCGCATCGCCGTGCCCGACGAGTTCCTCCTCGGGCGCACGCTCGCGCACAACGTCGTCAACAAGGAGACGGGCGAGATCCTCGCGAGCGCCAACGAGGAGCTCACCGACACCCTGCTCGCGAAGCTGCGCGAGGCCGGCGTCGACGCGATCAAGACCATCTACACGAACGACCTCGACCAGGGCGGCTACATCTCGCAGACGTTGCGCATCGACGAAACCACCGACCAGAGCGCCGCGCGCGTAGCGATCTACCGCATGATGCGCCCCGGCGAGCCGCCGACGGAAGAGGCGGTCGAGACGCTGTTCAACGGCCTGTTCTACTCCGAGGACCGCTACGACCTCTCGGCCGTCGGCCGCATGAAGTTCAACCGCCGCGCCTATCCCGAGAAGATCGACGACAAGACGCCGGGTTGGCTGCGCCGCTTCCACGAGCGGATCGGCTCGAAAGGGTCCGAGGGCGAGAGCACGCTCTCGAACGACGACATCCTCGCGGTCGTCGGCATTCTCGTCGAGCTGCGCAACGGTCGCGGGGAGATCGACGACATCGACCACCTCGGCAACCGCCGCGTGCGCTCGGTGGGCGAGCTCGCGGAGAACCAGTTCCGCGCCGGCCTCGTGCGCGTCGAGCGCGCGGTGAAGGAGCGCCTGTCGCAGGCCGAGTCCGAGAACCTGATGCCGCACGACCTGATCAACGCCAAGCCGATCTCTGCGGCGATCAAGGAGTTCTTCGGCTCGTCGCAGCTGTCGCAGTTCATGGACCAGACGAACCCGCTCTCCGAGATCACGCACAAGCGGCGCGTCTCGGCGCTCGGGCCGGGCGGCCTGACGCGCGAGCGCGCGGGCTTCGAGGTGCGCGACGTGCACCCGACGCACTACGGCCGCGTGTGCCCGATCGAGACGCCGGAAGGTCCGAACATCGGCCTGATCAACTCGCTCGCGCTCTATTCGCGCACGAACAAGTACGGCTTCATGGAGACGCCGTACCGCCGCGTCGAGAACGGCAAGGTCACGAACCAGATCGATTTCCTCTCGGCGATCGAGGAGGGCAACTTCGTGATCGCGCAGGCGAACGCGCAGATCGACAAGGGCGGGAAGCTGGTGGACGGGCTGGTCTCGTGCCGCAACAAAAACGAATTCACGCTCGCGACCGCGGACCGCGTTCAGTACATGGACGTGGCGCCTTCGCAGATCGTGTCGGTGGCCGCGTCGCTGATCCCGTTCCTCGAGCACGACGACGCGAACCGCGCGCTGATGGGCTCGAACATGCAGCGCCAGGCGGTACCCTGCCTGCGACCCGAGAAGCCGCTGGTCGGCACGGGCATCGAGCGCACGGTCGCAGTCGACTCCGGCACCGCGGTGCAGGCGCTGCGCGGCGGCCTGGTCGACTACGTCGACGCGAGCCGCATTGTGGTGCGAGTCAACGACGATGAGACCGTCTCGGGTGACGTCGGCGTCGACATCTACAACCTGGTGAAGTACACGCGCTCCAACCAGAACACGAACATCAACCAGCGGCCGCTCGTGAAGGTCGGCGAGCGCATCGCCAAGGGCGACGTGGTCGCGGACGGCGCCTCCACCGACATGGGCGAGCTCGCTCTCGGCCAGAACATGCTGGTCGCGTTCATGCCCTGGAACGGGTTCAATTTCGAGGACTCGATCCTGATCTCGGAGCGCGTCGTGGCGGACGACCGCTACACCTCGATCCACATCGAGGAGCTGACCGTCGTGGCCCGCGACACCAAGCTCGGGCCCGAGGAGATCACGCGCGACATCTCGAACCTCTCGGAGGGACAGCTCTCGCGCCTGGACGAATCGGGGATCGTGTACATCGGCGCCGAGGTCGAGGCTGGCGACGTCCTGGTCGGCAAGGTCACGCCGAAGGGCGAGACCCAGCTGACGCCCGAAGAGAAGCTGCTGCGCGCGATCTTCGGCGAGAAGGCGTCCGACGTGAAGGACACGTCGCTGCGCGTACCGTCGGGAATCTCGGGCACGGTCATCGACGTGCAGGTGTTCACGCGCGAGGGCATCGAGCGCGACAAGCGCGCCCAGCAGATCATCGACGAGGAGCTGAAGCGCTACAAGAAGGACCTCGCCGACCAGATGCGCATCGTCGAGGGCGACACCTTCGAGCGGATCCGGCGCATGCTGCTCGGCAAGACCGCGTCGAAGGGACCGAAGAAGCTCGTCAAGGGCACGAAGATCAACGAGGCCTACCTCGACTCGCTCGAGCGCTACGACTGGTTCGACATCAGCCTGGCGAACGAGGAGCACGCGGTCCAGCTCGAGAGCCTCAAGGAGAGCCTGGCGCAGACGCGCGTCAAGTTCGACCAGGCGTTCGAGGCGAAGAAGAAGAAGCTGACGCAGGGCGACGAGTTGCCGCCGGGCGTGCAGAAGATGGTGAAGGTCTACGTCGCGGTGAAGCGCCGCCTGCAGCCGGGCGACAAGATGGCCGGCCGCCACGGCAACAAGGGCGTGATCTCCAAGATCGTCCCGGTCGAGGACATGCCGTACATGGCCGACGGCACCCCGGTCGACGTCGTGCTGAACCCGCTCGGCGTCCCGTCGCGGATGAACGTGGGGCAGATCCTCGAGACGCATCTCGGCTGGGCGGCGAAGGGCCTCGGCCTGCGCATCGGCGAGCTGCTCAAGGCGCAGGCGAAGTTGCAGGAGCTGCGCAAGTTCCTCACGCGCGTCTACGCCCAGAGCGGCAAGCCCGAGGACATCTCGACCCTCACCGACGACGAGATCGTCACGCTCGCGCAGAACCTTCGCGAAGGCGTCCCGTTCGCGACGCCGGTGTTCGACGGCGCCTCCGAGGACGAGATCAAGGACATGCTGGAGGTCGCGGGATTGCCGCGCACGGGCCAGGTCACGCTGCACGACGGCCGCACCGGCGACGCGTTCGACCGTCCGGTGACCGTGGGCTACATGCACATGCTGAAGCTGCACCACCTCGTCGACGACAAGATGCACGCGCGCTCGACCGGGCCGTACAGCCTGGTCACGCAGCAGCCGCTCGGCGGCAAGGCGCAGTTCGGCGGCCAGCGCTTCGGCGAGATGGAGGTCTGGGCCCTGGAGGCCTACGGCGCGGCCTACACGCTGCAGGAGATGCTGACGGTCAAGTCCGACGATATCAACGGCCGCACCAAGGTCTACGAGAACATCGTCAAGGGCGACCACAAGATCGACGCGGGCATGCCCGAGTCGTTCAACGTGCTGGTCAAGGAAATCCGGTCCCTGGCGATCGACATCGACCTGGAGCGGTTCTAAGGGTTACGCAAGGAGCACTAAATGAAAGCACTGCTGGATCTGTTCAAGCAGGTAACGCAGGAAGAAGAGTTCGACGCGATCAAGATCGGCATCGCATCGCCGGAGAAGATCCGCTCGTGGTCGTACGGCGAGGTGAAGAAGCCCGAGACCATCAACTACCGCACGTTCAAGCCGGAGCGGGACGGGCTCTTCTGCGCCAAGATCTTCGGTCCGATCAAGGACTACGAGTGCCTTTGCGGGAAGTACAAGCGCCTGAAGCACCGCGGCGTGATCTGCGAGAAGTGCGGCGTCGAGGTGACGCTCGCCAAGGTGCGCCGCGAGCGCATGGGCCACATCGAGCTCGCGTCGCCCGTCGCGCACATCTGGTTCCTGAAGTCGCTGCCGTCGCGCCTGGGCCTCGTGCTCGACATGACGCTGCGCGACATCGAGCGCGTTCTGTACTTCGAGGCGTACGTCGTGGTCGACCCGGGGATGACGCCGCTGAAGCGCGCGCAGCTCCTGACGGAGGACGACTACCTCGCCAAGGTCGAGGAGTTCGGCGACGATTTCTCGGCGTCGATGGGCGCCGAGGGGATCCGCGACCTGCTGCGCACGATGGACATGAACCATGACATCGACAACCTGCGCAAGGAGCTCGAGGCGACCGGTTCCGACACCAAGATCAAGAAGCTCGCGAAGCGCCTGAAGGTGCTCGAGGGCTTCCAGAAGTCCGGCATCAAGCCCGACTGGATGATCATGGAAGTGCTGCCGGTGCTGCCGCCGGAGCTGCGCCCGCTCGTCCCCCTGGACGGCGGCCGCTTCGCGACCTCGGATTTGAACGACCTCTATCGCCGCGTGATCAACCGCAACAACCGGCTGAAGCGCCTGCTCGAGCTGAAGGCGCCCGAGATCATCGTGCGCAACGAGAAGCGCATGCTCCAGGAGGCGGTGGACTCGCTGCTCGACAACGGCCGCCGCGGCAAGGCGATGACCGGCGCGAACAAGCGCCCGCTCAAGTCGCTCGCCGACATGATCAAGGGCAAGGGCGGCCGCTTCCGCCAGAACCTGCTCGGCAAGCGCGTCGACTACTCGGGCCGCTCGGTGATCGTCGTGGGACCGCAGCTGAAGCTCCACCAGTGCGGCCTGCCGAAGAAGATGGCTTTGGAGCTCTTCAAGCCGTTCATCTTCCACAAGCTCGAGATGCTGGGCATCGCCACGACCATCAAGGCGGCAAAGCGCGAGGTCGAGGCCGAGACGCCGGTCGTCTGGGACATCCTCGAGGAAGTGATCCGCGAGCACCCGATCATGCTGAACCGGGCGCCGACCCTGCACCGCCTCGGCATCCAGGCGTTCGAGCCCGTGCTGATCGAGGGCAAGGCGATCCAGCTGCACCCGCTCGTCTGCGCGGCGTTCAACGCCGACTTCGACGGCGACCAGATGGCGGTACACGTGCCGCTGTCGCTCGAGGCGCAGATGGAAGCGCGCACGCTCATGCTCGCGTCGAACAACATCCTGTCGCCCGCGAACGGCGACCCGATCATCGTGCCGTCGCAGGACATCGTGCTGGGGCTGTACTACGCCACGCGCGAGCGCATCGCCGCGCGCGGCGAGGGCATGAGCTTCCTGGACGTCAGCGAGGCCGTGCGCGCGTACGACGCCGGGCAGGTGGACCTGCACGCGTCGGTCGCGGTGCGCATCCGCGAGGCGGACTTCGACGCGGATGGCCAGAAAGTCGAGAAGCTCACGCGCTACCAGACCACGATCGGCCGCGCGCTGCTCTCGGAGATCCTGCCCGTCGGCCTGCCGTTCGAGCTGATCAACAAGGCGCTGAAGAAGAAGGAGATCTCCAAGCTCATCAACGCCGCGTTCCGCCGCTGCGGGCTGCGCGAGACCGTGATCTTCGCCGACAAGCTGATGCAGGCGGGCTTCACCATCGCGACGCGCGCGGGCATCTCGATCTGCGTCGACGACATGCTGGTGCCGACGCAGAAGCACGATCTCATCGCCGCCGCCGAAGGCGAGGTGAAGGAGATCGAGCAGCAGTACACCTCGGGCCTGGTCACGGTCGGCGAGCGCTACAACAAGGTGGTGGACATCTGGGGCCGCGCCGGCGACCAGGTCGGCAAGGCGATGATGGACCAGCTCTCGAGCCAGATCGTGCTCGACCGCAAGGGCAAGGAAGTGAAGCAGGAGTCGTTCAACTCCATCTACATGATGGCCGACTCCGGCGCCCGCGGCTCGGCGGCCCAGATCCGGCAGCTCGCCGGCATGCGCGGCCTGATGGCCAAGCCCGACGGCTCGATCATCGAGACGCCGATCACCGCGAACTTCCGCGAAGGCCTGAACGTGCTGCAGTACTTCATCTCGACGCACGGCGCCCGCAAGGGCCTGGCCGACACGGCGTTGAAGACCGCGAACTCCGGGTACCTGACCCGGCGTCTGGTCGACGTCACGCAGGACCTGGTGGTCACCGAAGACGATTGCGGCACGGCGAACGGCGTCGCGATGAAGGCGCTCGTCGAGGGCGGCGAGGTGGTCGAGGCGCTGCGCGAGCGCATCCTCGGCCGCGTGACCGCGTCCGATGTGCTCCATCCCGAGACGCAGGAAGCCCTTTACTCCGCGGGTACGCTGCTGAACGAAGACGAAGTGGAGCAGATCGAGCTCCTCGGCATCGACGAGGTGCGCGTGCGCACGCCGCTCACCTGCGATACGCGCTGGGGCCTGTGCTCCAAGTGCTACGGGCGCGACCTCGGCCGGGGCTCGCTCGTGAACGTCGGCGAGGCGATCGGCGTGATCGCCGCGCAGTCGATCGGCGAGCCGGGCACGCAGCTGACGATGCGCACCTTCCACATCGGCGGTGCGGCGTCGCGCGCGGCGGTGGCGAGCCAGGTCGAGTCGAAATCGACCGGCGTCGTGCGGTTCACGCCGCAGATGCGCTACGTCACCAACGCCAAGGGCGAGAAGGTCGTGATCTCGCGCACGGGCGAGGTGCTCGTGACCGACGACAACGGCCGCGAGCGCGAGCGCCACAAGGTGCCTTACGGCGCGACGCTCCTCGCCGCGGACAGCACGCCGGTGAAGGCGGGGCAGACGCTCGCCTCCTGGGACCCGCATACGCGCCCGATCATCACGGAGTACGGCGGCACGGTGCGCTTCGAGCACGTCGAGGAAGGCTCGACCGTGGCCAAGCAGATCGACGAGGTCACCGGCCTGTCGACCCTGGTGGTCATCGACCCGAAGCGGCGCACCGCGGCCGGCAAGGGCCTGCGCCCGCAGGTGAAGCTGCTGAACGAGTCGGGCGACGAGATCCGGATCGCGGGGACCGATCACCCGATCACGATCACGTTCCAGGTCGGCTCGCTCATCACGGTGAAGGACGGCCAGCAGGTGTCCGTGGGCGACGTGCTCGCGCGCATCCCGCAGGAGACGTCCAAGACCCGCGACATCACGGGCGGCCTGCCGCGCGTGGCCGAGCTGTTCGAGGCGCGTTCCCCCAAGGACGCCGGCCTGCTCGCGGAGATCACCGGCACCGTCTCGTTCGGCAAGGACACCAAGGGCAAGCAGCGCCTGGTGATCACCGACCTCGAGGGCGTCGCGCACGAATATCTCATCCCGAAGGACAAGCACGTCATGGCGCACGACGGCCAGGTCGTGAACAAGGGTGAGTTCATCGTCGACGGCCCCGCGGATCCGCACGACATCCTGCGCCTGCAGGGCGTCGAGGCGCTGGCGCGCTACGTCACCGACGAGGTGCAGGACGTGTACCGCCTGCAGGGCGTGCGCATCAACGACAAGCACATCGAGGTGATCGTGCGCCAGATGCTGCGCCGCGTGCAGGTCGAGGAGCCGGGCGACACGAAGTTCATTCCCGGCGAGCAGGTGGAGCGTGCCGACGTGCTCGAGGAAAACGAGCTCGTCGAGAAGGAGGGCAAGAAGCCGGCCACCTACAGCTACATGCTGCTCGGCATCACCAAGGCGTCGCTGTCGACGGATTCGTTCATCTCCGCCGCGTCGTTCCAGGAGACCACGCGCGTCCTCACCGAGGCCGCGATCATGGGCAAGAAGGACGACCTGCGCGGCCTGAAGGAGAACGTCATCGTCGGCCGGCTGATCCCGGCGGGAACGGGCCTCGCGTACCACAACGCGCGGCGCACGGCGCCGGTCGCGCAGCTGTTCGAAGAAGGCACTCCGGCGGCGCAACCACCCGAGGCGCAGCCCACGCAGACGACGGAGAATGCCTGAAGCGGGCTAACCCGAGAGCGAAAAGGGCCGCCTCGCGCGGCCCTTTTTTTTGGCGTCCCTTACCGGGTCGCGTCGACCAGGGTTCGGCGCGCGAGCTCGGCGAACTGCTCCGGCGGCACCGGCTTGCTGAAGAGGAAGCCCTGCATCTCGTCGCAGGCGTGCTGGCGCAGGAAGTCCTGCTGCTCTGCGGTTTCGACGCCTTCGGCGACCACGGTGAGGCTGAGGCTCTTGCCCATCGCGATGATGGCCTCGGTGATCGCCTTGTCTTCCGCGTCCTGGGGAATGTCGCGGATGAACGAGCGGTCCACCTTGAGCGTGTCGATCGGAAAGCGCTTGAGGTGCGACAGCGACGAGTAGCCCACGCCGAAGTCGTCGATGGCCAGACGCACGCCCAGGCGCTTGATGTCCGCCAGCACGCGTCCGGCGCGCTCGGTGTTCTGGATGACCATGCTCTCGGTGAGCTCGAGCTCGAGCAGGTCCGACGCGATCCCGGTCTTCAAGATCGCCGCCTGGACGTCCGACACGAGGTTGTCGTCGGCGAACTGCCGTGCCGAGAGGTTCACGGCCATGTGCACCCGGGGCAGGCCCTCGCGCTCCCATTCGACGACCTGCGCGCAGGCCGTCTCGAGCACCCATTTGCCGATGGGGACGATCAGCCCGGTCTCCTCCGCGAGCGGAATGAACTGGCCGGGCGGCACCATGCCCAGGTCCGGGTGGTTCCAGCGCAGCAGCGCCTCGACGCCGGTGATGGCCCCGGTCTTGAGATCGAGCTTCGCCTGGTAGTGGAGCAGGAACTCGTTGCGCTCCAGGCCGCGACGCAGGCTGGTCTCGAGAGCGAGCTTCTCGAAGGAGTGGACGTTGATCTCCTCCGAGTAGAACTTGTAGTTGTTCTTGCCGTCTTCCTTCGCGCGGTACATCGCGATGTCGGCGTTCTTCATGAGGGACTGCTCGTCCTGCGCGTCGGCGGGGTACATGCAGATGCCGATGCTCGCCGTCATGCGGACTTCCTGCTGGTTCATGACGACCGGCTGCACGAGCGAGGCGAGGATTTTGCGGGCGACGGTCGCCACCTGCTTCGGCTCGGCGACTTCCTGGACCAGGACGACGAACTCGTCGCCGCCGAGGCGGGCCACGACGTCGCTCGCGCGTACCGTGTGCGTCAGGCGCTTGCTCATTTCCTGGAGCAGCTTGTCGCCGGCCTCGTGGCCCAGCGTGTCGTTGATGATCTTGAACCGGTCCAGGTCGATGAAGAGGACGGCGAAGTGACGGCGGTACCGGCGCGCGTTCTCGATGGCGAGGTTCAGCACTTCGGTGAACATGGCGCGGTTCGGCAGCGCCGTCAGCGCGTCGTGGTTCGCGAGGAACTGGATGTGCTCCTCGTCGAGCTTGCGCTCGGTGATGTCCTTGCCGACCCCGCGGTAGCCCTTGAACGCGCCGGAAGCGTCGAACACGGGCTCGCCGCTGATGCTGATCCAGATCTTGCGTCCCTGGTCGTCGACGCGGCACAGCTCCATGTCGCGGAATGGCTGGTGCGCCTCCAGCACGGCGATGTGCTGTGCCCAGTCATCGGCGGTCATGTTGACGTAGTTCTGCTCCCAGCGCTTCTTGCCGACGTACTTGAGCGTGTTGACGTTGACGCGCTGCGACCCCATGCCGGAGAACGAGGTGAAGCGGAACTGCTCGTCCTGCTCCCAGTACATGTCGGACGACAGCTCGGTCAGGCTGCGAAACCGCTCCTCGCTCTCGCGCAGGACCTCCTCGGTCTTCTTGCGTTGGAGGAACTGCCCGACCTGCGCGCCGATCACGCGGACGGCCTGGAGCAGCCGCTCGTCCGGCTCGCGTATCACCCGGCTCGTGAACGAGAGAACGCCCAGAGCGGCACCTTCAGAAATGACCGGGAACATGAACGCGCCGCGCATGCCATGGTCGTCTGCCATCATCTGATTCACGACGCGCGAGTCGTTGCCGACGTCCGCGACCCATTGCGGTTCGCCGGCCGCGGCTTTCCCGACGACACCGGTGCCCGGCGTGAAGGTGAGCTTGGCGGAGTACGCGATGAAGCGCTCGAGCGCGGCGCTCGGGACATACCAGCACTCGCCGAGGCGCAGAACGCCACCCGATTGGTCCATGGCGAAATACCGCCCGCATTCCCAGCCGAGCATCTCGCACACGGCGCGCATCACCGACTTCAATCCCGCGCCTGCGGTGTCGCTTTGCGCGAGAGCCCGCGTCACGGCATGCTCCAGGGTCTGGAGCTGCTCGGCGCGCTTGCGCGCGGTGATGTCCCGGCCCACGCCGCGGTAGCCGCTCAATTTCCCGGCTGCGTCGAACGTCGGCTCGCCACTGATGCTGATCCAGCGCAGGCTTCCGGCCTGGTCCGTCCGGCACAACTCGAGGTCGCGAAACGGCTTGCGCGCGTCGAGCACCGCGATGTGCGCGGCCCATTGTTCCGGCGTCATGTTGATGTAGTGCAGCTCCCAGAGCGTCTTCCCCACGGAGTCGTCGCTCGCGTCCCAGTCCATGCCGGTGTGTGAAACGAGCGTGAACCGGTAGCTGGCGTCCTGCTCCCAGTAGATGTCCGAAGCGAGCTCGGTCATGCTGCGGAAGCGCTCTTCGCTTTCCCGTATGCGTCCTTCGGCCCGCGCCCGGCGCACGAATTGTCCGACCTGGCTGCCGATGACGCCTACCGCTTCGACCAGCCGTTTTTCGGGCTCGCGCCCTTCGCGGCTGTTGAACGCCAGCACGCCGATCACTTCTCCCTGGGAGGTCACGGGAAAGGCGAATGTGCCGCGCAATCCGTACTGCTGCGCCGTCCTCATCGCCCGTGGATCCTTCGTGATGTCGGGTACCCATATGGGGGCGCCCGACCGCAGCACCTCGCCGGCGAGACCTTGTCCCGGCGGCAGCGTGAGCCCGCGGGTCGCGTCGATGAACGCCTGGATCTCCGGCGACACCACGCCCCAGACCGCCGTGCAGGTCAGCGCGTCGGAGATGGCGTCGCGCATGAAGTACCGTCCGCAATCCCAGTCGAGCGCCTCGCACACGGCCCGGATCACCGCGGTCAGTGCGTCGGCAGGGTTCTCGGCTTCCGCAAGGCTGCGTGTGACCGCATGCTCGAGCGACTGCATCAGCTCGGAGCGCTTGCGCGCGGTGATGTTCTTGCTCAGGCCGCGGTAACCGACGAAATTGCCGGAATCGTCGAATACCGGCGCCCCGCTGATGGCGACCCAATAGGTTTCGCCTGTCGGGGTTTTTCTTCCCAGCTCGACGTCGCGAAAGGTTTGCCGCGCGTCCATGACCGCCTTGTGAGCGGCCCAGTCGGCTTCCGTCATGTTGACCGCGGGCTCGTCCCAGCGGTGCTTGCCGATGAGCCGGGACGGGACGGTCTTGTTGCTTCCGGTAAACGCCTTGAAACGGTGCTCGCTGTCCTGCATCCAGTACAGGTCCGACGACAGCTCGGTCAGTGCACGGAAATTCTCTTCGCTTTCGCGCAGTACCCGCTCGGCCTGCTTGCGCTGCAGGAACTGCCCCACTTGGCTGCCGATGACTTTCACCGCCTGCAGCAGCCGCTCGTCGGGCTCGCGCGCCGCGCGGCTGTGGAACATCAGCACGCCCATGATCTTGTCGCGCGTGGTCAGCGGGAAAATGAAGGTGCCGCGCATGCCGAGCGCACGCACGACGCCCTTCAGCACGCGGCTGTCGCTCGCGATGTCGTTGACCCAGAGCGGATGCCCGGATTCCCACACCTTTCCGGTCAGCCCCTTGCCGGGCGTGTATGTGACGCCGCGCGACTCCTCGATGATGCGCTCCAGCGGCGCTCCCGGGACGCCCCACGCGCCCGCGAAGCGCATGACGCCCGCGCTTTCATCGACCCGGAAGTGCCGGCCGCAGTCCCAGTCCTGCGTTTCGCACACCGCGCGCACCACCGCCTCGATCCCCGACGCGACGTTTTCGGCCTCGCCGAGGCAGCGCGTGACCGAGTGCTCCAGGCGCATGAACAGCTCTTCGCGGCGCCGGCGAGTGATGTCGCGCGTGATGCCGCGGTAGCCGCGGAAGCGCCCGCGCTCGTCGAACACCGGCTGGCCGCTCGCGCTGATATAGCGTGTCCCGCCCGTGACGTCGCTTCGCTTCATCACGAAATCGGTGAAAGGCTGGCGCGCCTCGAGCATCGCCTTGTGCGCGTCCCAGCTGCCGCCGTCGCCGACGGGCACGGCGCCATGGTCCCATCGCGTCGTGCCCAGATAGGTCTTGGGATCGATCCCCGAGCGGCCCAGCGTGCCCGCGGTGATCAGGGTGAATCGGTAGTTCTCGTCCTGCTCCCAATAGCCTTCGGACGAGAGCTCGATGAAGCTATCGAAGCGCTCCTGGTACTCGCGCAGGGCGGATGAAACGTCGCTCTCTTGCGGGCGATGTTGGCGGTTCTTGGTCTGCACGATCCCCTCCCGGGATCCTAGGGCAAGGTTTCAGGACCTCTTTTGCTCTCCAACCCCGAGCACGATCCGTGCCGTGCATCGTGCGGCCCGGCGAGCGCGGGCGCAATAAGGCTTTCCCTGAAAGAGTGTCAGGGGAGACGTAAAAGAAACAGCGATTTGCGGACCTAGCGCTGGCCCGTTCGCGCCGCGCGGAAGAGCTCGCTCCCGGCGCCGTGTGGCGGGCATCGCCAGTACTGTTCGGGCGCCCACACCTGGGCGCCGAGCTCGGCCGCGGCGTGCCAGGCCCAGCGCGGGTCGTACAGCACGGCGCGGGCGAGCGCCACCATGTCGGCTTTGCCGCCGGCGACGATGTCTTCGGCCTGGCGAGGATCGGTGATGAGACCGACCGCGATCGTCGCGATACCCGCCTCCTTGCGGATCGACTCGGCCAGCGGCACCTGGTACCCCGGACCGGCCGCGATCCGCTGCTTCGGCGACAAGCCGCCGCTCGACGCGTCGATCCAGTCGCAGCCTGCCGACTTCAATGCCTTGGCCAGCGTGATCGTTTGCGCGAGGTCCCATCCGCCCTCGACCCAGTCGGTCGCCGAGAGGCGCACGCCCATCGGCTTGCGCTCGGGCCACGCCGCGCGCATCGCGGCGAACACCTCGAGCACGAACCGCATGCGGTTCTCGAGCGATCCGCCGTATTCGTCGCCGCGGCGGTTCGACAGCGGCGACAAAAACGTGTGCAGGAGATAGCCGTGCGCGGCATGGATCTCGACGGCATCGAAGCCGATGCGCTCGGCGCGGCGCACGGCGTGCACGAAGTCGCTCTTGATCGCGTCGAGCTCGGCACGGGTGAGCGCGTGGGGCGCGGGCCCGCCTTCGGAGTGCGGGACCGCCGACGGCGCTACCGGAGTCCAGCCGCCTTCGCCGACCGCGATCAGCGTGCCGCCCTCCCAGGGAACGCGGCTCGAGGCTTTGCGCCCGGCGTGCGCGAGCTGGATGCCGAGCGGCATGGGCGAGTGCGCGCGCACCGCGCGGATCACGCGCGCGAGCGCGGTTTCGTTCGCGTCCGAGTACAGGCCCAGGCACCCGGGCGTGATGCGGCCGACCGCGTCGACCGCGGTCGCCTCGACGAACAGGACCCCGGCGCCCCCGAGGGCGAGATGCCCGAGATGGACCAGGTGCCAGTCGGTGGCGCTGCCGTCCCCGGCGGAGTACTGGCACATGGGCGAGATCATGATGCGGTTTTCGAGCCGCAGCCCGCGGAATTCGACGGGGCGAAACAATGCGCTCATGGGCGATAGGCCGGATGGAGGGACCGCCATGCTACCCGGAATTCGCGCCGGCGCACCGCAGCGCAGCAGGTGCGCGCCGCGGTTCGCGCAAAGGCGCATAACTGGTTGACTACTGTGTCTTTTCTCTCTAGAATCTTTAGTCTTTTCGAATCACCCGGGGCGGCCCATTCCCGCAAATGCGCCGTCCCGGTTTTTTTGGGTCCTGGAATCATGCCGACAATCAGCCAGTTAGTGCGCAAGCCGCGCGTTCGCCCCATGGGCAAAAGCAAAGTGCCCGCGCTCGCCGGCTCTCCGCAGAAGCGCGGCGTGTGCACGCGCGTCTACACGACGACGCCGAAGAAACCGAACTCGGCGCTGCGCAAGGTCGCGAAGGTGCGCCTCACGAACGGTTTCGAGGTGATCAGCTACATCGGCGGCGAGGGGCACAACCTGCAGGAGCACTCGGTGGTGCTGATCCGCGGCGGCCGCGTGAAGGACCTGCCGGGCGTGCGCTACCACATCGTGCGCGGCTCGCTCGACACGCAGGGCGTGAAGGACCGCAAGCAGGGGCGATCGAAGTACGGCGCAAAGAAGCCGAAAGCCGCCTGAGTCGAAAGCCCGATCGAAACCCAGCGAAAAAGCCATAGAGAGATCCGCCGATGCCACGTCGCAGAGAAGTCCCCAAGCGCGAGATCCTACCCGACCCGAAATACGGCAATTCGGACGTCGCGAAGTTCGTGAACGTGCTGATGACGCGCGGCAAGAAGTCGGTCGCCGAGCGCATCGTCTACGGTGCGTTCGACGCGATCAAGACGAAGACCGGCAAGGACCCGCTCGAGGTGTTCGGCCAGGCGGTGCAGAACGTGAAGCCGAGCGTGGAAGTGAAGAGCCGGCGCGTCGGCGGCGCGAACTACCAGGTGCCGGTCGAGGTGCGCCCGGTGCGGCGCGCGGCGCTCTCCATGCGCTGGATCCGCGAGGCGGCGCAGAAGCGCGGCGAGAAGTCGATGGACGCGCGGCTCGCGGGAGAGCTCATGGAAGCGGCCGAAGGCCGCGGCGGCGCGATGAAGAAGCGCGAGGAAGTTCACCGCATGGCGGAGGCCAACAAGGCCTTCGCGCACTACCGGTTCTGAAGGCATTCAGGTGCTGCAAGTGGCCCGCAAAACTCCAATCGAGCGTTACCGCAACATCGGCATCAGCGCGCATATCGATGCCGGCAAGACCACGACCACGGAACGCATCCTGTTCTACACCGGCGTCTCGCACAAGATGGGCGAGGTGCACGACGGCGCCACCGTCATGGATTGGATGGAGCAGGAGCGCGAGCGCGGCATCACGATCACGTCGGCCGCGACCACCTGTTTCTGGAAGGGCATGGACAACAACATGCCCGAGCACCGCATCAACATCATCGACACGCCGGGGCACGTCGACTTCACCATCGAGGTCGAGCGCTCGATGCGCGTGCTCGACGGCGCGTGCATGGTCTACGACGCGGTCGCCGGCGTGCAGCCGCAATCCGAGACCGTCTGGCGCCAGGCGAACAAGTACGGCGTGCCGCGCCTCGCGTTCATCAACAAGATGGACCGCCAGGGCGCCGACTTCTTCAAGTCCTACGAGCACATCCGCACGCGCCTGAAGGGCAATCCCGTCCCGATCCAGCTCCCGATCGGCGCCGAGGAGAAGTTCGAGGGCGTGGTCGACCTGGTGCGCATGAAAGCGATCTACTGGGACGACTCGACCCAGGGCATGAAGTACGAGATGCGCGACATCCCCGCGAACCTCGTCGAGGAAGCGAAGAAGTGGCGCGAGAAGATGGTCGAGGCGGCCGCCGAGGGGAATGACGACCTGACGCACAAGTACCTCGAGGGGCACGACCTTTCGGTCGACGACATCAAGCTCGGTCTGCGCACGCGCACGATCAAGAACCAGATCGTGCCGATGCTTTGCGGCACCGCGTTCAAGAACAAGGGCGTGCAGGCGATGCTGGACGCCGTCATCGATTACCTGCCCTCGCCCGTGGACATCCCGCCGGTCAAGGGACAGAACGAGGACGGCAAGCCCGACGCGCGCAGCGCCAAGGACGAGGAGCCGTTCTCCGCGCTAGCGTTCAAGATCATGACCGACCCGTACGTGGGCCAGCTCACGTTCTTCCGCGTGTACTCGGGCGTGCTGAATTCCGGCGACATGGTCTACACGTCGGTGCGCGGCCGCAAGGAGCGCATCGGCCGCATCCTGCAGATGCACGCGAACCAGCGCGACGAGATCAAGGAAGTCCGGGCAGGCGACATCGCCGCCGCGGTGGGCCTCAAGGACGTGACCACGGGCGAGACCCTCTGCGACCCGAACAAGGTCATCATCCTGGAGAAGATGATCTTCCCGGACCCGGTGATCCACGTCGCCGTCGAGCCGAAGACCAAGGCGGACCAGGAAAAGATGGGCATCGCGCTCAATCGCCTGGCGCAGGAAGACCCGTCGTTCCGCGTTCGCACCGACGAGGAGTCGGGGCAGACCATCATCTCGGGCATGGGCGAGCTGCACCTCGAGATCATCGTCGACCGCATGAAGCGCGAGTTCGGCGTCGAGGCGAACGTCGGCGCGCCGCAGGTCGCGTACCGCGAGACCATGAAGAAGCCGGTCGAGTCGGAAGGCAAGTTCATCCGGCAGTCCGGCGGCCGCGGTCAGTACGGCCACGTCTGGCTGAAGATCGAGCCTCAGCCGCACGGCGGCGGTTACGAGTTCGTCGATGGAATCAAGGGCGGCAGAGTGCCCCGCGAGTTCATCCCGGCGGTAAGGAAGGGAATCGACGAAGCGCTCGTGGACGGCGTCCTCGCCGGCTTCCCGGTGGTCGATGTCAAGGTGACGCTGTTCGACGGCTCTTACCACGAGGTCGACTCGAACGAGAACGCGTTCAAGATGGCGGCGATCCTCGGCTTCAAGGAAGGCATGCGCAAGGCGAACCCGACGCTGCTCGAGCCGATCATGTCGGTCGAAGTCGAGACGCCCGAGGAGAAGATGGGCGACGTCATGGGCGACCTGTCGGCGCGTCGCGGCATCATCCAGGGCATGGAAGACCTCGGCGCCGGCAAGGCGATCCGCGCGGAAGTGCCGCTCGCGGAGATGTTCGGCTACTCGACGACCGTTCGCTCGCTGACGCAGGGCCGCGCGACCTACACGATGGAGTTCAAGCACTACGCCGAGGCGCCAAAGCAGATCGCCGAGGCGGTCGTGAACAAGTTCACCGGCAAAGACGGTAAAGACGACAAGGAAAAGAAGTAAGGAGCACACACCATGGCAAAGGGTAAATTCGAGCGCACGAAGCCGCACGTGAACGTGGGGACGATTGGTCACGTGGACCACGGCAAGACGACGCTGACGGCGGCGATGACGCACATCCTCGCGAAGAA
>Ga0070741_10010483_pt1 | contig 17481 bp, 15 predicted proteins | sample Coa_R1_4_FD_66440 | JGI IMG/M metagenome (GOLD analysis project Ga0070741, IMG submission 66440) | Surface soil microbial communities from Centralia Pennsylvania, which are recovering from an underground coalmine fire - Coalmine... | ecosystem: Environmental > Terrestrial > Soil > Unclassified ...
CCGACGCTGACCAAAACACCAACCGATACACCGACTCCTACCACACCGGCTCCGCCTACGAACACACCCACCGCAACGCCGCTACCCCCCACACCGACTCCCCGCCCCACTCTTGACCCCAATGCCCCGTTGTCTTCGGTGAATGTCTCGAATCAGAGCGGCGCTACAGGGATTCGCGTTAACATTCGCTATGCCGATGGCTCTCCGGCGCAGGGCAAATATGTCAAGGTGTGGAAGCAAAAACAAGACGTAAGCGGGAATCCAATTGTTGGCGATGGCGTGACGGATGGACGCACCGATAATACCGGCTCGATTACATTCGGTCTGAATCCAGATACCTATGTCGTCGGAGTTGGAGACATTGCGGGCTATCCCTATGGCAATGTATTTAATTATCAGGTCACGCCGAATTCACTTTTGGTTCTGGATGTGCAGCTTGGACGGATGATTATTGGAATCAAAAATGCGGATGGGCAACCACTAAACGGGCGGTATACGTCAATCTCCCTGCAAAAGCCTGACATTAGTGGAAATCCCGTTCAAAGCGACCGCGTCGCGGATGGGCGGACCGACAACACGGGCGCGATTGTCTATGATCTCACCGCCGGCGACTATTGGGTAGACATCCGAGACATTGCCGGATACTACTGGGGCAACCCCACCAATTGGCGCGTCAAATCCGGTGAAACCGTGAAAATTATTTTGGACTTGGGGCGCATCCGCGTAGGAATCAAGAATGCGGATGGTAGAGCATTAGAAGGCAAGTACGTTGCGGTAAGCGTGCAAAAGCAGGATATTGATGGGAAACCGATTCCCGGCGACCGCGTGAGCGACGGTAGAACGGATAATACCGGGATTATTGATTTTGACCTGACTCCCGGCAATTATGCCGTTTACATCGGGGATATTGCCGGCGCGCCGTATGGCGAACAACTAAATCACGTCGTCGAGGGTGCCAAGACCACCTCAATCATTGTCACGCTCGGACGGGTAACTGTCGGTTTGAAAGACGAATCTGGAAATCCGGCACGGGGGCGTTACGTCGCGCTTTATGCACAACAAACGGATGTTGCAGGCAATATCATCCGAGGGGATCGCTTGATAGATGGTCGGACGGATGACACCGGTTTGCTAAACCTCGATATAACGGCGGGGCATTATGTGATGGAGATAGAAGGGTTTGCTTTGCAGAATGATGTAAATGTCGAAAGCGGGCATGTAACGTTTTCGGACGGCAATGGATTTCAAGTGCGGTGACTTTTTTCCAAGCGCCGTTGACACAGCCATACAGCACGGAGCTCGATACTTTCTGGAAAGGTGTCATCTATGTCCTCTGGCATAACTTGCCCCAACTGCGGTCGCATCAATCGTCCGGGTGCCAAAATGTGTGCGAATTGCGGCAAGCCATTGCCTGTCGCCTCTTCACAACCACCGCAATCCGCACAGCCGCAAACGCCTCGCCCGCAGCCGCAAATGGTTCCCCCCGCGCAACGTCCGGGCGCAGCGCAAACACCGCGCCCTGTTACACCTAGCGTTGTACAACCCGCGTCGCGGCGCTATCAATTTCAACCCATTCATCTCGCGGTGATTGCCGCCGCCGTCGTGGGCATCGCGCTATGTATCGCGTTGGGCTTGCTCTTTGGGCAACGGATGAACGTTTTTGGCGCGGGCGGTTCGCCGACGAGGACCACCGAGATTTCACCGACCTTGCCGATTACGACAACGATCACGGCAACCGCGCAAGCCCTGGCGACGGAGACCGCGCCTATTCCTACGGCGACTCCACTGCTGCCCACAACCTCTCCCTCGCCAATTATTCAAACGGTCGTCGTCGTCGTTACGGCGACACCACCACCGCCCCCCTCGCCAACGCCAACCCTGACCGCCGAACCCCCGACACCCATCCCTGTAACACCCGTGCCGACCCGAACGCGCGTCCCGCCAACCGCAACGCCGCAACCGACAGCCACGCTCCCCGCTGATACGCCTGCGGGCAGCATTCTAGCAACGGGACAGACATGGTATCAAAATAAAATGGCTATGACTATTGGTACACCAAAATTATCTCCGCCTTGCAATGAAGCAATGATCGAATTTCCATTTACCTTACAGAACAATGATACAACCGACGTGGGTCTTAGCCTCAATGGCAGCGCCTTTGTATTTACAGACGACCAAACGCAAGGATATGAGCTATACTATGTCAATGGAACGTCTCCCGATGCTTGTGATAAATACACAAAACTGGTTGATTACCATCTGAATGCGCTTGGCGCACAGAAAAACGTTGAATTGTCCATTCAGGCGCGGGGACAACTTCCTGCGCAAGTGAAAAGTTTTCACTTATTGGTTACAAAAGCAGGACGGATTGAAGGCGCACAGTGGAACTTGCCGGTTCCCCGCTAAACATGAAAGCGCAAACGTCTCCACTTTTCACTCTGATTGCCTTGATCTTTTTTATGCTGCTGCTATTCATCCTGTTTGGCAGCGGAATTGGCTATGTAAGCTATCAACTCGGACAACAACAGCTGGCAATGCAGATTACACAGACGGCACTCATCGAGACCAAGACCCCTATAATCCAAACGGTTGTGGTGTCTATAACTGCTGCTCCTGCCGCGAATGATCAGCCGGGAGGAGCATCCACCAGACCTGATATGGTCTTGGTGACTGCAGGCGAATTCACAATGGGCAGTGATGCTTATACTCAATACTCACGTCCCGCACATACCATTTCTGTAGATGAGTTTTGGATAGACAAATATGAAGTGAGGAATTTAGATTATGAAAAATGTATAGCGGCTGGCGCATGTCAACCACCAAGCAATTCCAGTTCAGCGACACGCAGCAGTTACTTTGGCAATCCGCAGTACGATATGTTTCCCGTAATTTTTGTTTCCTGGAACGATGCTAACACCTATTGTAAGTGGCTCGGTAGGCGGCTGCCCACCGAGGCGGAATGGGAAAAAGCCGCACGGGGAAGCTATCAGCTCAACTATCCATGGGGCAATGATTTTGATTCAAATAGGGTTAATTCCAGTGAGGACGGCATAGGCGATACATTGCCGGTGAATGCCCATCCTAACGGTGCAAGCCCATATGGTGCATTGAATATGGCAGGGAATGTTTGGGAGTGGGTTGCTGACTGGTATGACGCAGATTATTACATCAATTCACCTGGTGCCAATCCAAAAGGTCCAGATTCAGGAAATTTCCGAGTCGTTCGCGGCGGTGGATACGACAACAATCAATACAACGTAGGCACAATCATTCGTAGTCGTGAATCACCTGATTTCAGTTCTCCCGATTTGGGATTTCGATGTGCACAATAGAGAAAATTATCATGGCGATTACTGTTGACAATAAAGCCCTGCAAATAGAAAACTAGTTATGCCAGCTCTTGAACCGATCATCAACGGCATCGTTCAAGAATATGAACGCTTGCGTACGGCGGGCGTCCAGTGTCGCGCTGCCCATGCCGCTTATCTGCAAGAGTTAGAAAACGAATATAAACGCCGCGTGGGACAGGCGGCAAGTGAATTTCAGCGCGCCACCAGCGACGCGCGTAATCGCCGCGCCGGGCGTCTCGCCCAGCTGAATCAGCAGTGGCTGGCAAAACAAGCCAGCATTCGCCGTGATGTCTTTAACACCAACACGGCATTGCGCTTTGTCAGTGCGGATTGGAATGCATCGGTGTGGAACCAATTCACAGTCCATGCCGGCCCGGTGCCGACTGGCACACGGCTCGGCATTTTCAATCTGACTACCGCCGCCAAGCTGCCGCCAATTCCTGCGCTCGCGCCGATACTCGGTCAGAAGCACGTACTCATTGCGTTTCAAGGTGGGTTAGCAGAGCCAGCCAGCCAACTGCTCCAATCCATCGCACTCCGTCTCGCCGCGACGTTTCCAGCGGGTGCCTTTCGTTTCAGCTTCATTGACCCCGATGGGCTAGGCAAGAACTTGAAAATATTTCTCACCCTTCCCGAACTCGTACGCGGCGAGGATATTGTAGTGACGGAAAAAGAAATCGAGGATGAACTCGCCCGCACGGCCGCGCATATCAAAAACGTGATTCAAACGCGCCTCTCGTCCAACTTTAGCACCATTGAAGAATACAACGCCCATGTCAAAGACGTTTCCGTGCCCTATCAATTTGTGGTCATCGCAAATTTCCCAGTGCAATTCAGCGACCGCGCCGCCGCCCAGTTAGTGAGCATCGCGCAGAATGGACCCCAGGCGGGCGTCTATCTACTGGCTACGGTTGATTTGGACAAGAAACCACCGTCCAGTTTCGAGTGGAACACGCTGCACAATCTCTCGACGGTATTGAAAGCGCAGCGCGACGATGAATTCAGTTGGAACGATCCCGAATTTTACAATGTCGCTATTATCCCGGACCGAATGCCCATACCCGCGCTCACCAAAGTGATTTTAGAAAGCGTGGGCAAAGCGGCGGAACAACAGGGCACAGCGGGACTCAAGTTCAGCAGCATTGCCACGCCGCCGCCGTGGTGGTCTCGTACCAGTACCGATAAATTGAGTGTTGCCATCGGCAAGAACGGCTCGGGTGCGACGCACTGCTTTGAGGTAGGGCAGGGCTTGGTACATCACGCCATGATTGGCGGTCAGACTGGCTCGGGCAAAACCAATTTGCTACACGTTTTGATTACAAATCTCGCCATGACCTATAGTCCTGCCGAGCTCGAACTCTATCTTGTGGATTTTAAAGAGGGCGTCGAGTTTCAGGATTACGTTACCTTTGATTTACCCCACGCCCGCGCGGTGGCACTCGAAAGTGAACGCGAATTCGGGCTAAGCATTTTGCACCGATTGGAACGCGAGATGGAAGACCGCGCCCAAAAATTCCGCGCGGCGGGCGAATCCGATCTGGAGGGCTATCGCCGCAAGACCGGGCGCGCGGTGCCGCGTATCTTGCTCTTGGTAGACGAATATCAAATTTTATTTAACGAAGATGACCGGCTATCCCAAGAGGCGGGAAATGTATTGAGCGATTTAGTGCGCCGCGGGCGTTCGTTCGGCATTCATATCGTGTTGAGCTCGCAATCGCCTGCCAGCAACTTTACGAGCAATCGCGCCGCATACGGGCAGATGGCGCTGCGGCTCTGCTTCCAATGCCGCGAAGCCGACGCGCGTTTGATATTAGGGGATGACAACGATGCGGCGAAATCGTTGGAGCGCCCCGGCGAAATGTATTACAACGATGCGAACGGCCGTCTGGAAAGTAACGTGTTTGTACGTGTCGCGCTGTTACCACCTCCGGAGCGGCGACAGTATTTGTCTCAAGTACGGCAGCTCGCCCAATCGAACAACGTAACACGCGCCGAGCCGATGGCAGTCTTTTATGGTTCTGCGCCTTCGCAGTTGCTTGACAATTCCGTGTTGCGCCAAATGCTTTGGAGCTCCCAATATGCTTCACCGCATGGACCCGCGTATGCCCCATTGGGCGAAGCCATCGAAATCAAACCCCACACGGCCGCCCTCTTGGAGCGACAGGGACGCGCGAACCTTTTGATGCTTGGCTCGGATGAGCTCTACGCGCGGGGCATGTTCACTGGCGCTCTGTTGGGCATCGCCGCGCAGCGCGCTCCCAAAGATGTAATGTTTTACCTGCTCGATTTTGGCAGCGCCGATATTGACCCAGCCAATACGTTCGGCGAAATGAAAAAGTTTTTGCCACACCCCTTTGAATTGACCGAACGGAGCCAAGCAGGGCAGCTCGTCGAACGCTTGGACAAAGTGGTTACGAAACGCGCCACACAGAGCGGTTTCCATTCGCCGCAGATCTTTTTCTTTATCTTTGGCGCGCATCGCTGGCGCGAATTACGCAGCCCTGATCCATATATACAAACTGATTTATCCAAGTCGCTTACACATATTGCCCAGGATGGTCCTGAAGTGGGCGTACATTTGGTGCTATGGTTAGATACACTTGCCAATTTCGAACGCGCCCTACGCAGACAGGGCATTGAATTTTTCGACTTGCGCGCAGCAACGCTCATGTCGCAAAACGAAGCGGTCAACTATTTAGAAAATCCGGTCGCATCCAAACTTGGACCCAATCGCGCGGTCTATCGCACACAGGAATGGGAAACGGGACGCTTGGAAAAATTCAAGCCCTACGCGTTGCCTGACGCACAAGCGTTAGATACGCTACGGAAACGGTTCGCGCGGAAACAGTAAAGCCAGACTCGGCAAGCGACGCACAATCGAACGAAAAAAACCCTCGCCAGGTATGGAACGACGGGCGAGCAATATTAAGGAGGCATCTCATGGCAGGCCAAGTGCAAATTGACCTCGATGAATTAACCGCATTCATTGGCGCATTAAAGGGATTCAACAGCAAATTGAGCGGCGACTGGGGACAGCTCAAAGGGCGCTGGTCCAGTTTGCGCGATACCTGGCGTGACCCTGAATGCGATAAATTCCTCGACGCGGGCGGCTGGCAACAAGTGATTCAAAGCATGGAACGTTATCTTGCCCAATCCGATCAATATGTTACCTATCTGGAGCGCAAAGCCGAGCCGCTGCGCCAATATCGCGGTTATTGATCATCCAGAATGTATAGGAGCAATCAATGTCTGCCAGCAACGAAACCGAAATTCAAAAATTACTCCAAGAGTTTCAGAATCCCAGCGCCAAGCGACGCGAAGCACTTGCCAAAACACTTGGCACACAAGGGCAGATTGATCCCCGCCTGCTCAATGGGCTTTGGCAGTTAGCCAATGCGGACCGGTGCCTTATGTTCGCCAAGCCGCACGCGATGCGCTGGTCGCATTGGGCAAAAATCCGCCGCCGCTCACCACCGAAGAACAACAGCAGCTCCAATCGGCAAACCGAACGCCGTGGGGCTTGATTCTTGGAATTGTGTTCGTTGTATTGTGTGTGCTCCCAATCGTTTTAATTTCAATTCTAGCAATTCTTGGACCACAAATCGGGAATATCTTTTCACGTGTAACGAATGGATTGAGTGGTACCTAATAGGCGCTTGCATGGAAAGAGTACTAGAAAGGCCCTCCAACAATGAGCGGTCAAATTCAAATTGATTTAGATGAGCTCGATAGGTTCATTGATACGCTGAAACAGTTCAATGCGCGCTATGAGGACAACGTCAATCAGCTGGTCGCGCGCTGGCAGAGTTTGCTCGACAGTTGGAATGATCCCGAATGCGCTAAATTCTTGGATGCCGAGGGTTGGTTGCAGGTGGATCTGGAGTTGCGACGCTATCTCAGCCAAATGTCGAGCTATTCGTTTTGGCTGCAAAAAAAAGCCGAACCCCTAACAGCCTATCGCGCTGGAACAAGCGCGCCCACTCCGCCCGCGCCTTCGCCCACCCCGCCCATGCGCCCACAGCCGCGTCCGGTTGAGCGCCCGGAACTCGGTGGCGGCAGCCCGGAGATAAAAATCAGCTAAGAATTGGTAGGTTAGCGATGGCAGATGTAATCAAGGTCGAACAAGAGTCGCTCGCTGCTCTCCAGAACAAAATCTACAAGATCCCTTTTGCCGCGCGGGATGCTGTCCAACTCGCCGAGCTCACTATCACTCAAATACAAATGCGGCTTGAATCGCGGCGCGCAGCGTGTGCTGAAGCGTTGGCGCGGGCGGAGGCAGCATTGGCTGTTTGCCGCAGCATTCCAGCCGATGAAAATGGATACAGACCTTCCTGTTATAACGAAGAGCTCGCGGTCGAACGCGCGGCAATGCAGCTACATATTGTTGAAGGCGCAATCCGAGATGTAAATCAAGCGCAAGCGCAACATCGCGCGGCGAGTGAGCGAATGCTCTCTTTTGCCGAAGGTCCTTTAGCACAGGCGCGAGCAGAGTTGGCGCAAAAAATCAAGCTGCTTGAAACGTATCGTAATGATATCAGTGCCGCCGCCAACTTGAGTTTAAGGAAACAGAACCCGCCCGGGGGCAGCTCGGGATTCGGTGGGGGCAAAGAGGCCGGTCCCGAGAGCCACGAAGGATTCAAGGAAGGAAAGGAGTTCTAACGCCGATGGCTGTCCGTGATGCACAGAACCGCATGGGTGATATTTGGAAAGAGTTGAATGAACAATGGCACACTACCTGTCAGTATTGGCATGATGCCGAGCAAGTGAAATTTGAAAACATTTACTGGAATGATTTAGGTCAACAAGTAACGCAATATCTGCGCGCATTAGATTCGCTCGATGAATCATTGCGTGCGGCAGAAATAATTCTAGGTAACTAACCTGCGTGGAGCAGTCCAAGCTCAATGTCAAAACCATCCGATATTGATTCCGCGCGTCAGACCTATGCCGCTGTCTTGCGCGCGCTTGATACCGCCGCGCGCTGGCAAAAGCAGGAAATGGAGCAGACCGAAGATGAATGTAGCAGTGCACTGAAATCTGCCGAGACGACTCGCAAACAAGCGGAGGACAAGGCACGCCAAATGCGTGAGGATGGCACAAAACAGGCGAACAAGATCCGTGCCACAACCGAAGACCTTGTTACGCGTGGCGAGAATCTCTATCAGCACGCGAATTTAGGCAAAAACAAGCCAATCCTGAATCCGCCGCCGCCACTTTTGCCGCCTGTATCACCCGGGCAGGCATTGCAACGCGCTCAAAGCGAGGCAAAGCAGGCAATAGACAATCTGCAACGCGGTCTCGACGAATTAGAGCGAGCGCGGGTGGCAAACATGCTCCAGCGCCGAAACTTGATTATTGCCGGTGCCATTTTGCTAGGAATGCTCTTGCTAGTCATTTTCCTACTAATCGTTAAACCATAACAATTTACTATTATCTTTAGGACATTCTTGAGAGCTTTATCCATGCTTCCATTTGTATAACGGCATGAGGCAAACAAACTGCAATTGATTATCTGATTGTCTCCTGTCCGTTCCTCCGTTCTTGATTCGTTATTGCGCGGTTGCCCCAGCTTTTAGTAACCCTGAATTCTCTGTAAATTCAAATTACCCATTGTAATTGTTATTGAAATGCGTGGAGCCTTCCCAATGGGAAGGACTGCGATGCAAACGCGTTTGTAGTGGATTTGCATATTTTGTGAGTTAGTGGAAGTTGTTTGACGAAACGAAAGGCGCGTAGGATAATTCCTCTTGATGATTCCACAATCTATCCATGACCTCGATGAACAGCTCACCGCGCGCAATTATATCGCCGACCACGGGCTGGTCACCGCGATTTTTCTGTCGCTCAAACTCAACAAGCCCTTGTTCCTCGAAGGCGAAGCAGGGGTAGGCAAAACCGAAATCGCCAAAGTATTGGCTGATGTGCTGGATACTGAACTAATCCGCCTGCAATGCTACGAAGGGCTGGACATTAATCACGCGGTCTATGAATGGAATTACGCACGACAACTTCTGGAACTGCGCGCGCATGACAGCGGCGGGGTAACGTCAGCACACACACATCCGAATATCTTTAGCGCCGAGTTTCTGATAAAACGCCCGCTGCTGCAAGCCATCGAAGATTCGCGCGACAACGCGCCCGTGCTGCTCATTGACGAAGTGGATCGCAGTGACACCGAATTTGAAGCGTACTTGCTCGAACTGCTATCGGATTGGCAAATCACGATTCCCGAACTCGGCACGCTGAAAGCGGCGCACCCTCCTGTTGTCGTCATCACGTCGAACCGCACGCGCGAATTGCACGACGCGTTAAAGCGGCGCTGCATTTATTATTGGATTGAGTATCCGAATTTTCAAAAAGAACTCGCCATCGTGCGCGCCAAAGTGCCACAGGCCCAAGTCCAGCTCGCCGCGCAAGTCGTCGCATTTATTCAAGAGCTGCGCGGGCGCGACCTATACAAAATGCCCGGCGTCGCCGAGACGTTGGATTGGGCAAGCGCGCTCGCTGCGCTCGACCAAACGGCCTTGAGCGAGCAAATTGTGAATGAAACGCTTGGCGTGATTTTGAAATATCAAGATGATGTGGAACAGGTGCGGGGCGGCATCGCGTCCGAGCTGACTGCACGCGCAAAAGATTATCAAGAGCTGGGCTATGAGCGAGCCGCCAGATAACGTCTTTCAAAACCCGAAGGAGTCTCTTCCGACAAACTACGTCGGCGACCCTTCGGGTTTTGAAAGTGGGAATTTATTACACAACCTCATCGTCTTTGCGCGGCTGCTGCGGCATCTGGGCATTCCTGTGAGCGCGACGCAGGTCCACGCGCTGCCCAGCGCGCTCGAACTGATTGATATTGGCAGTCGGAGCGAGGTCAAGTACGCGGTACGCTGTTTGCTCGTCACGCGCCGGGAAGATTTGGTATTGTTTGACCAAGCGTTCGACTGGTTTTGGAAGCGGCGCGATTACAGTGAAGCGGCGCGGCATGCGGCAGCATTAATTACGCCTGCCTTTGTAAAACCGCAAAAGCCGTCCAGCCGCTTCCTTGCCACATCGGTCGCGCCACTCGGACAAGACAGCGTGCCGCAAAACGGGAAAATCGTTGCGATTCAGACCTATTCGAGTGATGAGACGCTGCGGCGTAAAGATTTTGGCGCGTTCACGCGCAGCGAAGTGGAAGAAGTGAAAAAAATGATTCGGGATCTCGCGTGGCATCCCGGTGAACGCGCCACGCGTCGCACCCAGCGCGGCGGCGATGAATTTTTTGACGTGCGTGGCACAATGCGACGCAGTTTGCGTTTCGGCGGCGAATTGATTGACCCGGCGTGGCGACAAATCAAATACAAACCGCGCCCGCTCGTGGTGCTGTGTGACATCAGCGGCTCGATGGAAAATTACTCGCGTATGCTGCTGCATTTTGTTCACGCGCTGCGCGAGCGCGAAACCCACGCCGAATGTTTTGTCTTTGGCACAAGACTCACGCGCATCACAAGACAATTGCGGACGCGGAGCGTAGAACGCGCCCTGCGAGGTGTCGCCGACATAGTTTCCGATTGGTCGGGCGGGACGCGCATCGGCGGTGCGATTAAAACATTTAATTATGTCTGGGCGCGGCGCGTACTGCGTCCCGGCGCGGTGGTGCTCATCATCAGCGATGGCTGGGATCGCGGCGATCCCGAATTGTTGCGCCGCGAAATGGCGCGCTTACGCCGCAGTGTGTTCCGTCTCATCTGGTTGAATCCCCTCATCGCCTCGCGCGATTACGAACCACTGACGCTGGGTCTGCAAGCGGCGCTACCGTACGTAGATGATTTTTTGCCCGCGCATAATTTCGTAAGCCTCGAAGATTTGGCGCGACTGCTGTCGCAGTTGAACCGCAGTGGGAGTTCAGTCTGATTATTATTCTCGTTTTCAGACCCGAAGTGGTTTGTGCGCCGCGAAACGGCGCGAAAAACCCTTCGGGTCTGAAAACAGTGAGTTGCAAAAACGCCGAGCTATGTTATAACGTTGCCGATGCGCGAGCTCTTTTTGCTGCTCACCCTGCTGCTCCCCCCCAGTTATCAGCCGATTGTTGCCCAACAGAATAACCAAGTGATTGACTGCCAAGCCGAAGGCAGACCTGTCATTGTCGGAAACGGCAGCGGCACAGGCATCCTCGTGCAGGGCAAGCACGGCGTAATTATCCAAAACTGTACAGTCAGAGGGTTTGATCTCGGTCTGCTCGTCGCGGACTCGTCCAACATCATTGTTCGCAACTCGAACTTTAGCGGCAATCACGTAGACGATAACTCGATTCTCGATTTGGGCGCGTGGCTGCCGATGGGCGGCATGATGTTTCACAAGGTCACGAATTCGGTGATTGAAAATGTCACCGCGTCGAATAATGTGCAGGGCATTCAAGTAGTGGAAGGCGGGAACAATACTATCCGTGCGAATGACGTGAGCAGAAATCGCGGCTGGGGAATCCGCCTATTGACATCGCCGAACAACCGCGTCGAAGATAACATCGCCAATTACAATAACCGCAGTTGTCCCGAATGGGGCCATGACGCGGGCTGTGAATCAGCAGGGATTGTGCTGGTGAACAGCGATGGCACGATGGTCGTCGGCAACACCGCAAATTTTTCGGGAGATGGAATTTATCAAGGAAATACACCTGACCGCGCCAGCCACAACAACGCATTTTACTGGAACACATTGAACGACAATGTAGCGAATGGCGTCGAAGCGACCTTTTCCCATGACAATCGTTTTATCGGCAATGAGCTTCAGCGTAACAATTACGCCTTCTGGCTCGGCTATGCGTCATGGGCGCTGGTCAGCGGAAATTATACGAATGGCAATCGGGTCATGGACTGCCGCGCGGAACATTCCAATAATGTCAGGGTCGAAGACAATACCTTTCCCGATTGCCCGCAATAGAGAAAAGTAACTTGGTTTTCATGCTTGATTAACATTTTGCACCTAGTTTAGGAGGACAAATGGAGCGCCGCATCATTCAAACGGACAATGCACCCAAGGCGATTGGACCATACTCGCAAGCCATCCGTTCGGGTGAATTGATTTTTTGCGCGGGACAAATCCCGCTTGACCCGGCGACGATGAAGATTGTTGAGGGCGATGTTGCAGAACAAACGCGCCGTGTGCTGACCAATTTGGGCAATGTGCTCGAATCGGCGGGGAGTTCGTTGCGCCGCGTAGTGAAAACCACCGTGTTTCTCGCCAATTTGGACGATTTCAAGGCGATGAATGAGGTGTACGCGGAATTTTTTCCGCAGCAGCCGCCTGCCCGTTCAACAGTACAGGTTGCCCGTTTGCCCGCAGGCGCGTTAGTCGAAATCGAAGCCATCGCGGTAACAAACTGATTGTCACTGCAACTAAAGATCATATCAAATCAAATAGTACGACAAATTCAGCGCCGCTTATGAAACCATCGGCGCTTTGGCAACGTAGCTTATATAGAGGCAATTCGTAGGGGCAAAGGATTCGTGGCGTTGCTATGCAACGCAGAATGCTTTGCCCCGACACGGCGGAATTTTTTGGGCGTACAGAATCATTTCGCAGACTCATCCTTTCGGTTAGTTGCCAAATCAACCGATTCGTCTATAATGAATTGTGTTTGAATTGTGAGTGCACCCGCTACGCAACCACTGTACGTCGGAGTGAATGTAATGGATCCGGTTCACGGGAGCCAGTCGCCCCAGGGAGGAAATACCCCACAAAAAAATAGCGGCGCTGCCAAAAATACAGCGTCGAAAAAAGCCGCGCCCAAAGGGTCAAATGACAAGAACGCAAATTTCATGGCGTCCTTGTCCGCCGACCAATACATGTACAAGCGCCCAAAATATGGTGATATTGTATCAGGCGTTGTCGTGCGCGCGGCACCCCACGAAGTTCTGGTGGACATCGGAACAAAATCCGAAGCGATTATTGCGCCGAAAGAAGTTGAAGAATTGGCGCGCGAAGGCAAGCGCCCCCAAGTCGGCGATGAAGTACTCGCGTTCGTGATTAAATCCGAAGACCAAGAAGGACTCACCGTACTTTCGGTTGCGCGCGCCCAAGAAGAACGCGATTGGCGCGACGCGGAAACGTCTCAAAAAGCCGATGCTATCATCGAAGCGCAAGTGGCGGGCTATAATAAAGGCGGTTTGATTGTACGCGTGGGAAAAATTCGCGGTTTTGTGCCCGCGTCGCAGCTCGAAATTGCGGCGCGCGGGCGCGGCGAACGCGAATTGACCGAGCAAGATTTGGCGGCGCAGACAGGTAAGAAATTAAAGCTGAAAATCATCGAAATAGACCGCGCCCGCAATCGGCTCATCCTCTCCGAACGTGCGGCGATGCGTGAGGTACGGCGGGATGCGAAAGCGCGCCTTTTGGAAGAAATCCAAGAGGGCGATATACGCACCGGCACAGTCACCAGCATCGCAGATTTTGGGGTTTTTGTGGACCTCGGCGGCTTGGACGGCTTGATTCACGTTTCAGAACTCTCGTGGTCCAAGATTGCCCACCCTAGTGAACTCGTCAAGCCCGGCGATACCGTACAGGTGCAGGTGCTCGGCATTGACCGCAATAAAAATCGAATCGCGCTCTCGATGAAACGCTTGACGCCCGAACCATGGACGACCATCGAAGAACGCTACCACATCGGTCAGTTGGTCAATGGCACAATCACAAAACTGGCTTCGTTTGGCGCATTCGCGCGAGTTGACGATGGGATTGAAGGATTAATTCACGTCTCGGAATTGTCCGACAAACGCATCGCACATCCAAAAGAAGTGGTGAAAGAAGGCGAAACGTATCAGCTTCGTGTAATCAAAATTGATTCGGCAAAACGGCGGCTTGGATTGTCACTCAAACGCGTGAATGAAGAAGAATACGGCGAATACGACCAGACCGAAAGTGAAGAGTGGACGGAAGAAGGCGTTGAGAACGAAGAAGCAGAATTGAGTCCTGCCGAAGCCGATACCGAATAAATGCTAAAAGGGTAATCCAGCGGTATTAGTTATAGAGCATGTTTGCAAAGGTACAACAACGGCATTGTCACACGCATCCCTAAGTGATTATTGCAAGTTGAACTATGTGTACACGGTGTTCCCGATTTTGCAAATGTGCGGGTCCAGAGTCTAGTTCTTTAATATCACCTCGCGCAATCTCATCCCTCCTATATCGCGTCGAAAGCGCATCGTCCAATGGTTCTATGGCGGTTTCGGCGCGTTCGTTTTATAATAGGGTGGTGAAAGAAAAATCTGCGTGAGGGGAACGGTTGAGTTGGGAAGTACATGCAACGCAATGACATGCAGAAACGTCTAATTAACAGCTATATAATTTATTGTAACAAGCAATAGTGGTGCGATTCTGATCTCGACATTGTAAGATACCCCCCGCATAACGTATCCAATTCTCTGGATCGTTAAACGACCAGAATCGCTGATCGAGGTGTCACGTGATGTCCGACAAGTTTGACAAATTTACCAAGCGCGCCCGCCGTGTGCTGACGTTCGCACAAGAAGAGGCACAGCGCTTGAATCACAATTACATAGGCACAGAGCATATTCTACTGGGACTCATCCGAGAAGAAGAAGGTCTTGCCGCCAAAGTACTCCGCGATCTCGGATTAGACCAGACGCGCGTGCGGCAAGTGATTGAAGAGATCGTGGGGCGTGGTCAAGCTGCGCCCGGCACACGCCTCTCGCTCACGCCGCGCACCAAGCGCGTGATTGAGCTCGCCGTGGACGAAGCGCGGCGCATGGGGCATCATTATATTGGAACAGAGCATCTCCTGCTCGGACTTATCCGCGAAGGCGACGGCATTGCCGTCAATGTCCTCAAATCGCTCGGCGTATCACCCGACAAAGTTCGCTCGAATCTGGCAAAAGAGGTGATGAACGCCTCGCCCTCCCAGAGCGAACAAGAAAAATCGTCATCGTCCAGCAAGAAACGCGGCGAATCGAAAACGCCGCTACTCGACCAATTGGCAATTGACCTGACCCAGCTCGCCGAAGACAACAAGCTCGACCCCGTTATCGGACGCCAAAAAGAAATCGAACGCGTTATCCAGATTCTCTCCCGCCGAACGAAAAACAATCCCGCCTTGATTGGCGAACCCGGCGTCGGCAAGACCGCTATCGTCGAAGGTCTGGCGCAGCGCATTATCGCGGGACAAGTTCCCCAACAATTATTGAACAAGCGCGTCCTGCAATTGGATGTCGGCTCGCTGGTCGCAGGCACAATCTATCGCGGTCAGTTTGAAGAGCGCATGAAGCGCGTGATTGACGAAATCAAAGGCAGCAAGAGCATTCTGTTCATTGACGAGCTGCACATGGTCGTCGGCGCAGGCGCGGCAGGAAGCGCGGTGGATGCCGCGAACATTTTGAAACCCGCTTTAGCGCGCGGCGAACTGCAATGCGTCGGCGCGACGACAATGGAAGAATATCGCAAGCACATCGAATCCGATGCCGCGCTCGAACGCCGTTTCCAACCCGTCAAAGTCGAAGAGCCGAGCGTCGAAGAAACAATTGCGATTCTGAAAGGTGTGCGCGAACGCTATGAGCAGCATCACGCATTAAAGATCGGCGATGATGCCTTGACCTCCGCAGCAAATCTCGCAGCGCGCTATGTGACTGACCGCTTCCTCCCCGACAAGGCGATTGATTTGATTGACGAAGCATCCTCACGCGTGCGAATGTACAAAGTACCCAAGCCGCCGACGTGGGATGAATTGAACGACGATTTGAAATCTATTCAGTCGCGCAAAGAAGAAGCAGTGGATGCGGAAGAATTTGATGAAGCGATTGAATTGCAAAACCGCGAGCGCCAAATCAAAGAAAAATTGAAACAGGCGCAGATGAACTTTACCGAGTTCTCGGAAACCGCGATGCCGATTGTCGGCGCAGAAGATATTGCCGAAGTCGTCTCGATGTGGACAGGCGTGCCGCTGACGCAGATTTCGGAAGCAGAAACGACGCGCCTCCTGAAAATGGAATCGGCGCTGCACGAGCGCATCGTCGGACAAGAAGACGCGATTAACGTCATCTCCAAAGCCGTGCGCCGCGCCCGCGCCGGCTTCAAAGACCCGAAGCGACCCATCGGTTCGTTCATCTTTTTGGGACCCACGGGCGTTGGCAAGACCGAATTGGCAAAAACTCTCGCCGAGTTCATGTTCGGCAAAGAAGACGCGCTGATTCAGATTGATATGTCCGAGTTCATGGAACGCCACAGCGTTGCGCGGTTAGTCGGCGCTCCTCCGGGCTATATCGGTTACGAAGATGGTGGTCAATTGACGGAAGCCATCCGCCGCCGCCCATACTCGGTGGTGCTATTGGACGAAATCGAAAAGGCGCACCCCGAAGCGTTCAATATCCTCTTGCAGATTTTGGAAGAGGGACATCTGGCGGATGCCAAGGGACGCAAAGTAGATTTTCGCAATACCATCATCATTATGACCTCCAACATCGGCGCGGACTTGATTCAACGCGACTCGAATCTCGGTTTCGCGCACAAACGCGACGAAGCGCAGAGCAATGAGGACGCCTACTCCAAGATGCGCGACAAACTGATGGGCGAGCTCAAGCGCTTGTTCCGCCCCGAGTTCTTGAATCGCATTGACGGTATCGTGGTCTTCCGTGGTTTGACGAAAGAAGACATTTTGCAAATCGTGGATGTGCAGTTGCGACTGCTCAAGCCGCGACTCGAAGAACATAGCATCACATTGGAAATGACCGATGCGGCAAAAGAGCAGCTGGCGCGCGAAGGGTATGATCCCCAATTCGGCGCACGCCCGCTCAAGCGCAAGCTTCAGCAGCTCATCGAAGACCCGCTGTCAGAAGGCGTCTTGTCCGGCGAATTCAAAGACAATAGCAAAGTGACCGTAGATGTAATTGATGGTCAGGTCAAGCTCGTCGGTGAGGATAGCATGACCATCGAAAAGACGCTTGAGGAATTGGCGACGCCGGTGTAAAGCCGACGGACGATGGCAGACCGCCGACAATGAAATTAGATGCCCGCTCTGTGAAAAAACGGAGCGGGCATCTATTTTTATACGTCTTTGACGCGGTATTTTGCGGATGTTATACTTACCCTTCGGAGGGATTCGTATGCTCAAACGAACGCCAGCGACGCATTTCACGGCAGAACAATA
>Ga0070741_10010484_pt1 | contig 17481 bp, 11 predicted proteins | sample Coa_R1_4_FD_66440 | JGI IMG/M metagenome (GOLD analysis project Ga0070741, IMG submission 66440) | Surface soil microbial communities from Centralia Pennsylvania, which are recovering from an underground coalmine fire - Coalmine... | ecosystem: Environmental > Terrestrial > Soil > Unclassified ...
AGAAGTCTACGCATCCCGACGATGGTTCCACGCGTCAATTCCTGCATGGGCGACTCAATCCTACATGGGAGCGTCCTGCGGGGCCGAACTCGCCTATGGGGAACTATCCCTGGTCGGAAACGGAGAAAGCCTTTGCCGCCATCGCGGATGATGCCGAAGGTAGTGCGACCGACGGTATCATGCTGGAATATACCAATCCCTGGACCGGTGGGCCTGTGATGCCAACGATCGGTTGTCGTATCTCTCGGCTGCGCCCCAATTTTCACGGGGAGGCGCATCGTCACACAGCGAGCATGATCTATCATGTCGTGCGTGGTCAGGGTGCCACGATTGTTGATGGTACGCGTCTGGAGTGGAACGAACACGATGTCTTCGCAGTACCTGGCTGGGCTGTGCATGAGCATATTAATACATCGGGTACAGAGGATGCTATTCTGTTTGCCAATACCGATGAACCCGTGATGCGCTCTCTTGGATTGTATCGTGAAGAGCCTGCCGAACGACAGGGTTAAATGAAATTTTTACATTGACGTAACGACAGAGGTCCATCACCCACAAGGGGCAATACTGTTCAAATAAGTGCTATGGCGCGCTCGATCCCTCTGATTCTAGCCCAGCCATAGGCGCTCAGCTTCCCCTTATTTGAACAGTATTGCCCACAAGAGGTGGCGCTAAGCGCCACCTCTTGTGGGCGAAGAACGTGGAGTGTTCTTCAAATTGGACCTCTGTTACTCACTGACTTGCCGAGAACTCAGGAGGTAGATATGCATTTCGTTGTGTATGAGAACCATCGGCTGGGCATCGTTGATGGAGATGTCGTCATTGACGTGACCGACGTGGTGGGATCGGGCGGACAAGGACCAGGCGGTCCGCTGGCGGCACTGCTAGAACAAGGCTACGACCCGGCTGTGTTTACACCCGAGAGGCTCGCCAATCTACCTCGTCGAGCACTCGCGCAAGTCCGACTAAAGGCCCCATTGCCCAGACCTGGCAAGGTCATCGGCGCACCGGTCAATTACCTTGAGCATAAGGCAGAGATGTCGGTCACGCAAACCATCGCCGATCTGGGGATCTTCCTCAAGGCCACTTCGTCGGTTGTGGGGCCTGGCGGTCCGGTTCGCTTGCCCTATCTGGACAAGCGAACCGACCAGGAAGCCGAACTGGCAGTGGTGATTGGTCGCACCGCGAGTAATATATCAGCAAGCGAAGCCTTGGACTATGTCTTCGGGTACACCTGCTCATTGGATATTACCGTGCGATCCACAGAAGACCGCTCTACCCGCAAATCATTTGACACCTTTACCCCGCTCGGTCCCTGGGTCATCACCACTGATGAAATCGCTGATCCACACAAGCTGGAGGTGCTTTGCTGGGTGAATGGTCTATTGCGCCAGCAGGGAAATACACGCGACCTTATCTTCGATGTTGCCAACCTGATTGCTTACACCAGTTCGGTAATGACGCTGTGGCCGGGAGACGTGATCCTCACAGGCACCCCGGCTGGCGTTGGCCCGATTGTGGATGGCAATCAGGTGATAGTCGAAATTGAAAAGATTGGAAAACTTGCTGTGACAGTCACCGCTGAGGGAGCCATCCCGTACGATGCTCGCCCCGGTCCTCGTCATAATCATTCGCCACGTTGAAACAGTCATCCAGTACAGAGAGGATGTACATATAAATGAGCAGTAATGAGCCTCAAGCATTGCATGACGAGGTTTTAGTCGTGGGAGCGGGACCGGTCGGGTTGAGCGCAGCCCTGGCATTGCGCGCACATGGACGCGCAGTGACGCTTCTTGAGGCCGAACCAGAGGGGCGAAGTCGACCAGGCAGCCGGGCGATCTTTATACATCGGGCCTCATTGCAACTGCTAGAACAGATACGACCGGGATTGGGGCGCGAGATAGCTTCGCATGGTCTCGTCTGGCCCACCAAGCGCACAATGTGGCGAGGAAAAAACGTCTATACCCGACACTATTCAACGCCCAAACCGGATGAGCTACCACCTTTTACCAGTTTGCCACAGGTCGAGATTGAGCGCTACTTGCTCAAGGCTTGCCATGACGCCGGAGTCACCTTCGTCTGGAATCAGCCGGTGAGCGAGGTCAAAACGACCCCTGAAGGGGTAGAGGTGATCACAGCATCAGGCCAGAAGAGAACAGCCGACTATCTGATCGGAGCAGATGGCGCTCGCTCAACCATCAGGCGCTCTCTGGGCATTGCGATGGAAGGCAGCCGATCAGAAAATTCTTATGTCGTGGTGGATATCGCAGAAGACCCGGATGCACCACTGCCGATCGAGCGCGTCTTTCACTACGAACACCCGGCCATTGGAGCGCGCAATGTCCTGCTCGTGCCCTTTGTGGGAGGCTGGCGCGTCGATTTGCAGTGCTATGATCACGATAACCCCGAGGAGTTCAGTGGCATGGAAGGCGCACGCCAGTGGATAGCAAAGGTGATGCCGCCTAAATATGCCGAGCGCATCACCTGGGTCTCCACCTACCAGTTTCTCCAGGTCATTGCCACAAGGTTCACCGATGAACATAATCGAGTGCTGCTGGTTGGTGAAGCGGCGCATTTGTTCGCCCCATTCGGTGCTCGTGGGATGAACTCGGGTATCCCAGATGCAGTAGCTGCGGCAGAAGCTATTGATACGTCACTGAAGACAAACAATGCTGATAAAGCCAGAGCAGCCGTAGAGGTCTTTGAGAAGACACGGCATGCGGCGGCGGAATATAACTGTGCAGCAGCGGGGCAGGCGCTTGCTCATATCAAAACACGGAGTTTGACGATGCAGGCGAAACGCAATATCGCAGCACTGCTGGCACCCTACTGGAAAAACGCCGGGCGTTGGTTGGATGAAGGCCCTTACGGTCCGAGATCAGGCCCACCGGGGCAAGCTTCCGGTAAATATTAGCTGTTCGATCCATCTGAACAAACCTCTAGTAAATATTAGAGGAAGGGTTTAAAATATTAAGATAGTAGCAACCTATCGGCACAGAACACGCAAACAGATAGGCGTTGGAGTACTTTATGCCGCAGACCAGCATACAGATACGCGTTCCTTTCATAGATACAGATCCCTCAGGGCGCATTCATTTTACGGCCATGTTTCGCTATATGGATATTGCCGAACATGAATTGATGCGTTCACTCGGTTTTCCCCGCGCCACCTCATTCCCGGATATCGAGTTTCCTCGCGTACATGTCTCCTGCGATTATCGCAGAGCCGTATGCTATGACGATGAGTTGACCATTGAAGCACGTATTGACCATGTCGGCCGCAGTTCCTGGAGCGTCGTATTTACAGCGTATTACACGAGCGAGTTCAAAGAATTGGGACCGGATGAAAGCAAAAGTGTGGCTACAGGAAAAGTCACAATCGTAGCAATGGACAAGGAAACTGAGCGAGCAAGGACACTACCAGACGAACTACGCGCTGTACTCGTCGCTGATTGATTATACCCATATGCATTCACAAGTGCACCTGCGAGAGCAACGCTTGTGAATGCTAGGAAACATTATCATTGAACCAGGGCTATGCACGGATCAGATACGAACTCTGGGGTTGGCAAAAGTTCTCGATGTAGCGAATTTTTGCAGGCTCCTTTACAGACCTACATACCCATACGCATTCAAAAACGCTGCTCTCGCAGCTATCGCTTCGCGATCATTTGAATGCAAGGAAATAAGGTCATATCTTTCCCTATATTGAGAGAGGCAAATAAGGTATGTAAGGAATGGATTATCCTTACATGCACAGCCTCTACACGTTACACCGCCTCTCCGTCGAGGCAGGTATGCGAAAGGAGTATCTCATGGCATCCGAGGCAAGTGGTTTCTCTCGTCCCGTGTCAGGAGTAGGCAGCGGTGCTGCCATTATTGCCCGACAAGATCGTATCCCTATCTGGTCGCTTTCCTACCTTTTCATCGGTATCATTGGCGTTGGCTTTCTCTTCACGTTCTTCGACATCTTTGACATCAACGTCTCATTCATCCAGACCTGCACCCAGATTGTGGCAGGGTGTTTGCCTGGTTTGCCTCCCGGGGCCACGCAACTTCCAAGGGGACTGGTGCTGGCCTCCGATATGATAGGCTTACCGACCCTCTTGAATCTGTGCGGTTATGTAGTAGGCGCATTGATCCTCAGTCCGCTGGCAGACCGTTTCGGACGACGCGATATGTTGCTTGTCACACTCATCATCACAGGACTTGGATCGCTGTATACCGCTTTCGTAGGGGACTACACCAACTTCGTCATCTCACGCGTTATCACCGGTATTGGTGTCGGCGCTGACCTGGCGCTGGTAGCCACCTATATAGGCGAGGTAGCTCCGAGCACCGGGCGAGCCAAATACACCTCGCTCATCTTTATTATGTCGTCGCTGGGTGCGTTCCTGGGCATCTGGCTAGGCCTGATCCTGACTACTCCAGCCGCTCCGTTTCCCGAGGGCTTGCCCTTTGCGCAGGCTACCGTCCAGGAGGTCAACAAGCTTCCGCAGTTTGCTGGCACTGGCTGGCGCTGGATGTATGGCGTCGGCGCGATTCTGGCCCTCATTGGTATCTTTCTGCGCTTCCGCTTGCCAGAATCTCCACGCTGGCTGATTACACGTGGTCGCATTGCTGAAGCAGATGAGATTGTCAGCGACATGGAGCAACGAGCGCTGAAGAAACTGGCGAATCTACCTCCTGTCGGCTCAGAGATTCATCTTAATGAAGGAGAGAAAAGCGCCACGTACATGGAAATCCTGGGCAATCCCATGTACCTGCGCCGCACACTCTTGCTGTTCAGCATGTGGTTCGTAGCTTTTATGACGGTCTACACGATTGGTGTTGGCATTACCACCATCCTGGCCGGCCCTGGGCTGAACTATCCGCCCTCCACAGCTGGCATGATAACGGCGCTGGGCGTCTTTGGCTTCATCGCATGCGCTATCTTTGATTATGGGTATAGCGAGCGACTGGAGCGCAAATACTGGTTGCCCATCTCTGCTGTGCTCACCATCATAGGAGGATTGATCATTGCCTTGAGCGGCTCGGCCAATTTCTGGGTGACGGTCATTGGAGCGATCATCCTGTTCATTGGCTTCAACCTGTTTGTGCCGATGGCCTGGGCGTGGTCGGCGGAGAATTATCCCACGCGAGCTCGTGCCACGGGCTTTGCCCTGGTGGATGGCATTGGACATATCGGTGGGGGCGTGGGCATTTTACTGATTGCAAGCAACATCACAACGCTGGGGCCGGTGGGAACCTTCCTGGTGATTGGTGGCTGCCTGGTGGTGGCTGCAGTCATCGCTCAGTTCGGCACCTCTACGAAAGAGAAGCGCCTGGACGAGGTTTCGCCGTAATAACTCGCGAATCCCCGCCTGCGGCGGGGATTCGCGAAAAACTATTTTCTTTCAACAACTGCCGGAGGCAGTTGTTGAAAGAAAATAGTTTTTCGTGTGACTCACGCAGCAAGGACAATATCTTTCGGAGGTGGTTATTGAAAGAAATAGTTTTTCGTGTGGCTCACGCAGCAAGGACAATATCTTTCGGAGGTGGTTATTGAAAGAAATAGTTTTTCGTGTGACTCACGCAGCAAGGACAATATCTTTCGGAGGTGGTTGTTGAAAGAAATAGTTTTTCGTGTGACTCACGCAGCAAGGACAATATCTGGGAGAGATCAATATGGCTCAAACACCTGTTTCTGCGTCAACTGAAGCATCGTTTGTACAGTCAGAGCTTTTTCGACCGCGCTTTCAGTATCCGACGCATGCTTATGATGAAATGCTGACTCTCACAGCACAACGTTATCCCGAAAATGACGCGATTATCTTTAAAGATGGCAACCTGTCTTACCGGGAACTGGAGGCGCTGGTCAATAGTTTTGCCAACGCATTGCGCAGTCTGGGAGTGCGGAAGGGTCAGACGGTTTGCTTGTTTATGAAGAACAGCCCGGAAATTCTGATAAGCTGGTTCGCAATTATACGTCTTGACGCAATTGCTTGCCCATTAAATCCCTCTTACAAAGAACGTGAGGTGGCATATCAGTTGAGCAATAGTGACTCGGTGGCAGTCATAGTCCAACCAGAGTTGCTGCCGATGGTAGAGGCTGTACGTGCACAGGTACCCACACTGGAGCATATTATTGTCACAGGTGCCAGACAGTTGGCTCCTGCACCCGGCTTGCACGCCTTCGGCAATCTGGTACGGGAGCAGCCACCGACACCACCTGCACGCGAGGACTGGGCGTGGGAGGATGTTATTGCGTTACCCTATAGCAGCGGCACCACTGGCATGCCCAAGGGAGTGATGCTCTGCCAGAAGAATCTTGTCTATAATACTTACCAGCAATTGGCAACCGCTCGCATCACCTCGCTTGATCGCATGCTGATCTTCGTGCCACTGTATCATGTCTATGGCATTATGCTCATGGGTCAGGCCGCGGTATCAGGGGCAACGATTGTGCTCATGGAGCGCTTTGACCCCAGCGAATGTTTACGATTGTGCCAGGAGCAGCGCATCACGCTATTGTACGCGGTCCCGCAGGTTCTGGCTGTACTCAATGACTGGCCGCAGTTGCACGATTATGATTTGCATACAATTCGCTATGTGCAGTGCGGCGCGGCACCCGTTCCACCTCCTCTGGCACGCCGTTTTGAGGAACTGACACATGTTACAGTGATGACCTCTTATGGATTGACCGAGGCTTCACCGGCCAGCCACTCCAACCCGGTCTATGATCCTAAGCTGATCAAAGTCGAGACTATCGGGTTGCCAGTGCATGATACAGAGCAAAAGATTGTGGATATTGAAACCGGCACCAGAGAATTGGGTGTAGGCGAAGAGGGCGAACTGATTATTCGCGGACCACAGATTATGCGGGGCTACTGGAAAGCGCCCGAGGCTACGGCTGAAACGATACGGGACGACTGGCTCTATACGGGCGATATTGGTTGGCGCGACGAGCAGGGCTATGTGACAATCACTGATCGCAAAAAAGAATTGATCAAGTATAAAGGGTTTAGCGTGGCCCCTGCCCAGGTTGAGGCTTTGTTGTTGGAGCATCCTGCGGTCGCCGACGTGGCCGTGATTGCCAAGCCCAGTGATGAGTCGGGCGAGATACCAAAAGCCTTCGTGGTGCTCAGGACCGGTTATGAACAACAGAACGCGGATGAACTGATGGCCTGGGCCAATAGTAAGCTCTCCGGTTACAAAAATGTGCGCGAAGTTGAATTTATCGATGCCATTCCGCGCAATCCTTCCGGGAAAATTCTGCGGCGCATCCTCAAAGAGCAGGAACGGCAGAAAATGGGTTTATAAAGCGAGAAAAGACAACAAAAATTTCCCCGCCGGGCGGCGGGGAAATTTTTGTTGTCTTTCTTGAGCGGTGGTTATGCTCATGAGGCAACATCGTTCAGCTCGGCCAGATCGTTCTCGGAAAGGGTTAGCGCAGCAGCACTGACGTTGTCGCGCAGATGGGCGACGGATGAGGTACCTGGGATAAGCAGAATGTTCGGTGAGCGCTGTAGCAGCCACGCCAGCGCAACGGTCATAGGCGTAACGCCGAGACGGGTGGCGACTGATTCAAGCTTGTCGGACTGAAGGGGAGAGAAGCCACCAAGTGGGAAGTAGGGCACGTAGGCTATGCCCTGTGCGGCGAGGGAATCGATCAGGTCGTCGTCGTCCCGGTGGGCGAGATTGTAGAGGTTCTGCACACACACAATCGGCGCGATGGACTGTGCCTCGGCGATCTGCTCAGCATTCACTGTGCTCAGACCAAGATGCTTGATGAGTCCTTCTTGCTGCAGTTGCGCAAGCACTGTGAATGGTTCGGCAATCGAGCCAGGAACGGGTCTGTCGAGCCCCCCGACGCGCAGGTTGACAACATCGAGCACATCGAGCCCGAGGTTGCGCAGGTTGTCGTACACGGCCTGGCGCACCTGCTCGGGAGCTAGCGCCTGCGGCCAGTTTCCCTGGGCGTCTCGCAACGCACCGACCTTGGTCACGATGTGCAACGAGTCGGGGTAGGGGTGCAGGGCTTCCTTGATGATCTGGTTGGTGATGTGCGGGCCGTAGAAGTCGGCAGTGTCGATATGCGTGATACCTAGCTGTACGGCCTCGCGCAGTACGGCTATAGCAGCGGCTCGGTCGGCGGGTGGGCCAAACACATGCGGGCCAGCCAACTGCATCGCGCCATACCCCATGCGAGTGACCGTCAGACCCTCGGCCAGGGTGAACGTTCCTGCGGCTGTGGCTGGTAGATGACTCTGTTTATTCGCTGAATGCGATAGCATAGAAAATTTCCTCTTTCTCTCGTTGAAACTACGACAATCACGATGTGTGATACACTTAGGAGTATGGCATGAAAGCTATCATATAACCAGAGCCCCTTTATCGTATGATTGAGACTAGCAGGATAAGGAACAAAGAGGACGATGAGCGACGAACAACGCAGACAAGACCTTGCGGATTTTCTACGCACTCGACGTATGCACCTCTTGCCTGAACAGGTCGGGTTGATACCTGGTAGGAGGCGGCGCACCCCAGGATTGCGGCGCGAAGAGGTTGCGCAGCTAGCGAATGTGGGCGTTTCCTGGTATACCCTGTTGGAGCAAGGACACGATATTCACCCTTCAAGCGAAGTGCTACATGGCATCGCTGATGCGTTACAACTCACGCTCGACGAACGGCAACATCTTTTCTTGCTTGCCGATCAGCAGTACCTCGTTGCTACACATGTATCCCATGAACAGGTAAGCCCCGCGTTACGCTATGTGGTTGACACGCTCAATCCTCTTCCGGCCTACGTCGTTGGTCGTCGTTGGAATTATCTTGCCTGGAACACAGCTGCTGAGCATGTCTTTTCGCTGTCGAAGTTGGTGCCGCCATATGAATATAATGCTGTCTGGCGTATGTTTGCTGACCCGACGATTCGTCATAGATACAAAAACCCTGAATGGGAGCAGGTGGCGCAGAAAGTGCTGGAGGAATTCCGTGCTGATAGTGCTATTTACGACGAGAAAGAATGGTTCAAACGCTTGATAGCTGATTTGCAGCGCGTAAGTCCTGAGTTTCGCGCATGGTGGCCTCGTCACAATGTGCGTGGTAGAGGCGATGGGCTAAAAGATATAGAGCATCCGTTGGTGGGATGCCTGATGTTCGAGCATACAACCTTGCAGGTGCCTACTATGCCCGAACTCAAAATCATGATCTACACACCACAGCCCGAAACAGATACGCTGGAAAAGCTACAGCAGTTGATGGATCAGGATGTAGTCATGAATGCTGTGTAAGTGACCAGTTTATAACCAGTTACAGAATGAATGTTTGCTTATGGTGATTGCCAAGCGTCTTGTATCCCCTTGTGAAGCCCTCTGAGGAAACGGGTTGCCATGTGCTGAGATGTAACCTCTCGACGTATCTTTTTATTAGGCTAACGGGAATTTCTGATATTGCCTGTTTGGTCTTATTCACCTCTCTCGTCTCACGAGGTGCTTGAAAGCACCTCGTGAGTTTCTGAAAGCTGACGCTTAAGAAGTAGTGAATGAACCCTGTTTCTGGATCAGACATTCTTGAGAGAGCAATTTTTGACTGCTTATAGAGTTGAGCTTCTGCTACACTCCCAAAGCGCTTCTTCACAACGGCGCCCGTGCAGAGTAATGAAGTACTTAAGGAAGGAGACCTATGTACATCAAATTTCTCTTTGGACGACGCTTCAAGGCTTTTGTTGGTGCTCTTGCACTCAGCTTGTTTCTGGTTATCCCAACGACGGCATTTGCGCAATCTAGCACGGCTCAACCTGCTCATGCAGTGCAAGGCAGCTATCAACAAACCAATCTGGTTGCAGACCAGACTGGCGTTGCACCGGCTACCGATCCACATCTCATTAATCCCTGGGGATTAGCAGCTTCTGCTACCGGCCCCTGGTGGACTTCGGACAATAACTCGGGTTTCAGTACACTCTATAATGGTCAGGGACAGATCGTCTCATTAGTTGTAACAGTTCCACCCCCTGGCGGCAGTCCGGCTGGAACCATTTCAGCACCGACCGGGATCGTCTTCAATAGCACGACCGGGTTCATGGTTTCCGAGAATGGCGTATCTGGTGCTGCAGCCTTCATTTTCTCGACCGAAGATGGCACGATCTCTGGCTGGAATCCTACAGTTGACCGGACCCACGCTATTCTGACAGTGGACCGCTCAAAGGTAGGACCTGGAGCCGTCTACAAAGGGCTTGCTATCGGCACCACTTCCGCCGGGACGTTTATCTACGCCACGAATTTCCGTTTTGGAACCGTCGAGATGTTCGATAGCAATTTCCACCTGGTTCGTTCCTTCACCGACCCTTTCATTTTCAGGGGATTTGCACCCTTCGGCATTCAGAACATTGGCGGCGACCTCTATGTGACGTTTGCTCGACAGAGCGCGGATAGGCACGATAGTGTTGCGGGTCGTGGTCTTGGGTTTATCGATGTCTTTAATACCAGTGGGCGCTTGCTTCGTCGCTTCCGTTCGGGCGGCGATCTCAATGCTCCCTGGGGTCTAGCTCTCGCGCCCGCCAACTTCGGCGCATTTAGCAACGATTTGCTGGTTGGCAATTTCGGCGACGGGCATATCAATGTCTTCGACCCGAAGACAGGGAGGGATCTGGGTCAACCCAGGACAAGCTCGGGGGCTCCTATCGTGATCGATGGCCTGTGGGCGCTGCAATTCGGCAATGGCGCCACTGCTGGGGCAACTAACGATCTCTTCTTCACAGCGGGTCCGCAGAAAGAGTCGCACGGTCTTTTTGGCAAGATCGATAGCGTCGGCTAATTGTAATTGTAACTATTGAGGTCTGATCGCCCTCAAGGGGCGGCGCTACGCGGTCTGCCCTCGGGCAGACCGCGTAGCGCCGCCCCTTGAGGGCGATCAGACCTCAATATCCAGCCATCAAGGAATCCACACTTGAGCGTGACGAAACCAGACCTCAGTGAATAGAGTGCTAGTACCGGCACTGACGGCGACACCGATAGTCCCTTGACTATAGGCATTGTCGTGAGCGGTAGTTATGTAATGCCTATTGATCCAAAGTTGAAATGCCTGATTCTGAGCGACGACCTGTAACGTATTCCACTGATCAGGATTTTTCTGAATCACACTAGTAGATCCTGAGGCGATGATAGTATCATCGCCTCCGTCTGTTGTCTCGTGGCGAAGGAGATAGTAGGCTCCTGCAAGGGTGATCGAAAAATAGTAATAGGCGTGGTTGCGCAGACGGAAGATCAGACCGCCGCGATTGCCTTGACGAATACTCAGTTCAATCGTGTAGTTCAGATCATGAAAACTTTGCACGGTCGAATCCCCATCGTTACAGTAGTTCGACCCGGTAGAAGAGGTCTGATCGTAACCTTCAGCACGAAAGGTACACCCTGGGTCAATAATCGCCCAGTTGTCCCCATGAGAGTGGATATTGAGGGGATCGTTGATCACCTGATGCCAGGTACGAGGAAGCGTCGGTGTTGGTGAAGAAATAGGATGAGAAATACTTGCATGAGAGATCCTGGACGGGTGGCTCATCATAAGGAGCACACCTGCTCCCCCAAAGAGCATAATCAGGCTTATGAACAAAAGAGCTCCTATCTGAAATAGTTTACGCGGCCGCCAGCGCTTGCCGGATGGTAGTGCAGGTTCTGCGAGAGGTGTAGGGGGTAAGTTCTCTGATTCGACGTTACTTTGTTCCGTCGGCTCCTCGGCGTTACTTTGCTCCGTCAACTCCTCCTTATCTACTGGGACTAATCCTAGTTCCTGGGCGCTTTTTCCGAACACATCGCAGAGCTTCTGACGATAATGGGGGCCTGGCATGGTCACACCTCGCTCCCACCGACTCACATTCTCTGGCGTAGTCCCCACACGATTCGCGACCTCTTGCTGAGACCAATAACGGCGCAGGCGTGCATCAGTTAGGAGCTGATTAGCCTTCCTCTTACGGGTACTGCTCATAGTTTCTTCCACTCTTTCTGGTCGTCATAACCCTTAAAACGAAGGAAGCAGCAACACCACAGCAGCAAAATGATCAGCGATGATCTGATCAAAAAAAAATGATCAGTAAAATGATCAGCGATGATCAGCGATGATCTGGACCTGGCACCCGATTCTCACCCATACTCATCTTTGTACCGAAGTGGTGTGCTGGCAAACTCTCCTGTCTCGGTACAAGAGCATTAACGTCATGTTGATGCTCTTTATACTAGTGCATAGCACTATAGAGTATAGCATATATTGCTGACCTCTGGTAAGCAGACACGGTATTTAGGGTGCCATTCACTTTTTTTTGCAGAGAGCAGGTGCCAAACTGCTCTCTGTTGACCACAAGTGGGACCCTGCCTGGGGGGCAAGGAATATCGCTACGCGTACCCACTAAAAAAAGAATGACACACGGTATTTAGCACGAAACAAGAAAAGGAGGATACCTCATGGCCTCGTACCAACATCGTCTCCCTGGTGTACCTGATGAGCGTCTCATCATCACGGCTCTCTCTCGACTACAGCGGTATTTAACTACTTTCACCTCCTCAAACCTCTTACGTATGTGCCTGGTCATCACCATCGTCACTGGATCGATCCTCAGCACCAGGGCGCTGCTCCTGCCCACTGCCTATGCAGCCCATCAGATCCAACACGCATACAAAGCACAGACCAGCACGCCACACCAAGTCGCCCCACAACACTTACATCAGCAACCGTCCTCTTCGCCACTCTTCCAGGCGTTGACGGCCACATCGCCCACTGCTCCACTAGACGTTTCTTCCTCTCAGCCATTTGATGGGCTGGGCAATCTCCCCTTCTATACGTATGTGAAGCATCCTATTAATAGCCCCTCCTGCAGTTGCGGCAAGAGAGAGCTCCAGATCAATGCAGCCAATGGGAATCTGCTGCTGCATAGTGTCGATCTGCAGATTATCGGGACTGCTGGGCTGAGTCTGGACATCGAGGGCTACTACAACAGCCTGGGCGATACCTCTCTCGCCCTCGATCATGGGAAAAACTGGACCCTCTCGGTTGGTCACGATCTGCGCCTGGATACCAGCGATCCCTCCAAGGGGATCACCCTCTTTGGACCAAGCGGCTATGCTGCCTTCTTTGCCTTTGATAGCAGCAATAATAAGTTTACCGATGCCCCAGGCTTGAACGCCACCCTGAAAAAGGACAGTAGTGACAAGTACACCCTCACCTTTCACCAAACAGGACAGCAATGGATCTTTGGGGCAGATAATGGGCAACACCTGACTATGATCCAGGATCAGAATAACAACCAGATCAAGATCAGTTACGATAGTTCCTTTGATGTGACCTCCATCACCGACACGCAGGAACGTGTGATCAATTTCACCCATAACACGGCCTACGGAACATCCCATCATCCGCAGGGCGAGATTACACAAATCAGCGATCCGGTTGGCAACACCGTCACGTATACCTATGATAGCAACAACAATCTGATCAGCACTACCGACTTGGACGGCAATACAACCACCTATGGCTATAATGGCCACGATCTGACCAGCATCACCGATGCGTTGGGCAATAGCACGCAGATCGTCTATGACAGCAAGCATCGTGCCACCTCCATCACCGATGCGTTGGGTGGCGTCACCAAGTTTGACTACAAGAGCAGCGAGACCGATGTCACCGATGCTAACGGGCACAAGAGCACCTACGACTACGACTCCAACCTCAAAGTCACCAAGGTCACCGATGCCGAGGGCTTTACCAGGAAGACCGCCTACGATGTCAACAACTACAATGTGACCCAGCAACTCGATGCCCTTGGCAACGCCACCAACTACGCCTTCGACACAACGAACAATGTGACCAGCGTCACCGACCGCAACAACAACCAGACCAAGTTCAAGTACGACGACTCCAAGCACCCCTTCTACCCGACCAGCGCCACCGACAAAGAGGGCAACACCATTACCTACACCTACAGCGATCCTGGCAATCTGACCGATGTCAAGGATGAGCTGGATTCGCAGAACAGGATTCATTACAACTACAATAGCGATGGCACCTTGCAGAAGATCACCGATGCAGCAGGCAACATCATCACTTATGGCTACGACAGCAAGGGCAACCTGACCAGCGTCACTCCGCCAGCGCCTTTAGGGTCAGAGTCGCTGGCCTACGATGCCCTCAGTCATATTACCAGTGTCACCGATGGCAAAGGCCAGACCACGACCTATACGTACAACAATCTCAATAAGGTGACGGGTATCATCTACGCCGATGGATCAACCATCAGCTATCAGTATGATGCCGATAACAACCTGGTCAGTATGACGGATCACACCGGCATCACGACCTTTAGCTATGACGCGCTCAATCGGGTCACACAGAAAACCTTGCCGGGCGGCGTGACGATCAGCTATGCCTATGATGGAGTCGGCAACCTCACTTCCTACACCGATGCAGGCGGGACGGTCACGTACGCCTACAACAAGGACAATTTGATTACGACCCTCACTGAGCCCAATGGAGCCCAGACCAAGTACAGCTACGATGGCGATGAGAATAACCGGCTGCGCAGTATGCAGTATCCCAATGGAGTGACCGTCAAATTTAACCTCGATAATGAGGATCACAAAACGGATATCGTTGCCACCGATGCCTCGGGCAACAAGGTGATGAGCTTCAACTACAGCTTTAAAGGAGATTTGCAGAGCAGCGTCACTGATCTGGGTAGCAACAAGACGAGCTACTCCTACGATGTTCTTAATCGCCTGACAAAAGCCACCACCACGGACAGGTCAGGCAATCAGACCAACGAGTTTGCCTACAGCTATGATGGTCTTGGGAACCTGCTCTCCATCAAGGTGAACGGACAGACGCAAAGCACCTTTACCTACAATGCTGCCAACGAACTCACATTGAGCGTGCAAAATGGTACTACCTCCACGTATAGCTACGACGGCAATGGCAATATGACCTCGGGACTGGGTTTGAATTTTAGCTACAACGCGCAAAACCAGACAGCCTCGATTGGCTCGAACAATTACACCTACACCGGAGCCAATCAGACCGATCGGGTGCAGGCTAACGGGAAAAGTTACACCACTAGCTCACTGGGGCTAGCAAGCGCGACTGATAGCAGTGGAAGTACGTTTTACACGCGCGATCCCAAGGGGCAATTAATCAGCGAACGAACGCCAACGGGGACGTACTACTATCTGCTGGATCATCTTGGCTCGGTGCGGGTGGTGACCGACAGCAGCGGGAACGTAAAAAACACCTACACCTATGATCCGCTGGGCAACAGTTTGAGCAAGACTGAGCAGGTGGCCAATCCCTGGCAGTTTGCCAGTGGCTACTTGGATGCGAGCACTGGACTCTATAAGTTTGGGGCACGCTACTACAGTCCGCAAATAGGGCGTTGGACACAACAAGACCTGGCGGGAATAAAGCTGACTGATCCAAACTCTCCTAATCGGTATGTTTATACTGAGGATGATCCTATTAATTTTGTCGATCCGAATGGAGAGTTTTGTATTACTAACACTCAAATCCTAGCAGGATTACTTATCCTCACGGCTATTATAGCAGCGATAGCATATTTCATAGCCGGTGTTGCTACTGGTGGTGCCCTTCTGATAGGTAGCATTACGGTTGTCCAAGGTTTCTTAGCCGTTGGCGGTTTTGCTACCGTTGTAAGTGCAATTTCTGGAGTTGCTATGAGCATGCTTCCAACACAAAATGTATTATGCTTAGACCCCAAGCTGATTTTCCCTCCTCCTTATGGCTGGAAGTTCTTCCCTTAGGATGCTCCTGTAGGGAATGTATGCAACAGAGACTTGTAGAGGTATACTGAGAGTGCTGCAAAATAGGCCATGAGCCTGCAAGTGCTCATTTGGTTGCCATAAGCTAGAGAAGTGCTTACAGCGACCAAATGGGCACTTAAAATCACTCCCTCGGCTGAGTACTGCTATTTCTCATAATGACATTTGATCCCGAGAACAGTTTCATGTTGGGATTTACACTGGCTAGACGCGTTCGATAATTGTGGCGATGCCCTGCCCACCACCTATACAGAGGGTGATGAGGGCTGTGGTCAGATCGCGGCGTTCAAGTTCGTCGAGGGCGGTACCGAGCAATATGGCTCCGGTGGCTCCCAGGGGGTGACCGAGGGCTATCGCGCCGCCGTTGATGTTGACTTTCTCGGGATCGAGTTCCAGGCTGCGCATCGTCTGGAGGGGAATGGCGGCAAAGGCTTCGTTGATCTCCCACAGGTCAATATCGTGCACCGTCATGCCCGCCTGCTTGAGGGCTTTGCGCGAGGCCGGGGCGGGTCCGGTGAGCATGATAATGGGCTCACTGCCGATGGTCGCCATTGCACGAATGCGCGCACGAGGCTTGAGGCCATGATCCTGTATGTATTCCTCGGAGGCGATCAGGACGGCTGCCGCGCCGTCTACTATGCCGCTCGAATTTCCGGCGGTGTGGACATGATTGATCTGCTTCACCTGCGGATAACGCTGCAAGGCCAGTTCGTCAAATGTCTCGCCGTTAAAGCCTACAGGGGTCTTGCCAAGCTCGGCGAACGCGGGCTGAAGTTGTGATAGACCCTCCAGGGTCGTCTCGGGACGTGGATGTTCGTCGCGCTCCAGCACTACCTTGCCATTCTCGGGATCAAGCACCGGGAAAAGGCTCTTGTTGAACCGGCCCTCGCGCTGGGCCTGCGCGGCACGATGCTGAGACTTCAGGGCGAATTTATCGACATCCTGGCGGCTGAACCCCTCAATGCTGGCTATCAGGTCGGCGCTGATGCCCTGGGGGACCTGAAAGACTTTCTTGCGCAGGTAGATGTTGTTGCCGTCGTTATTGGAGCCTTCGGCGTTGATCGGAACACGCGACATACTCTCGACGCCCCCGCCAACCACGAGATGCTGCATGCCAGACAACACACCCATCGCAGCAAAGTTTACAGACTGCAAGCCTGAGCCGCAGAAGCGATTGAGCGCCACGCCAGTCACTTCATCGGGCCAGCCAGCCGCCAGGACGGCCATGCGCGCAATATCTGCCCCCTGATCTTTCGCCTGGGTCACGCAGCCAGCGACGACATCTTCCACGTCGCGCTTATCGATCCCGGTGCGTTCCGCGAGACGATTAAGGGCCTGGGCCAGCAGTTCCTGTGGATGGATGTGGGAGAGTGCACCTTTCCCTATCTTGCCTCGTCCACGGGGCGTGCGCACTGCATCAACAATATATGCGATTGCCATTATATTTCTCCTTTGAGTTTGAGATAAAAGATAGACAGAGTGCGCGATTACACTCGGTAGATGCTACTTGGGAGGAGTGTTGGATACAAATATATGACACAATATTGAACGGTCATTATATAAAATGTATAGCATAAGATAGTCAGATCTGTCAAGAGCACAGAAGCAAGCGAGCGATCACAAGGATACACCCTTACTATATACGCACATGTGCGTATATAGTAAGGGTGTATCCTTGTGATCG
>Ga0070741_10010485_pt1 | contig 17479 bp, 16 predicted proteins | sample Coa_R1_4_FD_66440 | JGI IMG/M metagenome (GOLD analysis project Ga0070741, IMG submission 66440) | Surface soil microbial communities from Centralia Pennsylvania, which are recovering from an underground coalmine fire - Coalmine... | ecosystem: Environmental > Terrestrial > Soil > Unclassified ...
GTCGATCGTCACGCCGACTGGGCGAAGGACATCGAGGAGACGCAGGGCGCTGCACCCAACTATCCGATCATCAGCGACGCCGACTTCAACGTCTCGAAGCTGTACGGGATGCTGCCCGCGAGCACGTCCGGCGACCCGCTCGAGCGCACCCCTGCCGACAACCAGACCGTCCGCAACGTCTTCGTCATCGGCCCGGACAAGAAGGTGAAGCTCATCCTCGTCTACCCGATGACGACCGGGCGCAACTTCGACGAGGTCCTGCGCGTGATCGACTCGCTGCAGCTCACCGCGAAGCACAAGGTGGCGACACCGGCGCAGTGGCAGCAGGGCGACGACGTCATCATCGCCGGCTCGGTCTCGAACGACGATGCGAAGGAGATCTTCGGCGAGTGGGAGGAGCCGAAGCCCTACATCCGCATCGTTCCTCAGCCGGGAGTGAAGACGCCGGCCTGAGGTCGCTAGAAGGCGCCGCCGTACGCGTTGAGGGCCGGCTGGCCGCCGAGATGCGCGTAGAGCACGCGTGAGCCCGGCTCGATCCGCTCGTCGCGGACCAGGTCGATGAGCGCTGCCATCGACTTCCCCTCGTAGACCGGGTCGGTCAGGACGCCCTCGAGCCGGGCGCAGAGTCGGATCGCCTCGATCGTCTTGGCGTCCGGAATCCCGTACGTCCCCGCATGCCATTCGTCGAGGAGAACGACGTCGAGGTCTCGGTCGACGCCGATCGCCTCACCCGTGGTCCGGGCGATGCGCATGATCTGCTCGCGCGTCTGAGCGACCGTTGCCGAGCCGTCGATGCCGAGAATCGTCCGTTCGCGGGCCTCGAGTGCGAACCCGGCGACCATGCCGGCCTGCGTCGAGCCCGTGACCGAGCAGACGACGACGGTGTCGAAGAAGACGCCGAGCTCGGCCTCCTGCTCGGCCACCTCCTGCGCCCACCGCGCGAAGCCGAGCCCGCCGAGCGGATGGTCGGACGCGCCGGCGGGAATCGCGTACGGCTTGCCGCCCTCCGCTGCGACCGAGTCGAGCGCGTCCTGCCAGCTGGGCCGGAACGCGATGTCGAACCCCGCGTCCACGATCCGCACGTCGGCGCCCATGATCCGCGAGAGGAGGATGTTCCCGACCTTGTCGTAGACGACGTCCGGCCACGCCACCCAGTGCTCCTGGACGAGCACGCACTTCAAGCCGAGGCGCGCGGCCACGGCGGCCACCTGGCGCGTGTGGTTCGACTGCACGCCCCCGATCGAGACGAGGGTGTCGCAGCCCTGTGCGACCGCGTCGGCGGCGAGATATTCGAGCTTGCGCGTCTTGTTGCCGCCGTACGCGAGCCCGGCGTTGCAGTCCTCACGCTTGGCCCAGATCTCGACGCCGCCGCCGAGGTGCGCGCTGAGCCGCTCCAGCGGATGCACGGGTGACGGGCCGAAGAGGAGCTCGACGCGCGGGAAGTCGGCGAGCACCTACGGCACGTCGCCGTTCGACGACCCCGCGGTGACGAGCGCAGCACGCTCCACGGACGTACAGTAAATCGCGTGGAGACAACGCTCACCGGGTTGACCGCGGGTGGAGGCTGCGCCGCCAAGTACTCGGCCTCCCGGCTCGAGGAGCTCCTCCGGGGCTTCGTGCCCGCCGAGGCGGAGAATCTCCTCGTCGGACTCGATCCGGCCGACGACGCCGCCGTCTACAAGCTCGACGACGAGCGTGCGATCGTCTTCACGGTCGACTTCTTCCCGCCGCTCGTGGACGATCCGGCCCTGTTCGGGCGGATCGCCGCGACGAACGCACTCAACGACGTGTTCGCGATGGGCGGCGTCCCGCTCCTCGCCCTCTCGATCGCCGCGTTCCCGGAGGAGCTTCCGATCGAGATCCCGGCCGCGGTCTTCGCCGCCGCCGACGAGACCGTTCGGGCGGCCGGCGCGGTGCTCGCCGGAGGGCACACGATCCGCGACACGGAGCCCAAGTACGGGCTCGCCGTCGTCGGCACCGTCCATCCCGGCGGGATCTGGTCGAAGGCGGGCGCGAAGCCGGGCGACGCGCTCTTCCTGACCAAGCCGCTCGGCACCGGGCTCGTGCTGGCCGCGAAGGGCGACATCGACGAGGCGGTGCGCTGGATGACGACGCTGAACGCCGGCGCCGCGGACGCACTGCGCCCGTTCTCACCCCACGCGGTCACCGACGTCACCGGGTTCGGGCTCTTCGGGCACGCGCACGAGATGGCCTCGCGCAGCGGTGTCCGCATCACACTCGACGCCGGCGCACTCCCGGCGCTCGACGGCGCGCTGGAGGCCGCGCGGGCGGGCATTCGCACCGGCGGCGACCGTCGCAACCGCGAGTACGCCCCGATCGAGGCGGACGGAGTGGCCGAGGAGATTCTTGCGCTCGGCTACGACGCGCAGACCGCGGGCGGGCTGCTCGTCTCGCTCCCGGCCGAGAAGGGACTGTCGCTCGCGTCGGAGTTCCGCGCGCGCGATCTCTTCATCACGAAGATCGGCGCCGTCGATGCGGGCGCCGGAGTCACCGTCGGGTAGACAGCTCGCGCTTGCGCACGAGGATGGACTTGCGCTTCGCCGCCAGCTCTGCCTCGAGGCGATGCAGCTCCTCGAGACGGTGTCGCACGAGGGCCAGTTGCGTGTCGACGTGCGGCAGCGCGGCGTCGAGCAGACGCAACCGCTCCGCGTCCGAGTCGCTCTCGCGGAACTGCCTGCGTATCGCGACACGCGCCTCTTCCGCTTCGACGAGCTGCTTCAGCTCGTCGAGCGAGATGTTGAGGAGGTCGCGCAGCCGCATGAGCTCGCTGAGCCGCTCGACGTCGCCGTCGTCGTAGGCGCGGTGCTCGCCCTTGCGCCGTGTCTCGGGCTCGGGTAGAAGCCCGATCTCCTCGTAGTAGCGGATCGTGCGCGGCGTGAGGCCGGTCCGCTCTGCAACCTCTCCGATGCGCATCACGCCGCCTCGGCCTCGTAGATCTCGTCGAGCGTGACGTCGCCGGCGACGTGCGCGGGCCGCATGAGCGAGACGGCCGCGCCGAGGAGCGACACTCCGGCGAGGACCCACAGCGCCATGTGCATGTTGGCGATGAAGGGGTCGAGCTGACGCGCCGAGAGCCCGGATGCGATGCCCGAGAAGATCTCGAACAGCACCTTCGTGGGCACGGCCGATGTCACGACTGCCATCACGAAGGCGATCGAGATGACCGCGCCGGTGTTCTGCAGCATCACGCGCGCACCGGCGGCGATGCCGCGGCGGTGCACCGGGACGACGCCCATCATCGCCGACGTGTTCGGGCTGTTGAACATGCCGGAGCCGATGCCGACGAGAAGCAGCCAGAGCGCGCTCCAGAGGTAGGCCGTGTGCGCCTGCAGCGTGGTCATGCCGGCGAGGCCCGCCGCCGACACGAGCATGCCGAGCGCCGCGAGGCCGCGCGACCCGCGCCGGTCGGCGGCGATGCCCGCGAGAGGCGACGACACGAGCATTCCGATCGCCATCGGCGCCAGCTCGACCCCGGCGACGATCGGGGACTTCCCCTGCGGCCCCTGGAAGTAGAAGACGAACAGGAACATGAGCGCGAAGCGGGAGAGGCCGTTGATGAAGGCGGCGCCGGATGCAGCTGCGAAGAGCTTGTCCCGGAACAGGCTCAGGTCGAGCATCGGGGCCCGCACGTGGCGCTCGATCACGACGAAGAGCGGCAGCAGGACGATCGCGGCGGCGAAGCCGGCGATCACGAGCGGATCGTTCCATCCGGTGAGGCCGCCCTTCGACAGCGCGAGCACGAGCCCGGTTAGGCCGACGACGTACGTGCTCGTGCCGAGGAGGTCGAGGCCGCGCTCCTTGTCGCGTCCGGAGATCTCGTGCAGCACGAGGTACGCCCACGCCGAGCCGGCAAGACCGAGCGGCACGTTGAACCAGAACACCCACGGCCAGTTGATCGCGACGAGCGCGCCGCCGAGCACGGGGCCGATGACGAGGCCGACCGCGGCGACCATCGTGTTCGTGCCCATCGCGAGCCCGAGCTCCTCCTTGCGGAACGCGTCGGTCACGAGCGCGGCGGCGTTCGCGAAGAGGAATGCGCCGCCGACTCCCTGCAGCACGCGCCAAAGGATGAGCTGGGTGCCGCTGCCCGCGAAGCCGGCGCCGAGCGAGGCGGCGGAGAAGACGAGGAAGCCGAGCACGTACGCGTGCTTGCGGCCGAAGAGGTCGGACAGCCTTCCCGCCGTCAGCACGAGGACGGTGGAGACGATCATGTAGACGAGGATCACCCAGACGAGCTGGAGCAGCGTCGTGTGGAGGCTACGCTCCAGGTCCGGGAGGGCGATGATGAGCGTCCCCGAGTTGACGGTGGCGAGGAGCATCCCCAGGCTGGTGCAGGACAGGACCCACCACTTGAAGTGACTGCTGTGTCTGCGACTGCGAAGAAACTTCATTCTTACGTCAACGTAAGTTTAGCACTCAGCCCGACCGGCTTCCGCCGCCTCGCCTGCTGGACCGTCGGCTGCCTCGTCCTCATCGTGGCCACGGGCGCGACCGTGCGCCTCACCGGCTCGGGCCTCGGGTGCCCGCACTGGCCCACGTGCAACAGCACGCACGCGCTGCCCAAGGGCTACCACTCCGACATCGAGTTCTCCAACCGCGTCGTCTCCGCGATGACCGTGATCTCGGCGCTCGCGCTCGCGGTCGGCGCCTGGCGCACCCCCGGCCTCGGCCGTGCGGGCCGTTGGCTTGCGACCGGCGTCGCCGTCGGCACGCTCGCGCAGGCCCCGCTCGGCGCCGTCACCGTCTACTACGACCTGAACCCGTATCTCGTCATCTCGCACCTGCTGCTGTCGCTGACGGTGCTCGGGCTCGGCGTTCTCACAGTGCTCTTCGCGTACGGCGCCGGTTCGCCGCTTCCGGCGATCGCACGTGCCGGCGGCACGGCTCTTCTCCTCGCGGTGGGGGTGCTCGTGGTGACGGGGACGCTCTCGACCGCCGCCGGCCGCTTCCCCGGAAGCAACGGCACGCAGGTGGTCGAGCGGATCGGAAACTTCCACGACGCGGTGTGGCTGCATGTGCGGGCCGTCGCCGCGTTCGGGATCGTCTTCCTCGTCCTCGCCGCGTGGGCGTGGACGAAGCGCGCAGTGTGGCCGTGGCTTCTGCGCGGCTGTGCAGGGCTGCTCGCGATCCTGCTCGCGCAGATGGCAATCGGAGAACTGCAGTACCGCAGGTACGGCACCGTGCCGTGGTGGGTCGTCGTCGTGCACGTCGCCGCCGCGGCGCTCCTCTTCGCCTGGACGGTGGGCCTGGTGGCGCGTCTGTGGCGCCCGGTGCACAACTAGACTCACGGAATGTCCGAGCTGAGCGTCTCGTTCCTGCCGCGGCTGCGGCGACCGGTCCTCGTTGCGGCGTTCCGCGGCTGGAACGACGGCGGCCAGGGCGCGACGCTCGGGGCCGCGTACCTCGCGAAGCAATGGAATGCGGCGCGGTTCGCCGAGATCGAGCCCGAGTCGTTCTTCGACTTCCAGGCCGTGCGTCCGCACGTGTCGCTTCCCGACGGAGAGATCCGCAGAGTCGACTGGCCCGACAACGGCTTCTTCCATGCATCGATTCCGGGTGCAGAACGGGACGCGGTGCTGCTGCTCGGCGTGGAGCCGAACCTGCGGTGGAAGACGTTCTCCGGATTGGTGCTCGAGCTCAGTCGCGATCTCGGCGTCGAGATGGTGGTCACGTTCGGATCCCTGCTCGCGGACGTTCCGCACACGCGGCCCGCACCCGTCACCGCAGCGGCGACGGATCCGAGCCTCGTCGCCGATCTCGGGCTCGAGGCCTCGCGTTACGAAGGACCGACCGGGATCGTCGGCATCGTCCACGACCAGTGCCGCGCGGCGGACATCCCGTCCGTGAGCCTGTGGGCCGCGGTCCCCCATTACGTGTCGCTCGCGCCGAGCCCGCGCGCGGCGCTCTCGCTCGTGCGTCGCTTCGGCGAGCTGATGCGCGTGGACGTCGATCTCCACGAGCTCGAGCAGGCCGCTGACGAATACGCGGAACAGGTGAGCGAAGCGGTGTCGACCGACGCCGAGACCGCTGCGTACGTGGAAGAGCTCGAGCAGCGCGTGGACGCGCTCGCCGCCGAGGGGGACATTCCCTCGGGCGACTCGCTCGCGGCCGAGCTCTCACGCTTCCTGCGCGAGCGCGAGGAGCAGGAGGGCGGCGAGGGCCCCGAAGGGCCCGCCGTCTAGCCTCCGGCTTCCTCGCCGACCGGTGCTTCGGCGGTTGCCTCGGCCGGCGGCTTGCGACGGCGACGCCGTCGCTGCGGAGCGGCGGGCTGCTCTCCGTTCTCGGACGACTGCGCCTGTGGCTGCTCGGGCGCGGCGCCGTTCGCGGACTGGGCCTCTGCGCCTGCGGCCGCGGGCTTCTTCTTGCGCCGGCGCCGGCGGCGTCGTGAGCTCGAGGGCTGCTTCGGCGCCGGCAGGTTCTCGGACAGGGCGAGCGCGACGTCGTTGATCGCGCCGAGGTTCTCCCGCGCGTCGTCGATCAGCTTCGTCGCTCGGGGCGTGTAACCCTCCGCCGAGGCGAGCAGCGCGGCGCCGACCTGCAGCGGCTGCTCGAGGGCGGTCTGCACGAGCCTGGCCGCGTTCTCCTCGTGCCGGTGGCCTCGCGAGTTGGCGAGTGCGCCGAGGAGCCGTTTCGCCTCCGGGTACTCGCTCGAGGCGCGCCGGTCCTGCACCTTTCGGGTCGCGCGCGCGAGGCGCCACGTCCAGCGCGCCAGGATCTGCTCGGGTGCGTCCGGCTTGCCGTCAGCGATTGCACGCAGCAGCACGCGGATGCCGGCGAGGCGCTCCTTCTCCCACGTGGGCGCCTGGGATACGAGCGTGACGAGGTCGTCGAAGTCTGCGCGGTCGACACGCATGGACACGCGGTCCTGGAGCGCCATCAGCCGCAGCCGGCGATTCGGGTTCTCGGCTGCGCACGTGGAGAGGAACGTCTCCAGCGCGGCCTTGCTCGCGCGTCCGTCGGTCAGCTTCTGTACGAACGATGCGCGCTCGTCGAAGCGGATCTGCCTGCCGGCGATCGTCGCCCAGTAGCGCTGCTCCTCCTCGTCGAGGAAGCGCGGGTCGACTCGCTGCCACTCGCGCTGGATGACGGCGATGCGGCGGCGGACGTCGGGCGTCACGGGCACGAGCCACGGTGCCGGCGTGAGGCGCCTGCGGGCGCGGCGCTGTGCGCGCCGGCGTGGAGCCGGGGTGACGCGTGCTCCTTCGCGGTAGAAGTCGGCGTCGAGCAGCGAGTGCAACGAGACGACGCGCTCGTTGTGCGTCGCGCCCTTCGGGACGAAGTCGACGACGATGCCCGCCTCCTTGCGCGGGTGCATGCGCATGATGCGGCCGACGCGCTGCTGGTAGACGCGACGCGACGCAGTCGGTGCGAGGTGCATGCACACGGTCGCCCGCGGCGAGTTCCAGCCTTCCGCCAGCAGCTGCGCGTTGATCAGGACGTTGATCTCGCCACGCTCGTATGCCGCTAGCGTCTCGGCGAGACGCACGGGCGGCGTGCGGCCCGACACGGCCTCGGCCTTCAGGCCCGCCGCGCGAAACTCCTGCGCCAGGTTGTACGCATGGTCGACGCCGGCGGCGTAGACGATGCCCGGCGTGTTGTCGAAGCGGTCGCGATACAGGCTCGCCGCCGCCTGGTTCAGCGCCTGGTGGTCGAGGGTCTTCGCGAGGATCTCCTGGTCGAAGTCGCCGCCGACGATCGGGACGGAGTTGATCGCCGCCACCGGCGGAACGCGCAGGCAGCGGAGCGGAGCGATGAGGCCGCGGCGCGCGGCGTCCTGCAGCGGAAGGTCGTCGACCGACGCGGGGAAGACATCGGAGACCTGTTTCGCGATCAGCTGCTCCGTCGCCGTCATGCCGATGTAGATGGGCTCGGGGAAGGAGCGGATCGCCGCCGAGGTCTTCTCGCCGAGAGCCGTATGTGCCTCGTCGCAGATGACGAGCTGGTAGGCGTCGCGGCTCAGCGAGCCGACATGACGTGCGAACCACGCGTACGTCTGGATGGTGAGCGGATTCGTCTTGCGGCTCTTCGAGCCCTGCTCGATCGCGTCGGTGAAACGGTCGGCGTACCCCTCGGTCTTCAGATCGCGCTCGAACTGCGAGACGAGCAGCCGGCGGTGCGTAAGAATGAGAACGCCCAGCGTCCGCGCTGCTTCGACGAACCCTGCCGCAGCGATCGTCTTGCCGGAGGCCGTCGGGTGGCGGAACCGATATCGGCGGACTGCACCGGGATCCTGCTCGGGAGTGAGCTCCTCGGGCTCCTCTTCCGCATCGTCGTCGGCGATCGCGTCGTCCTCGTCGTCCTCCTCCTCGACCTCGGCGACCGCGTGGCCGTTCCCGTTTCCGTTCTCCTCCTCACGCTGCGTCGCCGCGATCAGCTCGGTGAGCATTCCGGCGAGTGCGTCGACCTGGTGCCGCCGCAACGCCGTGCCGGCTTTCGTCCGAGGGTCGGGCTCGGCGAGCACGCGCTCGAGGCCGAGCATGAGCCCATAGCGGATCTTCCACTGCGTGCTCGGGGCGCGCAGCCCGCTCTGGATCTCGTCGAGCGCGTCGTCGAGCGCACGGCGTCGTGCGGTACCGGGCGCGAGCACCTGTGCGACGTCTTCGCCGTCACGCAGGAACGGCTCGCCCGCCCACGCTTCTGCGCGGTATGCGGCGGCGGCGAGCGGATCGTTCGCCTCCGCGAAGGACGTGGTCTGCTGGATGGCTTCTTGCATATGCGCAGCACCCATCGGTGCTGCCGGACCTTCCAAAGGTGGCGCGCTCGACGAGTCCCCTAGGCGAGCCGCGCTCCACCAAGCATACCCGGCGTGCCGGGGGCGTCAAACGAAAGCTATGTGCCGAGGCCGCCGAAGACGGCGAACGGGTTTTCGGGCAGCGCCTCCCACACCACTTCGCCGCCGGCTTCCACGCTGCCGTGGAGGCGCTCCGCGAGCCGCTCGGCATCCTCCTTCGAGGCCGTCCCGACGATCAGGTACTCGGACTGGCGCACGGGCCGGTACCCCTCGTCCTCGAGCTGCCCGGCGAGCGTCTTCGCGGCGTCGCGCGAGCCGCATCGCACGCGGACCTCCCACGGTGCGTAGCCGTGCTCGACCTCCTCCTCTTCCCACGTCTCGCCCTTCGGCTCGTCGTCCCAGCGGTCCTCGTCGTCGAGCCAGTGCTCGATACGGCCGGCCTTCGCGCCGCCTCCGAGGCTGCGCAGCTGCGACTCGACGACCGCCTGCGCCTTTTCCGCCTCGGCTCGCGTCGACGCGTAGACGAAGACCTCGTCGCCGTCCCTCGACACGACGAGCCGTCTGTGTTCGAGCTCGCGCGCGAGCTCGCGGGCCTCGTCGTCGAGCTCGACGCCGAGCCGCTCGAGCAGGCGCTCGTGGACGTCCTCCACCTCGATCCGGATGCGCCAGTCGTCGGCCACTACACGTGGATCTTGCCGTACCTGGTGACGAGTCCGCCGAGGAAGAGCGGCCAGCCTGCGCCGAGGATCAGGCAGGCGTCGACGTCGGCGGGGTCCGCGACGACGCCGTCGGCCAGCAGGTGCTGCACCTCGTCGGCGATCGCGGCCACCGCGTCGTCGCGGATCTCGTCGGTTGTGCGGCGCCCGCGGCCGGCGGGCGGCTCGAGCGGGAAGCGGTCGGGAAAGGCGGCGTTCATCGTTTCGAGCACATGGCGGGCGACCGCCGGTCCGACGAGCTCGAGCAGGACCGAGGGCGCCATCGGGAGCCCGAGCGACAGGATCGCCTCGTCGGCCTCCTCCACGGTATTCCCGTTTGCGAGCGCGTCCTCGAGCGCGCACGTCATCCGTGTGAGCAGGCGGTTGACGACGAAGCCGGGCGCGTCGCGAACGATCACGCCGCGCTTTCGAAGCTTCTGCACCACGTCCCACGCCGTCGCGAGCTGCTCGTCGGTCGTGTTCGCCGTCCGCACGATCTCGACGAGCGGAAGCACGGCGACGGGATTGAAGAAATGGAGGCCGACGTCCGCGCCCATCTCCTCCACCGAGAGCGACGACGTGTTCGTGGCGAGGATGGCGCCGGGCGCAACCCTCCTCACCTCTGCGAACACCTCACGCTTCACCTCCACTTGCTCGAAGACGGCCTCGAGCACGAGGTCGCAGCCGGCGAAGTGGTCCCATGCTGTTCCGCCCTCGACGGCTGTGTCGTCACCGAGGTCGGCGCGGATCGTCGCGAGCGCCTCGTCCACGCGCGCTTGCTCGATGTCGCGGAGGACGAGCGGAACCTTCAGCCGGCGGAGGAAGAGCGTTGCGAGCTGGGTCGCCATCAGTCCTGCTCCGACGATGCCGACCTTGTGCACGGCCCGTGGGGGAGCGTCCGGAAGATTCGGGGGCCGTTTCGAGCGACGCTCGACGACCGTGAACGCATACACCGAGGCGCGCGCCTGGTCGCTGACCATCAGTTCCGCCATCGCCTCGTCTTCGGCGGCGTAGCCCTCCTCGACCGTCCAGTCGCGCGCACCGGCAACGAGATCGAGCGCGACATACGGCGCCGGCGTGGCGCCGTGCACGGCGTCGTCGATGCGCGCACGCGTCTTGCGCACGACCGTGTCGAGCTCCGACCAGTCGGGCGGAGTGCGCTCGACGTCGAGCGACTCGGCGAACGCGAGGGACGCGTCGAGCAGATCGGCAGGATCGAGCATCCGGTCGGCGATGCCGAGGTCGACCGCCTGGGCCGCGTCGAGCAGCCGGTTCTGCCGCAGCGGGTTGAGAACGACGACGCGCGCGGCTGCCTCCGGGCCGACGAGCCTCGGCATGAGCTGCGTGCCGCCCCACGCGGGGATGATCGAGAGCGCGACCTCGGGAAACCCGACGTGGCGCACGTCGGCCGCGATCGTGCGCGCGTCGCAGTGCAACGCGAGCTCGAGCCCGCCGCCGAGGCAGGCGCCGTTGATCGCGGCGACGGTCGGAAACGGTAGAGCGCGGATCCGGCCGAACAGCGCGTGCCCCGCGCGGGTGCCCTCGAGGACGTCCTCCGGCGACCGCATACGGGTGAACTCGTCGACGTCGGCGCCGACGCAGAAGACACCCGGCTTCCCGGTGAAAACGGCGGCCGACCAGGATCCGCGCTCGAGCTCGTCGAGCAGCTGCACCGCGGAGGCGAAGGCCGACCGGCCCAGCGTCGTGGGCGCGCGCGCGTCGCCGTTGTCGATCGTGACGATCGCGGCGGAGCCGGCGCGCTCGAGCCGGAAGACGGTGTCGGCCATGTCGGGCCAGTCAATCAGAGGCTCGTAGACTCCGGGGATGGACTGGGACGCCGCGGCGGAAGCGGTGATCGCGCGCTACCGCCGCGGCGAGAGCCGTGGGCTCGACCAGCGGCAGCTGACGCAGCTCGGCAACGCGGCGTGGGCCGCCGGGCTCTGCCTGCTCATGACCGGCCGGGGAGACGAGGCGGCGGAATGGCTGCAGCGCGCGGCGGCGCGCTACCGCGAGAGCTGGGAGGAGGCGCCGCCCGACTCCTGGGGGCGCCCGATAGCGGCGATGAAGGCGCTTCTCCTCGCGGGCGACGACGCGTCACCTGCGGCGCAGTGGGCGCTCGACGCGGGCGCCGCCGAGGCCGAGTCGCCCATCGGGCGGTACGCGGCCACGCTCGCGTGTCTCGTCCTCGGCCGCGACGTCGAGGCGCGCATGCTCGCCGAGACGCTCGTCGAGCGCGACGACTTCCCGGCGGACGTGGCGGACGCGCTGCTCATGATCGCCGGTCTCGACCGGTTGGAGTACGACGTCGCGGTCGAGAACGTGCTCGACTCCTTCGAGAGGCGCGAGGACTTCCTGGAGGACGTTCGCGTCGCCGACACCGTGCTCGTCCTGCAGAGGCTCGCCGCTGCGCGCGGGCTCGAGGTCGAGCTGCCGCCGTCCGACCTGCTTCCGGCCTAGAGCTTCGATGCCGCAGCGCGATCGAGCACCGCCGTCGTCGTGCCACTGATCGCGCGCACGAGGCTTCCCGGCGTCGAGCGCGAGGGCTCCCCTGCGAATGCCCGCGCAGACGCATCGGCCTTCGACTCGCCCGTGACGAGGAAGACGACGGCGTGTGCGGCCCGAAGCAGGGGGAGCGTGAGCGTGATCCGGTCGACGAACGGCTCGAGCTGGGCGTGCGCGCCGAGCACGCGCTTCTCCGTCTCGTCGAGCGTCGGCTGGTCGGGAAAGAGCGAGGCGGTGTGCCCGTCCGGCCCCAGCCCGAGGAGGACGAAGTCGAAGCGCGCGAGGTCTCCGAGCTCGCGGTCGTAGTCCTCAGCACCCGGGTCCGCTCCCAGCTCCCCGCGCATCCGATGGACGGCAGCGGGCTGCGTGGCCAGCCGGTCGAACAGCGTGCCCTTCGCCATCCCATAGTTCGAGAGCTCGTCGTCGGGAGGGACGCAGCGCTCGTCGCCCCACCAGACCTCCGCCCGGCTCCAGTCGGGCTCCTGCGCGGCTGCGAGCTCGTACGCCCGACCCGGCGTGGAGCCGCCGGTGAGGACGATGTGGCCTCCCGCGTGCGCCTGCGCCGCGAGCAGGTGGGCGACGACTCCGGCCGGGTCGTCGGAGATCACGATCTCGACGTCGCTCATTCGTGCTGGCTCGCGAGCTCCTGTGCGCGGGTCATTGCCGCCTGGACCGCGTTGAGCAGGGCGGCACGCACGCCGGCCTGCTCGAGCTCGCGGATGGCGGCGATCGTCGTGCCGCCGGGTGAGGTGACCGACTCGCGCAGCTCGACGGGATGCATTCCGAGGTCGCGCAGCTGCTTCGCCGTGCCGAGCATCGTCTGCACGACGAGCGTGGTGGAGATCTCGCGCGAGACCCCGAGCAGGATGCCCGCCTCGATCATCGCCTCGGCGAGGAGCGCGAAGTACGCGGGTCCCGACCCCGAGAGCGCCGTCACCGCATCCATCGCCGACTCGGGCACGCGGACGACCCGGCCGAGGTGCGCGAGCGCGTCCTCGGCGAGGGCGAGGCTCGCGTCTCCCGCATGCGCACCCGCGCAGATGCCGGCCATGCCCTCGTGCACCGTCGAGGGTGCGTTGGGCATCGCGCGCACCACGGGCACGCCGGGCGCGATGCGCGCCTCGACCTGGGCGGTCGGGATCGCGGCTGCGATGGAGAGAACCGTCTGCTCGGGGGTGAGCAGCGGTCCGACCTCGGCCAGCAGCGCGTCGATGTCCTGCGGCTTCACCGCGACGACGACGAGGTCCGCCCGCCGCACGACGTCGGCATTCGCCGTCGTCGCCTCGACGCCGTGGCGTTCGCGCAGCTCGGCCGCGCGCTCCTCCGTGCGGCTCGTGACTGCGATGTCGGTCCAGCCCGCGCCGAGGAGTCCGACGAGCAGCGCCTCGCCGATGCGCCCGCAACCGAGGATCGCGATCATTGGCCGCTGAGTCTGCCTACGCTGCGGCAGCGCTGCCGAACGTGAGCAGCCCGCGCGCGTGGGCGGCGAGGAGGTAGACGCTCGCGAGCCCGGCCCACTCGCCGTACGGCTCGAGCAGCTCCGCCGTCTCCCAGCCCTCGACGAGCCGGCCGCGCATCGCGCGCAGCAGCTTGATCAGGCCGAGGTCGCCCACGAGCCCGTGGTCGTAGCGTCCGAGGCCCTGCAGGCAGACAACCCCGAGCGACCACGGGCCGAGCCCTCGCTCCCGGTTCAGGCGCTCGACGACCGCGCTCGTCGGCCGGTCGTGCAGGCGCTCGAGGTCGAGCGAGCGGCAGATGCGGACGAGCGCCGCCGATCGTCGCGCATGCAGACCCAGCGCGCGCAGCTGCGACGGCGCGAGCGAGCCGAGCTCGCGTGAGGTCGGCGCCACATGGAGGCGCTCCGGGCCTTCCGCGCACAACGCGCGGACGATCGTCTGCTCGAGCCTTCTCGCGCGCTTCGCCTCGATGAGCTGGCCGCAGAACGCGCGGAGGAGCGCGTGCGCCACCGTCGGCACCCGCACGGGGCGCAGGCCGCGCAGCTCGAGCGACGCGCGGCCGAGCAGCGCGTCGCCCCGGATGCGGTCGATGAATGCAGAGTGATCGTCGTCGATCGCGAGGAGCCAGCGCATCCGTTCGGCGGACGCCGGCGAGCCTGCCTGGATCGACAGCGTCCCGTCCGGCGTCTGCCAGGCGCGCGCGAGCTCGATGCGCCCGTCGACCGCGAGCGCCTGCGTGAGCACTCCGTCACGGAACGTGCGCGTCGGATCGCTTGCGAACCTGGCCGAGAGCGCGAGCGAGTACGGGCCGCTAGGTCTGGCCTCGAGCCGGAAGCTCACCGATCGGCGTGCGCGTGCTGCGGCGCCGCACGCATTCCGAGCTCGGCGGCGCGGTCGAGGACGTCGAGCGCGTCCGCTTCCCTGCCGCCGTCTCGCAGCATGCGCGCCCAGCTCCGGCACGCAGTCGCCGCCGCGCGCCATCTGCCTTCGCTCTCGAGCACGCGGATCCCTTCGCGGTAGGCGTCGTTCGCCTCGTCCGGCTCGCCCCGGAGCGAGAGGCCGTCGGCGAGCGCGGTGAGAGCCTCGCCCCGGTCGGCAGGGGTCGGATCCAGCGCGAGGGCCTCCTGGGCGAGCCCGACCGCCGAGTCGCCGTCCGAGCGAATGGCCGCCAGGCGCGAACGCTGCACCTTGACCTCGACGAGATCGTGATTCGCCGGAGTTCCCCCGAGCAGCCGTTCCGCGTTCTCCAGATGGACCTCCGCGTCGCCGGGGCTGTTTCGCTCGATCAGGATTCGTCCCGCGAGCAGGTGCGCGCGCGCGAGGTTGAGCGCGTCCTCGGTCGACTCGAGCAGAGCGATGGCCTTGCGGATGTTGCGGAGCGCGACCGATCCCCGCCCCTCCGCGTCGGCGAGCCGTGCGAGCGACCAGTAGAGACGGACCCGCATGTAGGGATCCTCGGTGTCGCCCGTCCGCTCGAGCGCCGTGCGGACGACTTCCTCGGCCCGTGCGATCTCGCCGAGATCGGTCAGCGCATAGCTGAGCAGCACTGCGTATCTCGTCTCGGCGGACGGGTTGCCGGTCGAGCCCTCCAGGCACGCGCCGAGCAGGTCCGCCGCCTCCCGGGTGCGGCCGCTCGCGGCGTAGACACGCGCGAGGTGGCCGTAGACGTCGACGCGCTCGCTCGGCGCGAAGGGCTCGTCCGCGAGCGCCCCTTCGAGGAACTGGATCGCGCCGGGCAGATCGTCCTTCGCCTCCCTGATCGTCGCCGCGGCCACGCGCGCGCGGAAGGCGCAGGGCCCGTCCGCCGCCGCTGTTGCCTCGGCGAGGAGCTCGAGGACCGCCTCCTCGGCGCCGTCCGCCTCTCCCAGCCGGATGGCGAGCTCGAGATCCGCCAGCCGGAGCTCGCGGGCCTCCGCGGGATCGAGCTCCGAGCCGGTCTCGAGGAAGTCGGCCGAGACGCCGAGCTTCCCGGCCAGCTTCCGGAGCGCCTTCACCGACGGCTGCCGCGTGCCCGCCTCGATGCGGGAGATATAGGCGTACGAGACCCCCGGGGCTGCCAGCTCACGCTGAGAGAGGCCTCTCGCCAGCCGCAGGCGCTTGAGGCGCTGCCCAATGGTCTCGCCCGCGGCCGGAGGGGTCTCGGGCGTCACTGGGCCGATTCTTACGTTCTCGGGGTCGGTCGTCAATGGGCCGCTCCGTCTTGCTCTGTCGTCATCTTTCTGTTGTCCCGAGTCACTCGAAAGGAGGGGAATCCAATGCTGCGCAGGATGCTGAGCGTCCGGCTCGCACTTCTGGTCGTGGCTGTGGCGGCCATGGCCGCGCTCGCAGCCGGGGCGCCTTGGGGCCCGGTCTAGGCCGATAACGGTTGTAGCGTTGCCGCCGTGACGGCCCTCGAGCTCGTGCTCTACGCCCTGCTCCTGGCCGTCGCGGCGGCCGCCGTCTGGCGCCGCCCCGTCCTCGCGCTCTACCTCTTCGTCGCCGGGCTCGCCCTGCACAACGCGGCGATGGCCTCGCTCTACGTGGCGGGCGTGCGCGGATCGACGCTTACGGCGATCGCCGCGTGGAAGGAGATCCTGCTGGCGGTCGGGCTGGCGCGGGTGGCACTCGACGCGCTGCGCGAACGGCGGCTGCCGTTCCGCCCGGGGGCCGCCGACTGGCTCGCGGTCGCTTTCGGCGCGCTCGTCGTCGTCTACGCGTTCATCCCCCAGTCGGTGCTCGACGGGAACGCCGGTCGTCACGCGGTCGCGCTCGCCGCGCGCCACGATCTCGTCCCCGTCGGCGCCTTTCTTCTCGGCCGGTCGCTCCGACTCGGCCGCGACGACTTCCGCCGGCTTGCCTGGACGTTGCTGGGGACGGCGGCACTCGTCGCGGCCGTCGGAATCGTCGACGTCTACGCGGTCCCGATCGGATGGTGGCGGACGAACGGCGTCGTCGACTACTTCCACAAGCAGCTCGGATATCGGTACAACGGGACGGGCGGGCTGCCGGAGAACTTCATCTACAACACCGGCTCGGAGCAGCACTTCCTGCGCAGGCTCGTGTCGACGTTCCTGAGCCCGCTCGCATCCGCCTATCTCATGGTGGTCGCGCTCCTGCTCCTGCCCCGCCGCCGGCTCGCCGCCGCTCTCGGCGCGCTCGCATTCGCCGGGCTCCTGTTCACGTTCTCGCGCTCGTCGCTCGTCGCGCTCGCCGGGGGCTTTGTCGTCCTTGCGCTCGCCTCGCGCGACGTCCGACCGGTCGCGCTCGCCGTGCTCGTCGCGGGAGTCACCGTCGGCTGGGCGTCCGTGTTTCCGCACATCGGGCCGACCGGCCACTGGACGAAGCACGATCTCGTGCTCCAGCGTCAGCACGCGCAGGCGAGCGGACCGGCGAGCGGGAACGCGCTCTCCGAGCGCGAGCCCTCGCTCCACGAGCACTGGACGGCGCTGAAGGACGGCCTGCACACGGTCGTCCACCATCCGCAGGGATTCGGCCTCGGCAACGTCGGCCAGACCGCGTCGCGGACGGGCACGCCGCTCAAGGCGGGCGAGTCGAACTACACCGAGATCGGCGCCGAGACCGGCCTCGCCGGGATGGTGCTCTGGATCGCGTGGTCGCTCGCGATCCTCGTGGGGCTCTGGCGCGCGGGTGCGGTGCGGATGACAGCCGTCTTCGCAGCGGTCCTCGCGCTGTCGATCCAGACGGACGTGGTCGGCGACCCGTGGGTCGCGTACATCGTGTGGGCGTTCGCCGGTGCACTCCTTGTACGGACCCGTCCGCAAGAGCGTCTTGCGGCGCGCGCACGCGAGCCGTACCGTTGTCGTGAGTGACAACGCGACTGTTCGCGGCGGCCGCCGTCCTTGCGGCCGTCGCCGCCGTCTTCCTCACGATCCGCAGGCATGCGGCACCGGTGGCAGTGTTGCCCCGCGTGCCCGGAGTGACGAACCCGAGGGTGACGCAGGGGAACATCCGCACGACGATCTGCCGCGCCGGCTGGACCAAGACGATCCGTCCGCCGGTCGAGTACACGAACGAGCTGAAGCAGAAGCAGATGCGCGCGTACCGGCTGCGCGGGGCGCCGTCGGCGTACCAGG
>Ga0070741_10010486_pt1 | contig 17479 bp, 13 predicted proteins | sample Coa_R1_4_FD_66440 | JGI IMG/M metagenome (GOLD analysis project Ga0070741, IMG submission 66440) | Surface soil microbial communities from Centralia Pennsylvania, which are recovering from an underground coalmine fire - Coalmine... | ecosystem: Environmental > Terrestrial > Soil > Unclassified ...
TTCCTCCGAGGAGACCGACACGACAAAGCGGTCGTCCAGGTGAGCCAACTCGAGCACCAGGTCAATGAGGGGCCTGTTCGCCGATGACGCGACGCGAGGGGCCATACGCGGGCCAGCTTGACGACCGCCTCGCGTGCCCCTTCGATCAGCGGTAGCTCATCCCTGTAGAGCGCGGCAAGCCGGGCCACTACGCTGTCCGATATCTGCGCGGGAGGCATCGCCACGCCCAGCTCGTCATGCATGTAGCTCGACCACTCGCGCGAGCTCATCCCCATCATGGCGCGCTGAGCCTCCGGAGGCCAGCGTCCGCCGTTATGCAGCGTGATGTCCTGGCGAGCGACATTCCAGGCGCCCTCCGACTCGACCAGCACGCCGTCGAGGTCGAACACCATCGCTTCGATCGATCCGGTTGGGAGATGACTTGCGTTCAAGGTGCGACGCATTAACCGCGCGTCAGCGGCGAGGTGAGTAGGTTCTCGCCCACCAGTTTGTCCAAGCAACCGCGTAGGAGGTCAGCTCATGATCGTTATGTTCACTGCCCGCAGGCTAAAGCCGGGAGCGTGGGAGGACTTCCGCCGTGCCTGGGACCCCGCCGAGAGCAGACCGCCAGGCTTGCAGCGCGCATATCACGCGCGGAACATCCGCGATGAGGACGAGATCATCTCCTTTGGCGTATTCGACATGACCGAGGAGCAGTATCGAGAATGGCGCGGCACCGATGACGCCCAGGAGACGCAACGCGTGGACCGGATGTCCGCCTTTGTCCAGAACGAATACGTGAGCGGCGTCTACGAAGTGGTCGACACTCTCGAGTAGCGCCGACTTTCAGGGGCGCGTGGGCGCCGGTCCGTGCCGCACCATGCCCGTCTCGCGCTCGACCAAACTGATGCGCTCGGGCGGCACGCGCGGACCTTCTGGCGGCGGTTGGAGCCAGGGCCAGCGGGCCGGCTCCGCGAGCCCGCGGACCATGTCCTCGATGCCGGCGGGCGTCGAGAGAACGAGCATCCGCGCGGTATCCGACTCGATGCGGAAGGTGTGCGGGACGCCTGCCGGAGCGAAGACCACTGAGCCGACCGCGCACCGCCGGCCGCGCTCCATCCACACAGGAGGGTCGCCGTCGTCACTGGCCATCTCCGGCTCGACGACCCAGGCCGTCACCTCTCCCTCGAGTACGTAGAACGTCTCGTCCTGCGGATGGGAGTGCAGTGGTGGGGCCGCAGCGTGAGGGAGGATGGCTTCCCACAGCGCGAAGCGGCCCCCCGTCTGCCGACCGTCCAGTTTGATGCGCGCGAGCGTGCCCAGGAACCACAGCGGCTCATGGTCCAAATGCGACTCGGCGGCGGAGGTAATGAACTGATCGGCGGCCGCGCTCATGACGCGGCCGCCAGTCGGAAGTCCTGCGGCCGCTCGTACGACTTCCGGGGCGTGCAGCCGAGGGCCAAGAGGCGGACGTTCTGGTCGCCGGGCAGGAGCTTGCGCCTGCTGTTGGGCCCTACCCGCAGAACCCGCCCGGGGTCAATTGCCACCCGCTCGCCGTCGATCTCGAACTCGGCGCGACCCCGCATCACGATGTAGACCTCTTCCTGTCCGTCATCCGCGTGGTCGTGCTCGGGGTAGTGGTCGAAGCCGGCTGGGAAATCGAGCACCTGGATCCCGAACGACTCGACGCCGAGCTCGGCGCCGGCTAGCTTGACGGACCCGCCGTGGAGCGCGGCCATTTCGTCAATCGCCTTGACGGTATAGCCACTCATCGTGGTGCTGCTCATTCGCTGCCTCCTTTGAGTCGAAGTCAGCCGTAAAGCTCGCAGCTCAGCGTCGGCGCCTCATCGGTGTTGTTGCCTAATTTGACGCCGACGGATGCCTATCTTCCGCGAGCAGGCCCTGGGCGCGCGCCCGCTGCACCGCGGTAAGCCGATTGGAGGCGCCGAGCTTGCCTAGGATCGCCGACACGTGATGCCCGACGGTGCGCTCAGATAGGTGGAAGGCGGCCGCGATCTGAGCGTTGCTTGCGCCGGTCGCCAACTGTTCGAGCACCTCCTGCTCCCGCCGCGTCAGCCCGGCGGGGTTGGCCAGGGTCGAGCGCCGCGGACCTCGCACGAGCCGGGCTCCGCGGGCGGCGCGCTCGCGCGCTAACGCTTTCGCCGCTGCCGGGGCACCGAGCTCGCGCAGCGTGGTCAGAGCCCGGCGAGCCGCGTGCTCGTCGCCGGGCAGTGCCGCGAGGGCGGCCTCGTATGGCGAGTCGAGTTCCTGCCAGGCGTCAATTGCCGCTCGCCACTCGCCCGCTAGCTCCAAGAGCACGGGGGCCGGCGCGCCGCTCGGTGGCTCGAGCTCGATACCGAATCGGGCTCCCCACAGCGCCAGCTCGCCCCCAGAGCGCGCGTACCTCGACACTTGAGCGGATGCCTTCGCTTCCCGCAGCTGATCGAGTGCCTCGCTGCGCTCCTCATGGATCCATGCCGCTTCGACCAGCGCGGCGCGGATCGTCCCATGCCGCGAACTCTCGGGAATCGTCCTTATCTCCCGCCATCCTCGTTTGAGGAGCTCGTTCGCGCCGGCCTCGCCGCGCCGCGCACGAACGAGGCCCTCCATCACAACAGCAACCGGCGTCTCACTGACGTAATCGCGGTCCTGACGCGTCACGGTCCGGATCGCCTCGTCCCACCGCCCCCGATCGAGCAGACTGCGTGCGACGTACAGCTCTATCGCGTACCCGGGGATCGTCGTCTGGTACTCCTCGAACACGCTCAGTGCCTCACGCGCCGTGGCATCGACGAATGCGTGTTGGCGCAGCAGCACACCCGCATAGACCTGATTGACGTACGAGCGGACGGTCTGGATTGCAAAGCGCGCTTCGCGGGCTTGGCGGCACGCCTCCTTCAATTGCCGCAGCGAATCGAGCTCACCAAGATGGGCATGAGCGAGTCCGATGCTGATGGCAACGTCTATGCGGGTCTCCTCGAGCCCGGCCGTTGAGGCGAGCTCTAGCGCCTGGGGCGCCTGGGCGATCACGACCTCCGGGTCAAACGCGGTCGCCTCCATGCGCAGTTCGGTGGCGCGAGCGCGGGCCAGCGACTCCGTGTCGTCCGTTCGTTCGAGCACGCAGACGGCTTGTGAGGCGGCCTCCTTGGCCTCGGCGACCCGGTCAAGCGACCACAGCGAATAGGCGAGGGCGACCAACGCGCGACCCTCCCCGACCGGGTCGGCGATTTCTTTCGCGAGCGCCACCGCCTTGTCCGCCGACTCTCTGGCGTCATCTAGCCGCACGCTTGAGAAGTTGGAGGAGTAGACGTTTTGCACAAGCAGCTCGAGCCGTTCGGATTGGGGGAGCCTGCGTCCGAGGGCGAGGGCCCGTCCGGTCTGTCTGGCCACCTCGCGCTGGGCCCCCAGGGCCGCCGCGTCGGCGGCGGCCCGGATCGCGTAACGGCAACCGTCCTCCTCCAAGCCGGCAAGCTCCGCATGATGGGCGAGACGAGCGTTATCGACCCCTCCCGGCCGTCCCGCGAGGGCGCCGAGGACTCGCGCGTGCAGCTCGGCTCGGCGCGGCGGCGACACCGAGGCTTCGAGCGCCTCACGTATCAACTCGTGGCGGAAGCCAAGTACCCCTCCTTCGGCTACTAGCACTCCTCGTGCCAGGGCCTGTTCCACGGCATCCGCGCTGCCCGGGGTCACTGTTTCGAGTAGGGCGGCATCGAATCGCCCGCCGATCACGGCAGCGGTGTGTGCTACGTCGCGCGCCGATGGTCCGAGCCGCCCCACCCTGGCCAGCGCTGCGTCGCGCACCGACGCCGGCAGGTGTTGGCCCGCGGAAACGCTCTCGACAACCAAGAAAGGATTGCCGCCCGTCAGCCGGGCCAGGTCGGCGACGTCGAGTCCGCTCGGGGCCGCCAGCTCGGCGATGGCTTGCTCAGACAGCGTCGGCATAAAGACGCGTAGTACGCACGGAGCGCTCGCGAGGTCGCCGAGCAGTAGCCCCAGGGGCGGATTTGCGGCCGTCTCGTCGTCGCGGAAGGTGGCGATGATGGTCGCTCGCATGTGTTCCACGCGGCGGGACAAAAGACGCACTAGGTCGAGCGTCAAGGGGTCGGCCCAGTGCAGATCCTCGATCACCGCGACGACCGGTGCTCGACGCTCCAGCGCGTCCTGAAAGGCTCGCACCAGGACCAAGCGGTCGTCGCTGCCGAGCTGCGCAAGATCGCCGGCGCCAGCTGCGTCGACCAGCTCGCGCAGGGGGCCCAGCGGGATGGGCACCGACAATGGCTCGCACGCACCGACCAAGAATGCGATCCGCTCGTCCACACGTTCCCGCAGCGCCCGAACCAGCGAGGTCTTGCCGATTCCGGCCTCCCCTCCAACGAGCACCAGACACCCCGTGCCGTCGACAGCCTCATGGACCGCCCTGACTAGGAGCTCAAGCTCGTCGTCGCGCTCGAGCAGGCGCATCTCGGGCGCGATCGTAGCCCTCGGCACCACCGAAAGCAGCTACAGCGGGTTAAAGCAGCCGTAGATCGTGTAGAGCGGGTTCACGACGCTCTTGCCCTGCTTGTTGCGCATGGTCTGCTGCCCGATGAAGGCCGGCGGGGACTGCGCCTTGTAACAGCCGTCCCAGTTGACACTCACGTCGTACCCGATGTTTGTCGGCTCAGAGGGCAGTGCCCCGGTCGAGGGCGTCTGCACGTAGAAGTAACAGATCCACTCGCCCGGGCCGTAGGGCACGGATCCGCGGCGGCTGCAGGTGGGCAGTGCCAGAGTGAGCTTGGCGCCTTTTGGAACGTGCCGTCCCAACTCCGTCTGCTGGAGGACGGTGAGGTGGTTGAAGGCCGGGGTCAGGTCGGAGCGCAGGCGCTTGGCCGTCACGCCGGCGGGGCCCCAATTGCCGGCGATCGCGATCAGCGCAATCGACGCTGTGATCGCCACCACCACCCGGACCGGGGTGCCCCATCCACGCCGGCGCGACACGGGCGTACCGGCGAAGTCCCGCCGTCGAAGAAGCGCCCACGAGACGTCGATGCAGACGACCGTCCAGATCACGCTGACCGCGATCCCCACGAGCAGCGGGCCAAGGTACGGATGTGCGTCGAAAAGACCGTGCCAGGTAAAGACGGCAGCCCCGACCAGCAGCAGGTGCGACCAGATCCCGGTCCCCACCAACAGCAGCAGCTGCATCGCGAGCGCGAGCGCAAACGGGGCGATGACACCGAGAATCCCGTTGCGCGTCGCGATCGACAGCAGCACCGCAATCGCCGTAAACGCGAGGGTCGGCGGGATCAGAGTGAGCCAGCTGATGAAGACCAGCAGGGCAGAGTGGGCGGGCGAGAACAGCGTGCCGTTCAGGTCCACCAGCGATTGGGCGCCGACCAGCAGCACTCCTGCGGCCATGCTGGCGAACGCCATGAGCAGCTCCAGCGCGATGACGAAGGTCGCCGCCGCCAGCAGCTTGCCGACAAAGACGTTGCTGCGGGTGCACGAGCGGGTGAGCACCAGCTTCCAGGTCCCATACCGATCCTCCGACGAGAACATGTCGCCTGCGACGGTGCCTGCGATCAGCGGCACACCCCATGCGGCCCCTGAAGCAAGCACCACGAGCGAGACCGCGAATCCTGACGAGTGCACCCAGACGCCGTAGAGCGTGTCGGTCGGGGCACCGCTCTGCACCTTAAGCAGCGCCGCAAAGATAAACGGCACCACCAAGCACAGCAGCGCGACCACCCGGACCACGACCTGAGACGACAGCTTGCGGACCTCGGTTCGGTACACGCGCCGAATCCCGTTCTCGGGCCGCGTGAAGGCGGACGGGCCGAGCGCGTCGGCGGCAAGAGCTGACGCCGTGCTCATATACCCGCGAGCGCCCTTCGGTCGAGTTCCGCGAGCTCCGACGGCTCGTTCGGCGGCCGCTCGGAGTCACCGGTCAGAGCGAAGAACATCGACTCCACCGGACTAACCAGAAGCTCAAGCCGGCGCACCGCCACGCCGGCGGACCCGAGCGCCAGGACCCAGGGATCAAGTGCGCCCAGGTCCACTGCGAGCGCGAGCCCACCCCGGCGCGAAGGCGCAGCTCGCACGCCACGCTGGTGCTCGGCGAGCTCCAGCGTGCGGGCATCGTCGCTCGTTTGCATGTGGTACGCGGAGGCCGGGGCCTGCTCGCGGAGTTGCTCTGCGGTGCCATCCCATACGACGTGTCCCCGGCGGAGGATCGTGAAGCTGTCGCAGATCTCTTCCACCTCGACGATCTGGTGGCTCGAGAGCAGGATCGTGACGCCATCGTTCGCGAGCTGGCGCAGGAGCGCACTCATGTCCCTGACGCCCGCTGGGTCCAAGCCCGCTGAAGGTTCGTCAAGCAGCAGGAGCCGCGGCTCGCGCAGCAGCGACGCGGCGATCCCAAGGCGCTGCTTCATACCGGTGGAGTAGCCGTTGACCCGGTCGTCGCCGCGGCCTGCAAGACCTACTCGCGCCAGCGCGTCGTCGATCTTGGCGGTCGCCGTACGCCCGTCCAGCTCCGCCATAAGCTCAAGGTTCACCCGCCCGGAGAGATACGGATAGAAGCTAGGGTTTTCAACGAAGCCGGCCGTCCCTTCGAGTGCCTCCGCTTCAGGCCACTCGAGCCGTCGATCCAAGAGCTCCACGGTGCCCGCGTCGGGTCGCACCAGCCCGAAGAAGACGCGCAAGAGGGTGGTCTTGCCGGCGCCGTTGGGGCCCAGCAGGCCGCGGACCTGGCCGGTCTGGAGCGCCAGGTCCACGCCGTCGAGGGCGCACACGGTCTCGAAGCGTTTGACGATGCCGCTTGCCCGCAGAGCCGCCACGCCGGTCAACTATACGGATTGATCCGTGACATCTCGCCGCATCGAACGGCGCCTGGTGTGAGCCAATGATTCCCGGTGAAATGGAGTTTCTCAGGCGGTGCTGGGAGCGCGGTCAACCGGCAGAGGGCAGCTGGACCTCGATCGCGACCTCGACCATGTCGCGTACTCTGAGCGCGCCCATGAACCCGCGATAGGGCGTTATGCCGAACTGGGTTTGGGTGACCGGCAGCGTGCCGTGCACCCGGCCCTGGGCAGAGATGCCGAGCTCGTGGCTGACCGGCTGCGTTGAGCCGGCGATCGTCAACTCGCCCTGCACCCGCAGCCGCTCGCCCGACTGCTCGACGGCAGTCGACCGAAAGGAGATCGGGTCGGCGCCAAGGACCTTGCGCTCAATATCCTGGCGAATCTTCGTTCGGTCCTTGTCGGTCAGTGGCTTTACCCCGTGCAGTCCTTCGCGGACCTGCAGGGATCGCGGGTCGACCTCGAGCTCAAGCGAGGAGAGAACCCCCTCGTCGCTCACATCCGCGGCGGCGTGCCACTGACCCACGTCGATGATCAGGTCGTGACCCGCCATCTGGGCGACCCCTTCACGGTAGGTACGGATCTCCACCATCCCCTGCTCGGGATCCAGCCTGTGACTTCCTGGACGCAGAGCCATCCGCGATCGATCAGCCCGCCGGAGTCGCCCCGCCGTAATAGGGCTCATCCCTCCCGACGAGATCGCCGGGCGGGGACGCATCGCTGCCGACGAGATCTCCTGGAGGAGGCGCGCCACGTCCGAGCCGGCTGGACGCGGGAATTCCCACGAGCACGCAGACGCCGCACGCGATCAAGAGCGCGATGTGGGTCTTTGTCGCATCGACCCCACCGGCCAGCGCTGCGCCGGCCAGCCCGGCGCCCACCGCGGCACCGAGCAGCCGACCTACCGACAGCACCGCGGAGGTCCGGCCGTGGGCGGACAGCGGGGTCGCGTTCAACGCAGCGCGCGACGTCGGAACGAACAGCATCCCGAGACCGAGGCCGACCGGAATTAGCGGAATCAGTGTCACCGCGCTGTCGAGCGGCATTCCCGGGATGCCGAGCACCACCAGGCCTACGGCCGCCGCGACGAAGCCCGCAACGGCCGGAACTCGCTCTCCGCGCTCGTCGACGAGCCGTCCGGCCAACGGCGCCGCGATCCCTACCAACAAGGCGACCACGACCAGCACCGCTGACGCGCCCAGGGCAGAAAAGCCGGCCGCACGCTGCAGGTATTGCTCGGCCAAGTAGAAGCAGCCGATCATGACCGCGAAGGTCAGCGCGGCGACGAAAGAGGCGTCGAGGACGTTGCGGTTCAGCACCGGATGGCTCGTCTCCTGTCCGTGAACCGTGGGTGGAACCTCGCGCAGAATCGCAACCGCAGCAACGACTGCCAGCGGGACGAGGGCCCACCAATCCGCGCGCCAGCCGAGTCCGACAGTCAAGAGACCACCGAGCACCGGACCGAGGAGGTTCGAGATCCCGGCGCTCGCGCCCCAGATCCCGAGCGCAGCGCCGCGGCGCTCCGCGGGGAAGCCGCTAACTGCACCGGCAAGGGCAGCAGGACTGACCAGTCCTGCACCGACACCCTGTACGACGCGCGATGCGATGAGGACTCCCATTGTCGGCGCGACTGCGCCGGCAGCTGCACCGAGCGCGAAAAGCGCCAGGCCGGCCAGCGCCAGCCGACGGGCGCCGAAGCGGTCAACCAACGAGCCAGCCGGCAGCAGCGCTAAGGCATAGGCGACGAAGTAAACGCTCAATACGACCGCCGTCGAGCCGTTCGAGACGCCCAATCCGTGGGCGACAGATGGCAGAGCAACGGTAATCAGGGTCCCGTCGAGCTGGAGCAGCGCAGCCGCTGCTGTGCACGCCGCCAGCCTGCTCCATGCCCCCGGGGGAAGCGGCTCACGCACGCGCTTGCGCTTGTCAGTGCGCGAACGAAGGATTCCCGACACGACGAACCATTATGGCCAAGGGCGTAATCTCGGAGGCGTGTTCGCTGGCATGCACCTGGCCGAATTCCTGCCGCCGGCGATCGCGACCGTCGTATATCTGTACCTGTACTGCAAACGGGTCTCAACGCTGGCACGTGAAGGCCGGCCCGTCTCAAGCTGGCGGATCGCGTCGTTTGTCTCCGGCGTGGCCTTGCTCGCCGCGGTCCAGATCGGGCCGCTGGACACGCTGGCCGACCAGATGCTCGTCTTTCACATGGCGCAGCACCTCGTGATCGGCGACTTCTGCTCGCTGCTGGTCGTCCTCGGCATCACCGGCCCGGTGATCCAGCCGCTGCTGCACTTCCGGCCAACCCGTCCGCTGCGAAAGCTCGCCCACCCCCTTGTCGCACTCGTCCTGTGGGCAACCAACCTCTATGCCTGGCACCTGCCGATTTTCTACGTCGCAGCGATCCGCTTTGACCTGATCCACGCCCTCGAGCACGCATCCTTCTTCTGGTTCGGTTCGCTGCTCTGGCTGGCCCTGATCGGGCCTCTCCCCAAGCCCAAATGGTTCAAGAGCTGGGGCGCGCTCGGCTACATCATTGCGGTCCGCTTCGCCGGCGCATTGCTCGGCAACATCCTGATCTGGGCCTCGACCGTCTTCTACGGGACGTACAAGCTCACTGACCCCGGCCACGCCATCAGTCCGCTCTCGGATCAGAACCTGGCCGGCGGCCTGATGATGATCGAGGAGATGGTGCTGACGACCGTCCTGCTGGGATGGCTGTTCTACCGCTTCGCGATCCAGGACGAGGAGCGCCAGCAGCTGCTCGACCTGGCCGCCGATCGCGGCATCGAGCTCAGCGAGGACCGCGCGGCGCGGGCGGCGCAGGCCGGCACGACCGCGCGTCTGCGCGAGCGGCTGCTCAACGACGAAGTCATCGAGACTCCGCCGCGAGTCTCCAGGGAGCTCTCGCCGGCGCAGCTAAACGGGAAGCCTCAGCCGCCACCACTCATCGAGGAGCCGGTGCCAGAGCCTGCACCAGTTCGCGGATCGCCCCCGGATACCGGTAGCTGATGCCCCCGTGGGCACCGTCGAAGAGCTCGAGTGTGTGCTCGACCCCGAGCCCCGCGAGCTCCGCGGCGAAGGCCTGAGCACCAAGATCGAGGTAGAACTCGTCGCTCTTGCCGGCGTCGAGATAGATGCGGCGCATGCTCCGCAGCGCATCGCCGTGGCCCGAAGCCATGCGTACCGGGTCCCACTCGAGCCACCGTTGCCAGACCTCGTCTATTAGCCGACCCGTCTCGATCTCGAACGGCAAAAGCGGTTGGGCGGGGTTGTCCGGATCGGGGGAGTAGGCGGCCGCCATGGCGTAAGCGCTGAACGGCGCTCCCAGCTGCGACCAGTCGAAGTGGTCGGCGTGTCGTACCCGCTCGAGTAGCACGTCGTAGGAGCCCTCGAAGTGATCGCGCAGCGCCCGCGCAACCATCGGAAACTCGGGCAGGTAGCAGCACTCGAACAGCGCGTCACCCGCGTGCGAGGCAAACGCGCCGAACACATCGGGTCGGCACATCGAGACGACCATCGCCCCGTAGCCCCCGGATGACTTTCCCGCGAGCCCACGGTGGTCGCGGCTGCGCAGCGTCGGACAGCGCGCATCGACGAAGGCGACGACCTCGTCGCAGAGATAGTCCATGTAGCGCCCTGTTGCGCTCGAGTTGATGAACTGAGAGCCGCCCAACGAGGTCCAGGCATCGACGAATACGATCACCGCGGGAGGGCACTCGTCCGCCGCAAACATGCGATCGAGTCGCTCGATGATGGTCGGCTCGAACGGTACGCGCGCAAGCCACAGGTCGAGCTGGCCGCTGTAGCCCTGAATCAGGTAAACGGACGGCACGGGCTCCTCTCCCACGCCCGGAGCCGTGTAGATGTAGAGCGGCCGTGTCGCGGGGTCGCCGAGCGGGTTGGATGCGAGGATGTCCGAGGCAACCACAAGCCGCTCGCACCTCCCCGCAAGCGGCTTTTCCCACGGCGGTCCGGGAGGCTGTTGAAGTTCGCGGAGCGCCATAGGCCCGAATGTATAGTGAGCCAGAGAAGACCGTAACTCCCCCGAAAGCCGTATGACCACGGAACGAGCTCAGAGCATCACCCAAAACGGCGCCGGGGCCGACGTCGATGCGGTCGAGACGACGGAGTGGCTGGAGGCCGTTGACGCCGTCGTCGAGCACGACGGTCCGGGACGAGCGCGCGAGCTGCTGCGCCATGCCATCGAGCGGGCCCAGCAGGCGGGCACTGGCCCGATCGCGAGCCTCACCACCCCGTACGTAAACACCATCCCGGCGGAGGCCGAGCCCGAATTTCCCGGCGATCCACAGCTCGAGCGGCGGCTGCGCTCGATCGTGCGCTGGAACGCGATGGCCATCGTGGTGCGCGCCAACAAGGAGTCCTCGGAGCTAGGCGGCCACATCGCGACCTACCAGTCGGTGGCGACCCTCTACGAGGTGGGCTTCAACCACTTCTGGCGTGCCGCCACCGACGACTTCGGGGGCGACCTCGTCTACTTCCAGGGCCACTCCTCGCCGGGCATCTACGCGCGCGCGTTCCTGGAGGGCAGGTTGTCAGCGCAGCAACTGGACGGCTTTCGCCAGGAGGTCTCAAGGCCGGGCGGTCTCAGCTCTTACCCTCATGCGTGGTTGATGCCCGAGTTCTGGCAGTTCCCGACCGTCTCGCTCGGGATCGGGCCCGTCACCTCGCTGTACCAGGCCCGGTTCATGAAATATCTGCAGGCGCGCGGGATCGCCGACACCGACGGCCGGAAGGTGTGGGCGCAGCTGGGCGACGGCGAGATGGACGAGCCCGAGGCAATCGGGCCGATCTCGGTGGCCGGCCGCGAGCATCTCGACAACCTGATCTGGGTGATCAACTGCAACCTGCAGCGACTCGATGGGCCGGTGCGGGGTAATGGCCGCATCATCGACGAGCTCGAATCCGATTTCCGTGGCGCCGGTTGGAACGTAATCAAGCTCGTCTGGGGCTCCCGCTGGGATCCGCTGCTGGCTCAGGACACCGACGGTCGCCTGGTGCGCGTGATGGGCGAGGCCGTCGACGGCGACTACCAGACGTACAAGTCCCGCGAAGGCGCCTACGTCCGCGAGCACTTCTTCGGACGAGATCCGGTGCTGCTCAAGCGCGTCGAACAGATGTCAGACGAAGAAATCTGGCTGCTGAACCGCGGCGGTCATGACCAACAGAAGGTCTTCGCCGCCTACGACGCGGCGGTCAAGCACGAGGGCCAGCCCACGGTAATCCTCGCCAAGACGATCAAGGGTTATGGGATGGGCCGCGCGGGCGAAGGGCAGATGATCACCCACCAAGCCAAGAAGATGACCGAGGACGCCCTGCTTCAGTTTCGTGATCGCTTCGATTTGCCGCTCTCGGATCAGCAGGTGCTCGCGGCCGAGTACTACAAACCACCAGACGACTCCCCCGAGATGCGATACCTGCGGGAATGCCGGCAGCGCCTCGGAGGCCCGCTTCCGGTCCGCCGGACCAAAGCGCCCAAGCTCGAGGTGCCCAAGCTCGAGGTGTTCAAAAACCAGCTCGAGGGGACGGGCGAGCGCGAGATCTCGACCACGATGTCGTTTGTACGCGTCCTTGCCGCGCTGCTGCGCGACAAGCAGATCGGCCGGCTGGTGGTCCCGATCATTCCCGACGAGTCGCGCACCTTCGGCATGGAGGGGCTGTTCCGGCAGATCGGCATCTACTCACCGGAGGGCCAGCTCTATCAGCCCGAGGACGCCCAGCAGCTCATGTTCTACAAGGAGGACCAGCAAGGCCAGATCCTTGAGGAGGGGATCACCGAGGCCGGGTCGATGTCCTCATTCATCGCTGCGGGGACGTCCTACTCGAACCACGCCCAGCAGATGGTGCCGTTCTATATCTACTACTCGATGTTTGGCTACCAGCGGGTTGGCGACCTCGTGTGGGCCGCGGCCGACTGCCGGACGCGAGGGTTCATGCTCGGGGGGACGGCGGGGCGGACCACGCTCAATGGTGAGGGGCTGCAGCACGCCGACGGCCACAGCCACGTCCTCTTCTCGGTGGTGCCCAGCTGCCGTGCCTATGACCCCGCCTTCAACTACGAGCTGGCCGTGATCGTCCAGGCGGGGCTCCAGCAGATGTTCGTCGAGCAGCAAGACGTCTTCTTCTACATCACGCTGATGAATGAGAACTACGCCCATCCGCCGATGCCAAAGGGCGTGGAGGAGGGCATTCTGCGCGGCATGTACCAGCTGCGCACCGGAGGCTCTTCGCGCTCCTCCTCGCGGTCGCGCTCGTCCTCGCGTTCGCGCTCGTCCTCGGGGTCGCGTTCACCGCGCGTGCGGTTGCTCGGGTCGGGGACGATCGTGCGCGAGGTACTCGCCGCCGCCGACCTGCTCGCAGAGGACTTCGGCGTCGAGGCCGACGTTTGGAGCGCCACGTCATTCGGGGAGCTGCGCCGTGACGGAATGGAGTGCGAGCGCTGGAACATGCTGCATCCGACGAAGAAGCAGCGGATCCCGTATGTGGCCGAGTGTCTCTCGGACGGTGGGGGACCCGTGGTCGCCGCGACCGACTACATCCGCGGCTATGCGGACCTGATCCGCGCCTGGGTGCCGGGTATGTATCGGGTACTGGGAACGGACGGGTTTGGGCGCAGCGACTTTCGCCACGCACTGCGCGGTTTCTTCGAGGTCGACCGGCGTTACGTGGCGCTGGCGGCGTTGAAGGCGTTGGCTGACGAGGGCAAGCTCAAACCGGCCCGCGTTCAGGAGGCCATCAAGCGCTACGAGATCGACGCCGAGGCGGCGATGCCGACGACTGTATGAGTCGCTTGGGCGCGTCATGACCGCGACCGACGCCACCCCGGTCGAGGTCCCAGACATCGGCGACTTCACCGACGTGCCGGTGATCGAGATCCTCGTCTCGCCAGGCGACAGCGTGCAAGCCGAGGATCCCCTGGTCACGCTCGAGTCCGACAAGGCGACAATGGACGTCCCCGCTCCGTTCGCCGGGACCGTCAAGCAGCTTCAGGTGAAGGTCGGCGACCGCGTCTCGGAGGGCTCAAGGCTGATGACGCTAGAGCCGGCTGGGGGCAACGGCTCCGAGCCCACGGCAGATCGCGCGCAGGACAATGGAGCCCGGGCAGAGGCCGAGAACGGGGCGCAGGCGACAAGCGAGGCTCAGGACGAGCGCGAGGCCGAGGTCAAGGCCGGGGCGCAGGAGAACGGGGCCGAGGCCGCGAGCGAGGCCGAGATCGAGCAGCGCGCCGAACCCGACGCAGCCGGCGACGGCGGCGGGCCGGTCTACGCGAGTCCCTCCATCAGACGGTTGGCGCGCGAGCTCGGGGTGATCCTCGACTCAATCAGGGGAACCGGCCGCAAGGGAAGGATCACGCGCGAGGACGTGGAGGCCGCCGCGGGCGGTGAGGGCGAAACGACGGCTCCCAGCCCCGGGCTCGGAGTTGAGCTTGCGCCGTGGCCGTCGGTCGACTTCGAGAAGTTCGGGCCGGTGGAGCGGGTGAAGCGCTCCCGGATCCAGCGGATCTCTGCCCCGAACCTCGCGCGCAACTGGGTGATGATCCCCCATGTCACCCAGCACGAGGAGACCGACATCACCGAGCTGGAGGCATGGCGCAAGGAGCTCAACGACGAGCAGCGCAAAGCCGAAGACGGCCTGAAGGTGACGATGGTCTGCTTCCTGGTGTGTGCCTGTGTGGCCACCCTGAAGGAGTTTCCGACCGTCAACGCCTCCCTCGACGGCGAGGATCTGGTGCTCAAGCACTACTACAACATCGGATTCGCAGCTGATACCCCCGGCGGTCTGGTCGTGCCAGTGATAAAGGAGGCCGATCGCAAAGGGCTGCTCGAGATCGCGCGGGAGCTGACCGAGCTGTCTGAGAAGGCTCGCGCGGGAAAGCTCGCGCCCGGTGACATGCAGGGGGCGACCTTCACCATCTCCTCGCTCGGGGGGATCGGCGGAACCGCCTTCACCCCGATCATCAATGCTCCCGAGGTAGCCATTCTCGGCGTTAGCCGCTCGGCGACCAGGCCGGTTTGGAACGGTTCCGCGTTCGTCCCCAGGCTGATGCTGCCGCTGTCGCTCTCCTATGACCATCGCGTCATCGATGGTGCGACCGCCGCCCGATTCATCGTTCACCTCGCGAAGGTGTTGGCGGACCTGCGTCGGGCGCTGCTATGAGCGACGAGAGCGAAGTCCGGGTCCCCGACATCGGCGACTTCACCGACGTGCCGGTGATCGAGATTCACGTCTCGCCAGGAGACGAGGTCTCGCCGGAAGATCCGCTCGTCACGCTCGAGTCGGATAAGGCGACGATGGATGTGCCCTCGCCCTTGCAGGGCATCGTCAAGCAGCTCCGCGTACAGATCGGGGATCGGGTCTCAGAGGGGAGCGTGCTGCTCACCGCCGAGGCGGACTCTGCGGGGCCGTCGCCAGACGCCTCCACAGCGACTGAGACGGACAGGCGGGACGGGGGTTCGGGGCAGGAGCCAGCGCAGGAGGAAGCCGCCGAAGCCTCGGTGCAGCGCGAGCCCGAACCGCCCAGCGGAGAAGACGGCGCCGGCGAACGCGACACCCAGGTAGTTGTGCTGGGCTCAGGCCCGGGCGGGTACACCGCTGCGTTCCGCGCGGCCGATCTGGGTCTCAAGACGACCCTGGTCGAGCGCTATGAGACGCTCGGCGGCGTCTGCCTGAACGTCGGTTGCATCCCCTCCAAGGCGCTGTTGCACGCGGCGCGGGTGATCGCCGAGACCGAGGAGATGGGAGCCAACGGGGTTGCGTTCGGCAAGCCGAAAATCGATCTCGCGAAGCTGCTTGGCTGGAAGGAAGCGATCGTGGACAAGCTCACCGGCGGTTTGGCCGGGCTCGCACGCCAACGAAAAGTCGAGGTGGTCACCGGCGAGGGCAAGCTCACAGGTGCCCACGAGCTGACCGTGGGGGACCGCACGATCACCTTCGAGAACTGCATCATCGCTGCCGGCTCACAGGCGGCCTGGCTGCCCGACCTGCCCGAGGACCCGCGCATAGTCGACTCGACCGGCGCGCTCTCGCCCGGCGAGATCCCCAAGCGCCTGCTCGTTGTCGGCGGCGGGATCATCGGGCTGGAGATGGCCACCGTGTATGACGGACTCGGAGCAAAAATCACCGTGGTCGAGTTGCTCGACCAGCTGATCCCGGGTTGCGACGGCGACCTGGTGCGGGTGCTGCAGAAGCGGATCACCCCCCGCTACGAGGCCATCAAGCTCGGTACCAAGGTCACTGAGGTCAAGGCACAGAAGAACGGGCTCAAGGCGTCATTCTCAGACGACACGACCCAGATTTTCGACCGCATCCTGGTTGCTGTGGGGCGTGCCCCGAACGGCCGCGCGATCGGCGCCGACTCGGCCGGCGTCGAGGTCGATGAGCGCGGATTCATTCCGGTCGACGCGCAGCTCCGAACCAACGTTTCAAACCTCTACGCGGTCGGGGACATTGCGGGTGGACCGCTGCTTGCCCACAAGGCATTCCATCAGGGGAGCGCCGCCGCGGAGGTCATCGCAGGCATCCCAGGTGCCTCCTACGACCCGCGCACCGTGCCCTCGGTCGCCTATACCGACCCCGAGATCGCCTGGATGGGCTTGACCGAGACCGAGGCGCGAGACAAGGAAATCGCCTACGAGAAGGCCGTGTTCCCGTGGGGAGCGTCGGGCCGGGCGCTCGGACTGGCTCGAGATGATGGGCTCACCAAGCTGCTCTTCGAGCCCGAGTCCAAACGTCTCCTGGGCGCCGGCATCGTCGGTGTCAACGCGGGTGAGTTGGTCGCGGAGACGGTCCACGCGCTCGAGATGGGCGCGGATGTCGAAGACCTCGCGTTGACCATCCACCCCCACCCCACCCTCTCGGAGACCGTCGGTCTGGCGGCGGAGATGGCACACGGCATGATCACCGACCTCATGCCGCCCCGAGCGACCAGAGGCGCGCGCGCGTAACTGGCCCGCCGGCCCGGCCGCTGCGCTGACACAGCGCCCCAGTCGGATCTTGGTCGCCCTCGATAGGCAGACTACCCGCGGAGACCGCCGTGGAGCACCGACGAGCCACGCACAACAGGGTCGCCGGCTGGGTCGGCCGTCTCGCCCACCCGCAGCCCGGACCGCTCCCGCTGGCGCGCGCCCTGCGCAGCGCGCTGGCGGTGACCGCGCCGTTCTCGCTGGGACTACTACTTGGCCACGCGCCCCAGGGGCTGCTCGCCGCGATGGGTGCCCTGCCCGCCGCGACGGGCGACCGCGGCGGTGCCTACCGGCTGCGCATCGTACGGGTTGGCTGGGGGGTTTTGGCAGCCGCGCTGGGGTTCTTGATCGGTGGGGCGGTGCAGGGTTCGGCGATATCGACGGTCCTGGCGGTGGGCGCTGTCGCGGCGTTTTCCGGCGCCGTCAGCACGCTGGGAGCGACCGCTTCGAGCGCCTCGCTGCAGCTTCTGATGTTCACGATCATTGCCGCCGGACGTGCGTTTCCGCCACCGCTCTGGATGCCATCGGTGCTTGTGCTGGCGGGCGGAGCATGGGCGCTGCTGCTGATCACCGTTTGGTGGGCGGTGCGGCGTGAGGCGCCCGAACGCGACGCCGTCGCAGCGGTGTACTCGGCCGTGGCCGACGAACTGGAGGCGGTCGGTTCGCCCGGCGTCGAGG
>Ga0070741_10010487_pt1 | contig 17476 bp, 17 predicted proteins | sample Coa_R1_4_FD_66440 | JGI IMG/M metagenome (GOLD analysis project Ga0070741, IMG submission 66440) | Surface soil microbial communities from Centralia Pennsylvania, which are recovering from an underground coalmine fire - Coalmine... | ecosystem: Environmental > Terrestrial > Soil > Unclassified ...
CGAGTCGGAACGTTTGGTTGCGGACTTTGCCGGCATGGGGCTCTCCGTCGGCCGTCACCCGATGGCGCTCAAGCGCGACGAGCTCGCGATGCGTGGGATCCTCCGTGCGATCGATCTGCGGCAGGCCAGGCAAGGTCGCCGCGTGCGCGTGGCCGGGATGGTGATTACGCGCCAGCGCCCGGGGACCGCGAAAGGCTTCGTGTTCCTGACGCTCGAGGACGAAACGGGCATCGCCAACATCATCGTCCGCCCGGATCTGTTCGCGCGCGACCGGCTGACGATCGTCGAAGAACCGTTCCTCATCGTCGACGGCGTGCTGCAGAATCAGGACGGCGTGACGTCGATCCGCGCCGAGCAGGTCCACGGCATGCGCGGCGTCGACATCGATTTCGACTCACATGATTTTCATTAATGGCTGTCAGCTCTCGGCTGTCAGCTATCAGCGCGCGTCTAAACGGTGAGGAGACCAGATGAAAACTGCTGTTGTCGTGTCGCTCTTGGCGCTGCAGGTCATACAACCAGGACAGATGACGCAGGCGCGCGTGTGGGTGCAGAACAAAGGACGCGCCGAAGCGGTGCCTGTCGACCTGCGTGAAGTTAACACCGACCTTCCGCTCAACGTCCTCGTCGTCAACGGGTTGCCTGGAAATCCACAAACCGCTCCTGTCCTGACGCGCCTGACGCGTCAAACCTGGGAATACGACAGTGTCACCGTGACCGCAGAGCAGGATCCCGTGGCCGTGCTCAACGCACGCGGTCAGGCTGGGTGGGAAATAACTGGCGCGACGCTCGCGTCGCCCGCCGGCACGCGCATCCTCCTCAAGCGTCCGCGCTAGCGCTCGTGCGCCAGACGCGATAGACCGGGATGCCCACGAGTGCGAAGCCGAGGCCGATCGTGGACTGCATGGGATGCGCGACGACGGTGTTTGCGACGATGAGGAGCGCGGCGAGGATGAACACGAGCGGTGTCGCCGGGTAGCCAGGTGTGCGGAACGGACGCGGCACATGTGCGTCGCGCCGTCGTGACACGAAGATCGCCGCGGCCGCCAGCGCGAACCAGAGCCACGACATGAACACGACGTACGTCAGCAACTGCTCGAACGTGCCCGACAAGACGAGCACCGTCGACCAGGCGGCCGTCGAGACGATCGCCGCGGCCGGCGTCCCGAACGTCGGATGGATGGTCGCAAGCCGCGCGAAAAACACGCGGTCGCGCGCCATCGCGAAGAACAGCCGCGGCAACGTCAACGTCAGACCGTTCGCCGCGCTGAAGATCGATACCAGGATCACCGCCGCCATCACGCGCGCCGCCGCCGGACCGAGCACGACGCGCGCTGCGTCCGAGGCGACGCGCGTGCTCGACGCCACGCCGGCCACGCCGAGCGCGCGGAAATAGCCGACGTTCGCGAACACGTAGATCCCCACGAGCGCGAGCGTGCCGACGACGATGCCGCGAGCGAACACGCGCTGCGGATCGACGGTTTCGCCTGCCGAGAAGGTGACGTACTGCCATCCCTCGTACGCCCACAGCACGCCAATCATCGCCGTCACGCCGCGGACGGCCGCCGAGAAGGACCATTCGTCCGGCCACCATCCGGCGGACGAGATACCGGCGCTGCCGCCGGCGACGAGCATCGCGGCGAGCAGCACGATGACAGCGACCTTCGTCATCGTCGCCAGACCCTGCACGTCGGCGCTCTGTCGCGTGCCGCGCACGTTGATCGCCGTCACCACGGCAATCATCAGGATCGATACGACGCGCGCGCCGACTGCCGACAGCGGCACGAACGCCTCGACATATCTGGGGAATGCGGCTGCGAGCGTGGCGAGCGATCCGCTGCCGATGACGACGAACATCGTCCAGCCGTAGAGGAACGCCGGCAGCGGACCGAATGCGTCGCGAACGTACGCATAGAGGCCGCCTGATTCCGGTTTCAGCGCGCCGAGTTCGGCGAACGTCAGCGCACCGAGCAGCGAGAGCACGCCGCCGACGATCCACGCCGCGAGCGCCACGCCGCCCGATCCGGCGTCGCGGACGACGGCGCCTGGCGTCAGGAAGATGCCGGAACCGATAACGGTCCCGACGACGATGAATACCAGATCGCGGAAGGACAGCGTCCGGCGAAGGGAGTGAGGAGCCAGCCTCGAGTCTCTAACTTCTGGGAGATCCAGCAAGGACCCTTCCGCGGACGATCGCGCCGTCCGCCATGAGGAGTTTCGGCGTGGCGATGTCGCCGTCCACGGACGCGGTAGGACGGAGATCGACCCCCTCGGTCGCGGCCACGTTACCGGTGACCGCGCCGCTGATCGTGATCGTCTTCGCCTTCAAATCGGCCTTTACGGCCGCTCCGGGGCCGATGCTCAAATTGTGGTTACCGACCTCGATCGTCCCTTCGATCTGGCCTTCGATCGTCAGGTTTTCGTTACTCACGACGCGCCCTTCGATCCGCAGCGCGCGCCCGATCCAGGCGACGACGCGGCGTTCGTCCGTCGGCGCATTCGGCTCGTTGGCCATCCAGAATCCTCCGTTGTCCTCTTATCGGATGATTTGGGAAAAGTCTTTCCTATGGAACTCAGCTTGCAGCATATTGAGTCGTGATCAAGGCCGATTTTCATATCCATACGGGCGACGACCCTGTCGATCCGATCCCCTATTCGACGACCGACCTGATTGACCGCGCCGCGCAGCTTGGCTACGGCGCGTTGGCGATCACGCTCCACGAACGCCAGCTGGATCTCGCGGCGCTGACGCCGTACGCCGCCGAGCGCGGCATCGTCCTCGTGCCCGGCATCGAGCGGACGATCGAAGGCAAACACGTGCTGCTGTTGAATTTCACGTCCGCCAGCGAACGCGTGGACACGTTCGCCGACCTCGCGCGATTACGACGCGACGAGCGCGGACTGGTCATCGCGCCGCACGCCTTCTTTCCGGCGCGGAGCTGCTTGTGGGGACGCCTCGAGCGCCATGCCGATCTGTTCGACGCCGTCGAGTACAACGCGATGTTCACGGCGTCGCTCGACTTCAACCAGCGCGCGATCGCGTTCGCGCGCGCGCACGGCAAACCGATCGTCGGCAACGGCGACGTGCACCGCCTGCGTCAGCTGGGCACGACCTACTCGCTCGTCGACGCGCCGGCGGACGCCGACGCGATCTGCGCCGCGATTGCCGCCGGCCGCGTCCAGTACGTCGCGACGCCGCTGTCCTGGCGCGACGCTGCGGCTATCATGGCTGATCTCCTATGGCCGACACCCGGTGGACCGCGGGACGAGACGAAGCGGGTATCCGACTCGACAAATATCTCGCTGCCGCAGAGCGCCTAGGCTCGCGCGCCAAAGCCGCGGACGCGATCGCTCGCGGCAAAGTCTTCCTCAACGATCGCGAGGCGACGATGGCCGATGCCGGCGCGCTGCTGAAGAGCGGCGACGCCGTGCGCGTCTGGATGGATCGCCCGGGCAGCTCGAAGCGGCGGATTGCCCTCGGCGGCGAGCGCGACCTGCCGATCGTGTACGAGGACGAGGCGATCGTCGTCCTGAACAAGCCGGCAGGCGTGCTGGCCGTGCCGCTCGAACGGCGAAGCGACGCGCGGTCGGTGTTCGACGATCTCAAAGAGCATCTGCGCTCGCGCAAGCAGCCACGACCGCTCGTCGTGCACCGGATCGACCGCGATACGTCCGGCCTCGTCCTGTTCGCGAAGAACCTGCGCGCGCAGGAGCACCTCAAAGAGCAGTTCAAGCGGCACACGCCCGAGCGCGTATACCTGGCCGTCGTGTATGGCCATCCGACTCCCAAGTCGGGAACATGGCGCGACACGCTGGTGTGGGACATGAAAGCTCTCGTGCAGAAGGAGACGCACCCGCGCGATCCGAAAGGCAAGGAGGCGTCATGCCGCTACCGCGTGGTGGAAGAGCTGAAAGGCGCGGCGCTCCTGGAAGTGCAACTCGTCACGGGACGGCGAAATCAGATCCGTCTTCAGGCGCGACTTCGCGGGCACACGCTCGTCGGCGAACAGCGCTACATCTACGGACCGGAGTCGCTGCGGACGATCGCGTTCCCGCGTCAGGCGCTGCACGCGCACAAGCTGTCGTTCGTCCACCCCACGCGCGAGGAAGCGATGACGTTCGAAGCGCCCCTGCCCGCCGATATGGCGAGCCTCATTCGCCGCCTGGCGCACAGATAGGCGAGAGCTGAAAACGGCGGTCTTCGTCGATCGTGACCCGATAGAGCTCGTCGAACCCTTCGTCGAGCGTCGGTGGTTCGAGCCGTTTGGCGACGGTGAAGATCGCGACGTTCGGCACCTTGTCCTGACCGGTCCTGACGGCATTGCGCGCGACGGCCGCGCGCGTGGACACGTCGACGAAATAACCGATCACGCGCGCGCCGTGGCGGCGCGCCGTCGCGATGATCGGCGCGCGATCGGCCCTTCGCGGATTGGTGTTGTCGACGACGACCGACGATCCAGCTTTCAGCGCGGCATCGATCGATCGCTTGTCTTCGACGCGAACGTGGGTGGACGCGAAGCGTTCGCGATAGAGAGAGGATTTCCCTGCGCCAGGCAGGCCGACGAGGATGACGAGATCCACCGCTCGGCTGAAGCCTTCGCGCTACTTTCTGATGGTCGACGGCGCGACGTGCTTGAACACCTTGCCGCCTTTCATGACGAAGGCGACGCGCGTCACCGCGGTGATGTCCGTGAGCGGATCGCCGACGAGACCGACGATGTCAGCTTCGAAGCCAGGCGCGATCGTGCCGATCGTTTTGTCGAGCCGCATCGACTTCGCGGACAGCGAGGTCGCCGAAACGATCGCGTCCATCGGTTTCATGTTGCCCTGGCGCACGCGCTCGACGATCTCGTCGGCGTTGTGACCGTGCGCGCCGGCGACGGCGTCGGTGCCGTTGACCATCATCAGTTTCGGCGTCGCCACCGCGCGCTTGATCATGTCCTCGTTCAGCTTCAGGCCCTTTTCCATGTACTGGAAGCCTTCGGCGTTGTAGTTGCCGATGCCTTCGTAGTGCGCGCGGTTCCGCAAATAGTTCTGCAGCACGACGCCGACGTTCGGGTCGAAGTAGACGCCTTTGTCCGCCATCAGCTTCAGCACTTCGTCGTTCGCGAACACGCCGTGCTCGATCTGCTGGCAACCCGCGTTCACCGACGCTTTGATCGATTCAGGACTGTGCGCGTGGACCATCGTCCGCATCCCGAGCGTGTTGGCTTCGCCGCAGACCGCCTGCAGCTGCGCGTCGCTCATCGTCTGCTTGCCGCCGTCGCGGATGCTGGCCGATGCGAAGATCTTGATGACGTCCGCGCCGTCTTTCTTCAGCTGACGGACCTTCTCGCGGATTTCGTCGGGTGTGCCGCTGTTTTCGTTGATCTGGCGGATTGACGTGAGGACGCGCGGACCGGGAATGATACCGCGCGCGATCGCGTCACGCAGCGGCACGTCGTTCGGCTGACCGGGACTTTGGATCGTCGTGAAACCCGCCATCAGCGTGACGTACGCGTTTTCGGCGCTGTAGAGAATCTCTTCCGCGGGATCGCCCCGGCGCGCCGCGTATCGGCCGTCTTTGTCGAAATGCCACCCGAGGTGCGAGTGGACGTCGATCAGGCCTGGCGTCACCGTCAGCTGGCCGAGTTCGTACGTCGGCGTTCCGGAGCCGCCGCTTTCGACCGCCGTGATTTTGGATCCCTGGACGACGATCGTCGCGTTTCGCAGGATCTTGCCCGTTCCGTCGAGCACGGTCGCCGCGTGGATGCGGATCGTCTCCGATTGTGAAAAAACAGGAACCGATCCGAGGGCGATCACTCCGAGAAGCGCGGCGACTTTTGAACGCATGGGCGCATTATAATCCTCAGTCTCAGCTCTCATGTTCAAAGCGTTCGTTACTGCGCTGGCGCTCGCCGCCGCGGTCGGGGAATGGCCGTACTACGGCGGCGATCAAGGCGGGGCGAGGTACTCGCCGCTCGCCGACGTCAATCGATCCAACGTGTCGCGGCTGACGCTCGCGTGGGAATGGCAGACGCGCGAGAAGGCGTTGCCCCAGTTCGGCACGCGTCCCGGCGTGTTCGAAGCGACGCCGCTGATGATCGGCAACACGCTGTATTTCACCACGCCGTACAACCGCGTCGTCGCGTTGAACGCCGACAGCGGACAGGAACTATGGTCGTTCGATCCGAAAGCGTACGAAGACGGTCAACCGCCGAACGGCACCGGTTTCGTCCATCGTGGGATCGCCGCGTGGCGTGACGGCGACAAGCTGCGCATTCTGCTCAACAGCCGATACCGGCTGTTCGAACTCGACGCGAAAGACGGGAAGCCGGTCGAGTCGTTTGGCGATCATGGCTCCGTCGATCTGAGTCGCGGTCTCGTATGGGCGATCAACAAGAAGCACTACACGAATACGTCACCGCCGGTCGTCTACAAGGATCTGGTCATCCTGGGCAACGGCGTCGGCGATCGCCTCGCGTACAAGAACGATCCGCCGGGCGACGTCCGCGCGTTCGATGCGCACACCGGCAAGCAGGTGTGGACGTTCCACACGATTCCGCAGCCGGGCGAATTCGGCAACGACACGTGGAAGAACGATTCGTGGGCGTTCACCGGTCACACCAACGTGTGGGCGCCGATGACGCTCGACGAACGCCGCGGACTGCTGTACATGCCCGTCAGCACGCCGAGCAATGATTTTTTCGGTGGCCGGCGTCCCGGTCAAAACCTGTTTGCCGATTCGATCGTGTGCCTCGACGCGGCAACCGGCAAGCGGAAGTGGCATTACCAGCTCGTACACCACGGGCTGTGGGACTACGACAACCCGGCGGCGCCCGTGCTGGCGACGATTGACGTCGGCGACCCCTCGGGACCGATTGACGCGGTCGTTCAGCTCACCAAGCAAGGATTCGCGTTTGTGTTCGATCGCGTGACCGGCAAACCGGTGTGGCCGATCGAAGAACGAGCCGTGCCTGCGAGCGACGTCGCAGGCGAGCACGCGTGGCCGACGCAGCCGTTTCCGACCAAGCCGCCGGCGCTGACCGAGCAGGGCGTCACGCTCGACGACGCGTTCAACGACGCGGCGCGCGAGGAGTTGAAGAAGTACCGTCTCGGTCCGGTGTTCACGCCGCCGTCGCTGCGCGGCACCGTGCAGCGCCCCGGCATCATCGGCGGCGCGAACTGGGGATCCGGCGCGTTCGATCCGAAGTCCGGACTCTTGTTCGTGAAGACGACGAACCAGGCGAACATCGTGCGGCTCGCGAAGCCGGACATGTCCGAGGCAAACCCGCACCGCGACGAAGTGGATGCCGAGCTCGTGCGCAGCGGCGATACGGCCGCCGAGTTCAACAACGGCACGCAGTTGTTGAAGGGACCGTACGGCCACGTCATCGCGGTGGACTTGAACAACGGCACGATTCGGTGGCGCGTGCCGTTTGCGACGCCAGGCGCCGCAGGCGTCATCGCCACGGCCGGCGGTCTCGTGTTCGTTGGCGGCGGCGACACGTCGCTGCACGCGCTCGACTCGGCAACCGGCGCAGAGGTATGGCACACCGCGCTCAAGCGGCGCGCGAACGCCACGCCGATGACGTACAAATCATCGCAAGGACGTCAGTTCATCGTGATCGCAACCGGCGCCGGCGACAACGCCGCGCTGATGGCATTTTCGTTGGGAGGCTCGCAGTGATTGCCGCTCTTTTGATGTTTTTGGCCGCGGCGCAGGTATCCGGCGTCGTACACGACTCGCTCGGCGGGGCGGTCGTCGGCGCCTCGGTGACCGCGCATCCCGTCAGCGGACCGGATCGCCAGGTCGTCACCGGATCGGATGGCCGCTTCACGATCGACGCGCCTGACGGCGACGTCACGCTGATCATCCGCGCCGGCGGCTTCGCCGAGAAGACCGAACGCATCGGCAGCGGCGATCGCACTCGCGATCTCGATATCACCGTCAGCCCCGCGGCGGTTCTCGAAACCGTGACGGTGACGCCAACGCGCACGGAACAGAAGATTGCCGATGTGCCGGCCAGCGTCGACGTCGTCACCGGCGAAGAGCTCCAGGAGTCGCCGGCGCTGATCGCCGACGATGCGCTGCGGAATGTGGCGAGCTTCAGCCTGTTCCGCCGGACCAGCAGTATCGCGGCGCAGCCGACGACGCAAGGCGTGTCGTTGCGCGGCATCGGACCGAGCGGACAAAGCCGCACGCTCGTGCTCCTCGACGGCATCCCGTTCAACGATCCGTTCGGCGGCTGGGTGTACTGGACGCGCGTGCCGATGACGAGCGTCGACCGCGTCGAAATCACCGAAGATGCCTCGTCGAGCGTCTACGGCAATATCGCCATGGGCGGCGTCATCAACATCATCACCGCGCATCCGACGAAACGGACGCTCGAGCTGAAGCCGCAGTACGGCAACGACAACAGCCCGAAGTTCGATTTCTTCGGCAGCGATCAATGGAACAAAGTCGCCGCGGCCATCGAAGGCAGCGTGCTGCACACCGATGGCTTCCCGATCGTCGAGAAGATCGAGCGCGGCCCGATCGACAACAACGCGAACGTCGAATACAGCAACGTATCCGGCAAGCTCGAATTCACGCCGACCGACCGCGTGCAGGGCTTCTTCCGCGCCGGCTATTTTTCGGAGAACCGCAACAACGCCAAAGTCGGCGAGCTGAACGACACGCGTTGGACGACGGCAAACGGCGGGATCCGCGCGCGCCTCGCCGACGAGAGCGACTTGCAGGCGCGGCTGTTTTACGATCGCCAGCGCGCGCATTTCAACTTCCTCGCGGTGACCAACGCCGCCACGCTGCGCAACGTCGTCCGGCTCGCAACCGACCAGAACGTGCCCACCGACGGCATCGGCGGGATGGCGCAGTGGTCGAAGGCGGTCGGCACGAAGAACATGTTCAGCGTCGGCTTCGACATGCGGCGCGTGGACGGCGACAGCGTCGAGGACGCTTACGTCGCGGCCGTGCCGACCCAGATCAGCGGCGTGACGCAGGCGGCGACGTTGTCCGTGCATCGCGTCTCCGGCGGTACGCAGCGGACCGCCGGCGTGTACCTGCAGGACATCTTCACGCCGATCGACAAGCTCGTGCTGACGCTCAGCGCGCGTGTCGACAACTGGAACAACTACGACGGCCACAATCTCGAGACGACGGTTGCCACCGGCAACCCGACCGCGAACAACCGTCCGGCGATCGACGCGAAGGACGCGACGGTCGTGAGCCCGCATCTCGGTGCGCTGTATCACATCTCCGATCAAGTGAGCGTGTGGGGCGCGGCGAACTCCGGATTCCGCGCGCCGACGCTGACCGAGTTGTATCGCCAGTTTTCAGTGGGCGCGGTCACGACGCTGCCGAACGCGAACCTCGAACCGGAACGGCTCGTCGGCGGCGAACTCGGCGTCAACGTGATCCCGATCCACAACGTGTCGGTCCGCGTGACCTGGTTCGACAACACGATTTCGAACCCCGTCCTCAACGTGACGCTGTCGGCGACGCAGGCGCAGAAGCAGAACGTGCCCGAATCACAAGTGAAGGGCGTGCAGACCGACGTCGACGTGCGAATTGGCGCCTCGTGGCGTTTTTCGGCAGGCTACGTGTACGACGACGCGACGGTGACCGAAGGAGGTCCGCTGACCGCGAATCTGGTGGGCAAGTGGCTGCAGCAGGTCGCGCGCAATCGCGGCACGATGCAGATTGCCTACTCGAACCCGAAGGTGGCAACTGTCGCGTTAGGCATCCAGATTGTCGGTCTGCAATACAACGACGACCTGAACGCCAATTTGATTCCGGCGGCCACCTTGACGGACGCCGGATACGAGACGGCTGGGTACACGACGGGCCTCCCAGGGTATTCAGTTGCCGACTTGAGCATCTCGCGCAACATCGGGCGCAACCTGCAGGCGTTCTTCGGTATGCAGAACATGTTCGACAAGGTGTATTTCGTCCAAACCAACCCCTCGACGATCGGAACGCCCCGTCTCATCAATGGCGGAGTCAGGGTCAGGTTCGGCCGGTAAGCGGTTTTTGGCGTCGGCATCGCCCTTGCTGTTAGTCCAGCTGGATGAAGCTCATCGTCCAGCCGGACGCCGGCATCGTGCCCACGATCGCGGCCATTCGCCGCGCACGTAAAACAATCGACATTTTGATCTTCCGTCTCGACCGCCTGGAGATCGCACGCGAGCTCGAGGCGGCGGTCACGCGCGGCGTGCACGTGCGCGCGCTGACGGCGCATCAGAATCGCGGCGGCACGAAGACGCTGCGCAAGCTCGAAATGGAACTGCTGTCAGGCGGCGTGACGGTGTCGCGCACTGCCGACGATCTCGTGCGGTATCACGGCAAGATGATGATCGTGGACGGCAGGATTCTCCACATCTACGGTTTCAACTTCACGCACCTGGATATCGACAAGAGCCGCAGCTTCGGCGTCATCACGAAAAATCCGAAGATCGTCAGCGAAGCGATGAAGCTGTTCGAGGCCGATTTCGAGCGGCAACCGTACACGTCGCGGCACGATCGCTTCGTCGTCAGTCCCGAAAACGCCCGCGACCAACTCGCCTCCTTCATCAAGGCCACGCGGAAGGAACTGCTGATCTACGACCCGCATCTGTCCGACGATGCGATGCTCCGCCTGATCAGCGAGCGCAAGCGCGCCGGCGTCGACGTCAAGATCATCGGCAAGTGCGAAGCGAAGTGGAAGCTGGATTACGAAAAGTTTCCGGGCAAGCGCCTGCACATCCGCGCGATGATCCGCGACGGCCGCCGTGCCTTCATCGGCAGCCAGAGCCTCCGAAAGCTGGAACTCGAGAAGCGCCGCGAAGTCGGCATCATCATCACCGACGACAGCGTCGTTCGCGAGATGCGGTCGGTGTTCACCGCCGACTGGTCGCAGACGCCGACGGGCCGGAAAGAAGTGAAGAAAGCCGAAAAAGCGGAGAAGAAAGAGCAGAAGGAACTGGCCAAAGCCAGTTAACCGCGAACAGTTGACAGTCGACTGCTAGCGGCTCACAGCTGTTGACTGTGGACTGTGAACCGTCGACCGATCCTGCGGTTTGCGCCAGAAGTCCATCGTCGACACGCGGTGCACGCAGCCGACCGTGCAGTACGGCGCGCATGATTTCGGCGTGAGGAACTCGCGGCGGATGTCGTCGATGGTGTAGCTCTCGAGCGGCACGGCAGGGTAGCCGCGCTGCTGTGAGCAGTAGTGCACGAGACCCTCTTCGCACACATACAGATAGCGCGCGCCGGCGCGGCAGCGCCAGTCGTTCGGCTTGCCGTCGGCAAGATTGTCCTGGAAGCTCCGGATCCCCGAGTAGAGATTCTGGACGACCTGTCCTGCGCTGCTGATGTTCGCCATCACGGCGTCGAACACTTTGCGTTCGGCGTCGGCAAGCGGCTTCAGCCGTCCCACGCCGTCGTGGATGATCCCGATTGACGTCGAGAAGCCGAGCTCGCGCGCGCGGTCGTTGATCGTCCGTGCGTCTTCGGGATTCTTGATCCCGCCGCCCAGCACCGAGTTGATGTTGACGTCGAAGTCCGCGTAGGTTTTCAGGTCCTGCAGTTTCCTGTCGAGCACGCGCAGGCTTTTCTTCGAGACTTCGTCCGGTTCGACGTTGTCGATGCTGATCTGCAGGAAGTCGAGCCCCGCGTCGTTCAGCGCCTCGATCCGTTTCGGAACGAGGAAGTATCCGTTCGTGATGAGGCCCGCCATCATGCCGTGCCGGCGAATGCGGCGGATCAGATCGTCGAGGTCCGGGTGCAGCATCGGCTCGCCGCCGCTGAACGCGACGACGGACGTGCCGAGTTCCTTCAGCTTGTCGATGCGCCGCATCATGACGTCGGTCGGTATCGGCGGCGACGTCTTGTCGTACTCGTTGCAGTAGCCGCAATCGATGTTGCAGCGGCGGATCGGGATGATCTGCACGAGCAGCGGATGCGCCGTATGGACGAGTCCGCGCGCAAACTCCCGCGCGGACCGCAATTTACGGCTGACGGTAGTGGTGAAAGCCAATCCGAAAATTATAACTCAGGCGGCGGGCTCGGCTGCCGGGCGGAATCTGCGCATGCTTTCGCCGACCTTCAACGAGCCGTTGAAGATCGTGCCCACGGGGATGAATCCGAACAGCTCGTGCCGCGCGACCGCCGCGAGGCCCGCGGACGCGATGCATCCGCACTGCGTGCAGTCGGGGGCGCCGCCATACTGGCACGGCGTGATCTTCGTCTTCAGATCCGACGACAGCGTCATCGTCGTCTTCGCAAACACGCATTCGTCAGGTGACGCGGGCGGTTCGGCGTACACCTCGATCAATCCCTTCGGCAGCGCGAGCTTCGGATACTTCACGCGTAACGCCATCAAATCGGCGACGACGCGTTCGCGATCGGCGGGCCGTAGACGTTCGTCGGACATCTCGCCGATTTGCGGCGTGTACAGGCTGTACCAGATCTTCTCGACGGCAGGATTCGCGGACCAGAACTTCAAGAAGTCATCGAAGTAGCCGTCGCGGTTGACCTGTTGGCGCGTGATCGTGCTGTGCACCGTGATCGTGTGACCTTCGATGTGTTTCAGGATGCGTTCGTAGGTCGCCGGTTTGCGCCGTTCGTCGTGCTCCGGCTGCAACCCATCGATGGAGACGACGATGGACAAGCGGAAGATGCCGCGCCACTGCTTGGGGATTTCGCGCACGGCGCTCGTCACCAGCTGCGTGTGGATGCGGCGCTTGGCCAGCTCCGGCAAGATCGCGTCGAGCTCTTTGTAGCGCACGAGCGGCTCACCGCCAACGAGCGAGACGTGCAACGGTTTGAGTCGATCGACCGTTTCGAGGACTTTGTCGATCAACTCCTGTCCTTTGAAGTCGCGGAGCTCGCGCAGCGTCACCTCGCCGCCGAGATGATCGTCGCCATACGCATAACAGCCGGGGCAGCGAAGGGGACATTCCTTAGTGATTTCAATCGAAAGTGCAGGTACGCGACCGCTGAGGATCCGACCCCATGCGGCGATGATGCCTTCCATCCGTCCACTATAATCCGTCACGCCATGAAACGTCGCACAGTACTTAAGGGGATCGCGGGCGCTGCGGCTTCGCTGCCCGTTCTCTCTCGTCCGGCGCTAGCCCAGCCGGGTCAGCTGAATGGCCCCGCGGTTTTGCTGCTGCACGAAATCGCGCACACGGTGCTGCCGTCCGCGCTCGGCGCCGCCCGCACGCGGGCCGTCGTCGAGCGGTTCGTCGCCTGGGCGCGCGGTTATCAGGAAGGTGTCGCGCTCGCGCACGGTTACGGCCATCCGCGTCTCCAGAAGAGCGGGCCGTCGCCGGTGCCGACCTACGTCGCCCAACTCGACGCGTTGAAGGACTGGTCGTCACTGGATCTCGAGGGGCGCCGCGCGGCGCTGGACGCGGCGTTCACGAAAGCCAACATCAGAAATCTTCCACCGCGTCCGATGGGCCAGCACGTCGTCGCCGACCTGATGGCGTTCTACTTCCGCAGCAGCGAAGCGAACGACGACTGTTACAAGGCGGCGATCGGCCGCGAGACGTGCCGGACGATCGCGGTGACGGTCCGGAAGCCGGATTCACGATCATGACGCACGAAACTGACGTGCTGATCATCGGCGGCGGCATCACGTCGGCGATGCTGGCGCAGAAACTCGGCGAGCTGCGCCCGAACCTGCACATCACCGTCGTCGAGGCGGGCCGCTCGATCTTCGACGCGCAGAACCGCGGCAAGTATCGCGAGCGCGCGCTCGAGTACGGCGAACATCCGTGGCACGACGACTACATCGAAGATCAGCAGGCGACCGGCATCATCTCGATGACGATGGCCGTCGGCGGGCTCGCGCTGCATTGGGGCGGCGCGTGCAATCGGTTTTCGGAGGAAGACCTGCGACTGAAGTCGATGTACGGACTCGCCGTGGACTGGCCGATCGAGTGGAACGATCTCGAGAGGTACTACTGCGAAGCCGAAAAGCGATTGAACGTCGCCGGCGAGCCGAGCCCGCATCCGGAAGATCGGCGCACGCAGCCGTATCCGCAGCCGCCGATCCCGTTGTCGTACAACCTCGAGCTCTTGAAGTCGTGGGCCGAGCAGAGCGGGATCAAATTCGTCGGTCTGCCGATGGCGCGGAACCTCACGCCGCATGACGGTCGCGGCGCCTGCTGCGTGTACGACACGTGCGGTGAAGTGTGCCCGTCCGGCGCGCGGTATTCGCCCGATTTCACGTTCCGTCAGTTGATTCAGCCGAAGAAGATCACGCTGCACGATCGCACGCTCGTGCGGCGACTCACCCTCGACGAGCGGACGACGAAGATCGTCGCCGCGATGGGCTATCACCAGGATCGGCCGGCGGACCCGATCGAATATCGCGCGAAGACCTTCATCATTGCGTCCGGGTACTGCTGGAGCTCGCACCTGTTGCTGCTTTCAGCCAATCAGCGGTTTCCGAACGGGTTGGCGAACAGCTCGGGCCTCGTCGGCCGTTACATGAACGGTCACCGATTCATCAACGCGACCGCGAACATCGACGCGCAGACCTTCCCCGGACAGAACATGACGCACAGCCTCATCTCGCGCGAGTTCTTCCGCTGCCGGACGGACCGTCCGTTCGTGCGGCATGACACGCGCGTGTGGGAGAGCTCGTCGGGCCGCGATCCGCGACTGCGGTCGGCCGATGGCAGGTTGCTGCTCGGCGACGAGCTGATGAGCGACTGGCGATCGCGCACGAAGGGAAGCTCGGTCCGCCTTCGCGCGTACGTCGACGTCCACCCGTCAGCGGACAGCCGGCTGACGCTCGATCAAACCAAGAAGAACCGCTACGGCGATCCGATGCCGAAGATCGAGCACCACTTCGACGAGGCGACGCTCGCGCGGCAGGCCGCGACCAAGGATCACGTCGTCGGCGTGTTCGCCACGATGGCCCAAGCCAGCAACGGCCGCATCGTCAACACGAGCGAAGGGGATTATCTGGATCATCCAGGCGGCGGGTGCCGCATGGGCAACGACCCGGCGTCAAGCGTGTGCGATTCCCACGGTCGCACGCACGATCACGAGAACCTGTTTGTGGTCGGGGCGCCAACGACGCCGACCGGCGGGTGCACGAACGGAACGCTGACGTTTGTCGCGCTCACGCTCCGTTCGGCTGAGAAGATCGCGACTACTTGACCGCCGTCATCATGATCTCCACCTGCGCGTCGGCGCCCATGAGGCCGGTGCCGACGGTCGCGCGGGCGGGGAATTCCTTCATCAGTTTCTCGCGGTACGCGGCGTTCATCGCCTGGTAGTTGTTCATGTCCGGCAGATAGACGACGGCGTCGACGACGTTCGACCAGTCGTAGCCGGCGGCCTTCAACGTTCGCTCGATGCGCGTCAGGCACTCGGCGGTCTGTGCTTTCGCGTCGCCTTTGTTCTGCGCCGTGTTGCCGGTAATCCCCGACACGTAGAGCCGGTTGCCGACCTGAATCGCGGCGCTGAGATTCGCGTTGGCGGCTGCTGCCGGCATCGTGCCGTCAGCGTTCGGAGTTGCGCCGGTCTTGCGGCCCGCGTCCTTCACCGCAATCATCTGGATCTCGACGATGTAATCGGGGCTTGTCAGCCCGACCTTGACGGTCGCGCGCGCGGGCATCGAGGTGGCCGTGAAGTTCGGCCGATACGCGGCGTTCATTGCCTGGAATTGCGTCTCGTCGGTGATGTAGACGCGCGACGACACGACGTCGGCGAGCGACATGTCGGCCTGTTTCAGAATCGCCGTCGCGTTGTCGAAGATCACTTTCATCTGGGCGGCCATGTCGCCCTTGACGTTCTGGTTGTCCTTGCCGTTGCGGCTGATCAACCCCGACATGAACAGCGTGTTGCCGCTCTTGATGCCGTAGTTGTACGGCGCCGGCGATCGCATCCAGTCGCTCGGGTGAATCACGGTCCGCTGTCCGCCGTTGGGCACGGCGACCGCCGCGATTTCGATCAGTCCATCGGGGTTCGCCAGCGGCTGCGTGACGACGACGGTCGTGCGCGCCGGCGGGTCCTTCGGAAACAGCGCCCCGTAGGCCTCGTTCATGCCCGGGAAGTCGGCGGCGTTCCGCAGATAGATCGTCGTGCTGACCACACTCGCGAGGCTCGAGCCCGCCTGCTTCAGCGTGCGATCGATCGACTCGAGCGTCGCTTTGGTTTGCGCTTTGATGTCGCCCTTGTTGCTGGCGTCGGCGCCGATCGTGCCCGCGACGTAGATGAAGCCGCCGGCCTTGGCCGCTCCGCTGAACGGCCGTGTTGCATCAGCACCATACAGTTGTCGTCCGGACTGCGATTGCGCGAAGGTCATCGACACGGCACCAATGAAGAGGATGAACGTGGTGAATGTTCGCATGGCGCGGCATTGTATCTTAGAAGGATGATCGAGCGGCGGCGGTCGAAAATCCATGGGTGGGGCGTCTACGCGACACAGACCATTCCGAAGAACACGCGCATTATTCATTACGCGGGCGAGAAGATCTCGAACCAGGAGAGCCTGAAGCGCGAGCGGCGCTACATCAAACGCGGCCACATCTGGTGCTTCAAGCTGACGAATCGCACCGTGATCGACGCCGGCGTCGGCGGCAACATCGCGCGGTATATCAACCACGCCTGTTACCCCAACTGCTACATTCACATCGTCGACGGCGTGATCTGGATTCGTGCCGCGCGGAAGATCCGCAAGGGCGAGGAACTGACGTACAACTACAACACCGACGGCGAAGGGTTGATCAAGTGTCGCTGCCGGCCGGGATGTCAGGTCTTGCTGTGATTGTTTTGTATCTTCACGGATTCGCCTCGTCGGCGAAGTCGACGAAGGCCAGGTGGTTCGCCGAGCGGTTCGCGGCGAAGGGCGTCGATTTTCGATGTCCCGATTTCAACGAGCCGGATTTCGCGACGCTGACGCTCTCGCGCATGCTCGATCAGCTTGGCGCCGCGATGAGCGGCGTCTCCGATCGTGTGGTGTTGATGGGATCCAGTCTCGGCGGCACGCTGGCGATTCTCGCCGCCGGGCGGTTGGCGGCGCAGGTCGACAAACTCGTGTTGATGGCGCCGGCGGTCATGTTCGCGAAGCCGGGACATCATCTACTGACGCCAGAACGAATTGAAGAATGGCGGCGACGCGGATCGATGCCGTTTTTTCACTACGCCTACAACGAGGAGCGGCCGCTGCACTACGCGTTCTACGAAGACAGCCTTCGGCACGACGCCTTCGAGACGCGGTTCTCGCAGCCGGCCTTGGTGTATCAAGGCCTGCGCGATGCCTCGGTCGATCATCGAACCGTGGAAGCGTTCGCGAAAACGCGACCGAACGTCACCCTGTCGTTGCTGGACGATGACCATCAGCTGATCGCGAGCCTGCCTCGCATGTGGGACGGCATCGTCCAGTTCCTGGGGATCGCGTGAATCGTCGCGAGTTTCTGAAGCTGACCGGCGCCGCAGTTGTCGCGCAGCCCTTCAGGGCTGCAGATCAGCTGCGTGTCGGCTTTCTGCGCG
>Ga0070741_10010488_pt1 | contig 17473 bp, 19 predicted proteins | sample Coa_R1_4_FD_66440 | JGI IMG/M metagenome (GOLD analysis project Ga0070741, IMG submission 66440) | Surface soil microbial communities from Centralia Pennsylvania, which are recovering from an underground coalmine fire - Coalmine... | ecosystem: Environmental > Terrestrial > Soil > Unclassified ...
CAGGCCCGTGTCGACGACCGCCTGCCAGAGCGCATCGAACGAGGCGTCGGAGTACTTCTTGCCCTGCACTGGATTGGTCCGGATGAAGACGGCCTGGAAGCCGCGCTCGGCGAGGCGGCGGACCTCGGCGACGGCGGCGTCGACGTCGGTCAGCGGCAGCGTGCCGACCGGGATCAGCCGTCCCGCGGAGCCGCTGCAATAGTCGTCCAGGATCCAGTCGTTGTAGACGCGGCAGATCGCCGGCGCGACGTGCGGCAGCATGGTGCCGCCGGCCAGCATGTAGGTCGGATAGAGGACGGCCCGCGACACGCCGTGGCGCGTGTTGAACGCGAGCCGCTCGCGACCGTCCGTCGTCCAGCTCGGCGCGTCGAGGATCGTGTGCTTGTCGCGATCGCCGCCGACGAAGACGCGATCGAGCGGCATCCCCATCGCGCACGCCAGACCCATGTTGTCGAGCATGTCCCGCGGGTTGATGCCGTGCATCGTCGGCAGCGTGCCGACCTCGAGTCCATAGATGCGCGAGTGAAACACGCCCTCGTCGTCGCGATAGTAGTGCGGCGCGAGGGGCCGGAGATCCTCCGCCAGGCGCTCGACCCAGAGGTCTCCGGGCTCGATGATGTGACCGTCGGCGTCCCCCAGCTGATCGATTGCAGCGCCCATGGTGTCGTCCTCCCGGATCCGGGTTAGTCCCCGCACGGTGCGTTGTCAATCAGATGACCTAATCGGATGATCCAGACACCTCCTTGCCGGCCCGCGCGACGTCCACTAGCGTCGACCGCGTGCCGTCCCCGCGTGCGCCCGAAGCGCTCCAGGTCGAGAAGCTGACCGAGGTCGGCCGCTACGCGCTCGGCATCGTCTGGGGCGACCGACACGACAGCATCCTTCCGTTCCGGAACCTCCGGCGCGCGTGTCCGTGCGACGTGTGCGCCGACACGCGCGAGGCGCCGGTGTCGCCCGAAAGCGAGCGGTTGGCCCGGGTCGAGATCCTCGGCGGCCGGAGCGTCTTCCTCCGCTGGGGCGACGGACACGAGACCGTCCTCCTCGTCGACGAGGTGCGCGACCTCTGCCGGTGCGCGCGGTGCGTCGGCGAGCCCGATTACCCGATCTCGGGGCGGTGACTCACTCCGCGCGACGCGGCCCGTCGCGCGTGTAGAAGACACGCTCCAGCTCGCTCTGGAGCAGCGTCCCGACCTGGAGCACGCGCGGATCCCCGATCCGGCGGGCGTAGAACGCGCTCCCCGCCGAGTTCAGATCGCCGACGACGAGCCGTCGGACGCCACGCACCGTCACGAGCTCGATCGTCGCCCGCGGATGATCGAGCCCGAAGGCGGTCGCGTCCGCGCTTCGAAAGGTGTCGACGGCGCGCAGTCCGGTGAGGGTCGTCGTGAGGTCGTTCAGGGCCTCGGCGGTCGCGGTCTTGGCGGGTCGTCCGTCGATCTGCCACCCGTCGGCGGACCTTCGCGCGCTGAAACGCCGCTCGCCGACGGTGACGTCGATGCCGCGGACGCCGGCGCGCGCGAGCGGGAAGATCCGGTGCCCGCGCACCGCGTAGAATCCCGTCCGCCGCACGGGACGCTCGATGATCGCGACCAGCACGGCGCCGAGCGCGACGAGCCCGGCGAGGACGATCGTCCGTCGCAGTCCCTCACCCCCGGCGCCGGCGCAGGCCGACGAGCGTCATGCCGAGAACCAGCACGACCGCGGGCTCGACGACGACGCCGGCGACGAAGATGCCGCGTGCCTGGCCCTCCGTCAGGACGAGCGGCGAGAGCGGGCGGATCACCTCGGGGACGTTCTTGGTCCGCGTGCCGGTGAGGACCTCCTCGCCGCCCGCCCAGGCGACGGCGTTCAGCGCGAGGTCGCGATTGCCGAGGAGGTCGAGGTAGGCGTCGCTCGCGAAGTCGGCGTCGCCGACGACGACGAGGCGGCCGCGGGGATGCTGGCCGTGGTCCCCGCCGCCGACCTCGGCGAGCACGACCACCGACGCGGAGCCGCGAACGTCGTGCTTCGCTTCCGACGGCTCGTCACCGCGTCGCGCCCGCTCCGGATCGGACACCGTCCACGCCGTCGGCGCCGTCCGCGCGATGCTCTCGGCGCCGACGCCCGGGACCTCGCCGAGGACGTCGACCGTGCGCGCCGACGGGAGCACGATCCCACTCTCGACCGGATTCGAGGCCGGGTCCGACACCGGGTTCCCCCGCTTGAAGAGCTCGACCACGGCGGCGAGCCCCTCGGTGCCGAGCAGGCGCCGGTCGCGGTCGACGATGAAGTCGTCGCCGAGCCGAATGCCGAGGCTCGCGAGGAAACGCGACACGTTCGGCAGCGGTCCCGGGTCGAGCAGCATCATGACGCCACCGCCATCGCGGAGGTAGCTCGCGAGCGCGTCCAGCTCCGGGAGCACGAAGTCGTGCTTCGGCCCCGCGACGATCACGAGGTCGGTCTCCGGCGGAACGGGTCCGTCGAGCAGCGAGACGCCCTCGGCGGCGTAGTTCTCGGAGCCGAGCGCGCTCGCGAGTCGCCCGTAGCTCTCCGGATCGCCGCCCGGCGCGCGCTCGCCATGTCCGGTCGTGAAGACGACGCGTCGCGACCGGCCGCGCACCGCACGCAGGATGCCGCCCGCGAGCTCCTCCTCGGGCGCCGCCAGGACGACGGTCCGCCGGCCGGAATATTCGACCGCCGCGCGCCCGTACTGCGTGACGCCGAAGCTCCGCGCCCGATCGGGATAGCGGTCGAGGTCGTAGAGCTCGAACGCGATCCGGTCGTTGACGGCACGGAAGCGCGCCAGGAGATCGGCGTACTGCTCGCGCGTCCCGCGCCGGAAGAAGACGGTCACGCGGAGCGGCTCGCCGATCTCGCCGAGGATCTTCCGCGTCACGGGGGAGAGCGAGAGGCCGCGGTTCGGCGTCAGGTCGAAGCGCCGGTTCGTGCGCTCGGCCACCACCTGGAGGAGCCCGAGCCCGACGAGGAGCAGCCCCACGTGGAGCGCGAGCTGCGACCAGCTCCGCGTGGCGCGCGTCATCGCCATCACCGGACCCCGCGCCAGCGGCGGGAGTCGAGCGCGAAGAACGTGAAGGCGAGGAACGCGATCGTGAAGAGGACGAGATAGCAGACGTTCCCGGTGTCCACGCCGCCGCGTGCGAACGTGTAGAACCGGTCGAACAGCGAGAACGGGACGAGGAGGTGGAGGGTCACCTCGTTCACCGCGGCCTCGTTCCACGTGATCACCCAGAAGAAGAGCAGCAGCCCGTACGTCGCCGCGCCGGCGACGAGCTGGCTCTCGGTCATCGCCGAGATGCTGAGCCCGCACGCGATGAACGCCGCGGCGAGGAGCCAGAGGCCGAGATAGCCGGCGAGCAGGGGTCCCGCGGCGACCGGGTAGAAGCGCGCGACGAGGAGCGGATGGAGCGCGGTCGCGGCGAGCATGAGCGTCACGACCGCGAGGCAGGCGACGAACTTCCCCGCGATGATCTCGCCGTCGCGGACCGGATACGTCCAGAGGAGCTCGAGCGTGCCGAGCTTCCGCTCCTCGGCGAAGAGCCGCATCGTGAGGAGCGGCACGAGCACGAGCAGCAGGCGCTGGACGTCGAGGAGCTGGTACTGCCAGAGGCCGCGCGGCAGATCCACCCCACCCATCAGCACGAAGAACCCGAGGTTCGTGTAGAAGAAGTATCCCGACAGCACGAGGAACACGGCGGCGAGCGCGTAGAAGAGGAACGACGTGAAGTAGAGCGCGAGCTCCTTCGCCGCGATCGCGAGGACCGTCACGAGGCGAGCCCGCCGTCGACCAGGCGGAGGAAGATCTCCTCGAGATCGGCCGTCTCGTGGCGGAGCTCGCGGATGACCCAGCCCCGCCGCTGGAGCACCTCGCCGGCGGCGCGCACGGGATCGCCGTCCACGCCCGTTTCCAGCACGAACGCCCCGCCGTCGACGTCGACGCGGTCGACGCCCGGGACGGCGGCGAGCGCCGCCGCGACGTCCGCCGACGGACCGTCGACGCGGAGGACGAGCCGCCGGCGACGGCCGAGTCGGGCGCTCAGGTCGCCGGGCGTCCCTTCGCCGACGAGGCGGCCGCGGGCGATGACGATCACGCGCTCGCACACCGCCTCGACCTCGGAGAGGATGTGGCTCGAGAAGAAGACCGTCCGGGTTCCGCGGAGATCGTGGATCAGCTCGCGGATCTCGACGACCTGGCCCGGGTCGAGGCCGATCGTCGGCTCGTCGAGGATGAGGATGGGCGGATCGCCGAGGAGCGCCTGCGCGAGGCCGACGCGCTGTCGATAGCCCTTGGAGAGCGTCCCGATCCGACGGTGCGCCATGGCCTCGAGCCCGCAGGATCCGAGGACGCGCGCGACGGCGTCGCGTCGGTCCGCACGCGGCAGCCGTTTCAGGCGCGCGACGAAGCGGAGATACTCCGCGACGCGCAGGTCCGGATAGAACGGCGCGTACTCGGGGAAGTAGCCGACCGCGCGCCGGCAGGCGAGCGGCTCGCGCACGGGGTCGCGGCCCGCGATCGAGACGCTCCCGCTGGTCGGCGGGAAGATTCCCGCAAGGATGCGCATGGTCGTCGTCTTCCCGGCCCCGTTCGGACCGAGGAAGCCGACGATCTCGCCGGCGTCGACGCGGAACGAGATCCCGGCGACCGCCTCGACCGCCCCGAACGACTTGGTGAGGCTCCGCACCTCGATCATCGGCCCGGCGGACATGCTGGGCTCGACGTTCTTGGCCGCGGTCGAAACGATGTCAAACGCCGGCGACGTCAGCCGAGCGTCCGGAGCAGGTCCGGCGTCAGCTCATCGAGGTGGGCGAGACGGCACGAGACGCCGGTGCAGTCGTTGTCGAAGGTGAGATCGTTCGGGACGGCGATGACGCGCATCCCGGCCGCGAGCCCGGCGCGGACGCCGCGCGTCGTGTCCTCGACGACGGCGCACTCCGACGACGCAACCCCGAGGCGGCGCGCGGCGGCCAGATACGCGTCCGGCGCCGGCTTCGCACGCTCGTAGTCCTCGCGCGCAACGATCGCGTGGAAGTGCGCGGCGGCGCCGAGCCGTGCGAGGATGAACGCGACCTCCGCCCGCGCCGTGTTGGTCGCGAGCCCGAGCCGGTGCGTCGCCGCGAGACGGACCAGGACGTCGGGGACACCGCGGCACGGCTGCACGCCGTCCTGGAGAAGCGTCTGGTACACCTCGGCCTTTCGCGTGCGGAGATCGTCGGGCGTCAGGGGAAGGTCGTACGTCCGGCACGCGTACTCGGGACCGCTCCCCACAGCGATCCACTCGCGCCGGTACTCCTCGATCCCGACGTCGACGCCAAGGTCCCCAAGGACGCGCCGGTACGCGGCCCATTGGAGACGCTCGGTGTCGGCGATCACGCCGTCGAGGTCGAAGATGACGCCGCGAACCACGCGCTACAGCGTCCAGGTCTGCAGCATGTCGTAGACGCTCCGCCACTTGCGGTAGCGGTCGTCGCACTGCGCCGTGCGCGCCGGGTCGGGCTCGATCCGACGCCGACTCGTCATCGTCGCGACCGCGTCCGCGACCGTCGGATGGCACCCCGCCCCGACGGCCGCGAGGATCGCGCAGCCGAGGCTCGCGCTCTCGGCGACCGCCGCCACGTCGATCGGGACCCCGAGCGTGTCGGTGAGGAGCCCGATGAGCGCCGCGCTCTGCGTCATCCCGCCGCTCACGGTGAGGGCGCCGATCGGACGGCCGTTCGCCGTCGCGATCTGCTCGCAATTGCCGCGGATCGCGTACGTGATGCTCTCGAGGTACGCGCGGAGGACGTCGCCGCGGACGGGACGGTCGACGTGGAGGAGCGGGAACCGGAAGAGCATCCCCGCGGGCTTGAACGGGCTCATGTCGCCGAGGCTGAAGATGACGGGTCCCAGGTGACAGAAGATCTGCCGCTCGGTCACCTCGGCGGCGGCGATCGCCGCCTCGGCGGCGGCGTACGCGGTGGCATCCGCGCTGCCGAAGGTCAGCTCCAGGAGCCAGCGGTACGCGTTGCCGGTGTCGCCCGCGTTGCTCTCGAGGACCCAGCGGTCGGGCACGACGTGGCAGCTCGTCCAGAGCTTGCCGCCGGGGTCGATCACGGGCGTCGCGGTCACGACCTGCACCGGCGTCGTCGTGCCGAGGACGGCGCCGGCCTGATCGGTTTCGTAGACGCCGGACCCGAGGAGGGCCGACTCGGTGTCGGCGCCGCCGACGAACACGGGCGTGCCCTCGGGGATCCCCGTCGCGGCGGCGGCGCGCGCGGTGACCGCGCCGGCGCGGCTTCCCGGCTCGCGGAGCGGTGGCAGGATGCTCCGCGGGATGTCGAGGCCGTCCAGGATCTCGTCCGACCAATCCCGTCGCGAGACGTCGTAGAGCATGGACTCCCCGGCGTTCGAGTGCTCGGCTATGCGCTCCCCGGAGAGGAGGTACGTGATCCAGTCGCTCAGCATGAGGAGCGTCTCGACCTGGCGGCCGTTCGCGTTCTTCCGGAACCAGAGGTACCGCGCGACCGGGAAGATGTACGGCGGCGTGTGGCCGGTGACCGCGTGGAGACGCCCGATCGGGATCTTCTCCTGGAGTTCCATGCCCTCCGCGGCGGCGCGCGCGTCGAGGTTCGGTCCCGCGTAGACGACCTCGCCGGCGCGATCGAGGAAGACGCACGCCTCGCGCTGGCTCGTCGCGGCGACGCCGATGATGCGCGACCCCGGCGGCAGCCTTCCGACCACGGCGCGCGCGCAGCGGCCGAGCGTCGCCCAGAACGCCGCCGGGTCGAGGTCGAACCCGCGGAGAAAGGGCACGCGAGGGTCGGTGAAGATCTCGTAGTGGAACGGCTCCTGCGCGGACGCGAGCACGCGTCCCGTCGCGTCGAACGCGACGCACCGCCCGGAGCCGGTGCCGGCGTCGAGCGTGACGAGACAGTCCGCGGTCACGAGCGCCGCTCGAGCACGTCCGGGTTCGCGATCCACCGCGGTCGCTCGCCGCGGAGCCAGCGCTCCATCGCGTCGACGACGATCTCGCTCTGGTGACGCGTGACGTCGACCGTCGCGCCGCCGATGTGCGGCGTCACGATCGCGTTCGGAAGCCCGAGGAACCGGTTCCCGGGCTGAAGTGGCTCCTCGGCGAGGACGTCGAGCGCGGCGCCGGCGATCCGTCCGGACTGCAGCATCTCGAAGAGGGCGTCCTCGTCCGTCAGCGCGGCGCGCGCCGTGTTCACGAAGTAGGCCGACGGCTTCATGAGGGCGAGACGCTCCCGCGAGACGAGGTTCTGTGTCTCGGGCGTGACGGGCGCGTGCAGCGAGACGAAGTCGGACTCGCGCAGCAGGTCGTCGAGCGCACGCAGCTCGACGCCGGGCGGCGGGTCGGTGACGTACGGGTCGTACGCGACGACACGCGCCTTGAACGCGAGCAACCGCGCCGCCACCTCACGCCCGACGGCGCCCAGGCCGACGAGCCCGACCGTCCGCCCGCCGAGCTCCATGCCGGTGAAGCGCGTGTACATCTTCAAGTAGTCGCCGGCGCCGGTGAACCGATCGCTGCCGGGACGGAAGACGTCCTGGATCTGCCCGAGAAAGCGGGCGAGCATGATCATGAAGCCGAGCGTCAGGTCCGCGACCGCGTCGGCGTTCCGCCCCGGCGTGTGGAACACCGGGATCCCCTTCCGGGTCGCGAGCGCGAGATCGACGTTCACCGGATCGCCGCGGCAGCACCCGATCATCGTGAGCGTGCAGCGGTCGAGGACCTCGGCGTGCACGAGATCCGCTTCGACGATGAGCACGTCGGCACCGACCTGCTGGATCCGCTCGGCGAACAGCGCGCCGTCGAAGTAGATCGACTGGCGGACCTTCCAGTCCTCGTGCACGACCTCCATGTGTCGGCCGAGACGGGCCTTGGACGCTTCGTCGAAGGTCGCGGTGATGAGGGCGCGCATGTCAGGCCGCCAGCAGCCGGTGGACGAGCTGGATCACGTGCCGCCGGACGCGCTCGCGCAGCGGCCCGCTCCGGACGCTGCCGCCGAGCAGGCTCTGATACGACCGACTGTCGAGCAGATAGACGAGCAGGACGGAGTGGACCGACAGCATGAAGAGCCGCGACTCGTCCTCCGAGAAGGCGCGGCGTCCGAGGCGTCCGAGCCACTTCGAGAACGTCTCCCATGCCGGCGCGAAGACGTCCCGCTCGATGCCGACGTCGATGTCCTCGTTCTCGACGATGCGGCGCAGGAGGAGCTTCGGGACGTGCGGGTTGTCGGCGAAGAAGTCGAACAGCTGGCCCATCGTGATGTCGATCGCGACCTCGCGCTTGTTGTGGCGCGCGAGCAGCGGGGCGAGCGTGTTGTTCAGGAGATCGACGATCTGGTCGTAGATGTTCCGGAAGACGGCGAAGTAGAGCGTCTCCTTCGACTCCCAGTGGTAGTGGAGGCTCGAGATGTTGACGCCGGCGCGGGCGGCGATCTCGCGCGTGGACGCCCCTTCGAAGCCCTTCGCGGCGAACACCGCCTCTGCCGCGGTCAGGATGCGCGCCTTGGTGGACCTCGGCGCCTCTCGCGCCTTTTCGAGCGCCGACTTCGCCACGACCTCGGGTGATTAAATCGATTGACCCAGCCGGTCAACCGACCCAGCGGGTCAAGCGCAGCACGCCGGATGGCGAAACGGCTCAGTGCACGATCTTCTTTCGCACCGCGAAGCGCACGATCTCGGCCGTGTTGTGCAGGTCGAGTTTCTCCATGATGTGCTTGCGGTGCGTTTCGACCGTGTTGATGCTGACCGTCAGGACGGTCGCGATCTCCTTGTTCGTCTTGCCCTCGGCGATGAGCTGCAGCACCTCGCGCTCGCGGTCGGTGAGCAGCGCGAGGTTATCCTCGACTTCCTGGCTGCCCGTGTCGCCGAGGTAGCCCTCGAGGAGGACCTTCGAGACCGCCGGGCTGAAGAACGACCCGCCGCGCCCGATCGCCTTCACCGCCTTCAGGAGATCCAGGTCCTCGGAGTCCTTCAGCAGGTAGCCGCGGGCGCCGGCCTTGAGGCTCTGGCGCACGCACACGTCGTCGGAGTGCATGGTGAGGATCAGGACCTTCGCGCCCTCGTTCCGCTTCATGATCTGGCGCGTCGCTTCGATGCCGTTCAGCTCGGGGAGCGCGATGTCCATGACGACGATGTTCGGGTGCATGCGCTGCGCCATCTCGACGGCGCTGCGACCGTCCCCGGTCTCGCCGACGATCTCGATCTCGTCGTCGGTCTCGAGGATGCGCCGGAGCCCCTGGCGCACGACCGTGTGGTCGTCGACGAGCAGCACGCGGATCTTACCCATCGTTCCGAACCTCCGTGCGAGCGACGCCCGGCCGGGAGATCCTCGCTGCCCGCCTCGCTGGTGACGTCATGCCGCGCTCCACCGGGGTGATCTCACCCCAACTGGGTAGGGCTCCGCAAGAGGGTCTCGAGCTCGGCGATCCGCTGTGCCTGTGCGGTAAGGGTCTGCTCCCGCTCGGCGAGGAGGCGGGCGAGCGCCGTCGACCGCGCCTCGAGATGTCGGAGATCCGCGATCTCCTGCATCATGACGGCGAGCTGGCGGTCGGCCGCCCGGCGGATGGCCGCGAGCGCGCGCGCGTGGCGCCGGCGGTCGCCGTCGCGCGCGGCGAGGAGGCGCTCGACGCGCCGCTCGAGCGCGCGCACGGTCGCGGTCGCGGCCGGCGGCTTCGTCGGGCGCCGGGCACGCGGACGCGCGCGCTTCGGCCGTACCGTCGCCCGTTTCGCCACCTAGTAGATCCTCTCGGCGCCGGCCGGGCGGGTCTTCCAGCGCTTGTGCATCCAGAGCCAGTGATCGGGATGGCGGCGGACCATCTCCTCGAACACCGTAGTGAACAGTTGCGTGTTCCGCCGCACGTCTTCCGCGAAGTCTCCGGTTCGCTCGACCTGCAGGATGGGCAGGATGTAGACCCGGTGGCGCGCGCTCCACCCCTCGCGGACGATGAAGATGGGGACGATCGGCGTATCGGTCCGGAGCGCGATCCGGGCCATCCCGGCGTTGGTGCTCGCCGCCAGACCGAAGAAGTCGACGAACACCCCGAGGCCGCGGGTCGAGTTCTGGTCGATGGGCAGGACGAGAAGTCCGCGCGCGCGGAGTGCCTCGAGCACGCCGGAGGCGCCGCGGCTCTTCCGGATCATGCGCGTCCCCGCGCGTACGCGGAGCGCGTTCAGCCAGGCGTCCACGAGCGGATTCGCGATCGAGCGATGCACCATGTGCGCAGGATGACCGCGCATGCCGTGCGCGTACACCAGGAGCTCCCAGTTGCCGAAGTGGCCGCTCAGGGCGAGGACTCCGGTGCTCCGCTCCCACGTGACCGCCTCGCGCCACCACTCTTCGTCGTCGAAGCGAACCATCTCGAGGAGACGCTCTGGGGAGAGCCGCGGCAGATGCGCGAGCTCGGCCGCCATCCGGCCGAGGTTCAGGAATGATCGCACGAGGATGCCCCGGCGGGCGCGCAGCGGCCGATCCGGGAATGCGATCCCGAGGTTGCGCATCCCGATCCGCCGATGCGGAACGTCGACGACGTACGCGAAGAACGCGGCGAGCTCGCCGACGCGGAGCGCGAGCCAGAGCGGCAGCATGCCGAGGAATCCGACCACCGCACGCAACACGAGATACTCGATGCGCGCCCGAACCGGGCCGGGACCGCGTCGTTTCCGCTCTCGTCGCCGCCGATGGTCCGACGCGAGCGCATTCGGCAGGCGCTCGGCCGGTGCCGCCATACCGCGGCCTATTAAGTTAGGCGGACGGCCTTTGCAAGGCGACGCGCGACTTCGGAGCGAGCACGCGCCGCGGTTGCCTTCCGTCGAGTCGCTATGGTATCGACCTCGCGCTCGCTTGGTTTTGAGGTACAGGACGCTCCGTCTCCCCTCAAGTCACCCGGCGCAGTCATCAGGAATCGCAAGGAGGGAACGCGCGTGGCTCAGGGTAAGGTCAAGTGGTTCAACAGTCAGAAGGGATACGGCTTCATCACGACCGACGAGGGGGAAGACGTCTTCGTCCACTATTCGGCGATCGCCGGTTCCGGTTTCCGCACGCTCGATGAGGGCCAGCGCGTGTCCTTCGAGGTCACCCAGGGTCCGAAGGGTCTCCAAGCGGCAAACGTCAGCAAGGTCGGCTGAACACCCCGCGCGGCCGACGACGGCCGCGCCTGCTCGCGTCCCGCTCGCCGATTCCGTCCGGTGAGCGACGCACCGGCGACGAGGCGCTCCGACGCGCTCTCGGTCGAGTTGCGACCGATCAGGGCGGTGTGATGCCGATCGCGCGAGGAAACGCGCGGATCGCCCGACGGTCCGGGCGCGGTTGATTGACTCGTTCGAGTTTCCCCCGGATGTTCGCCGGATGCGCGCGTTCGCGGCGTTCCTCGTCACGCTCTGCGTCGCGGCCGCGGCGCACGCGGCGTGCCCGGGATGCTTCGCGGGCGGAGGTCCCGCGGCGACCGACTGCTTCGTCGAGTTCGGCGGCGTCGCCGCGGACGGGACCCTCACCTGCACCGACGGCGACGTCTCGGACGCGGACGGCAAGTTCGACGGAACCTGCACGGCGAAGCTCCAGGTCTGCATCAACGTGACCGGCGACGCCGCGTGCACGTCGCAGGCGCTGTCGCGCCCGCTCAGCGTGAAGCCTGGCGGCAATCCCGTGGGGCGCGGGCTCGCCACGGCGGTACAGGGGCTCGCGCTCTCCGGCGAGCAGTGCGTCGACGTCCTGCTGCCGATTCCCGCCACGGCGCCGCGGAAGAATCCGACGAAGGCGAAGAAGACGCGGCTCGTCGTCACCGCCCGCTCGGGATCGCAGCGCGACGTCGACAAGCTCAAGATCGTCGCGCAACCGGCGCTCGCGTTCGTCGGGACGCCGGGTGCACCGACGCCGAGCCTCGCGAACGACGTGCAGCCGATCCTGACGGCGCGCTGCGCGTATGCTCCCTGCCACGCCGCGCCCGCGCCGGCGCCCGTTCAGGATCCGCAGGACCTCGAGACCGGGAACACGTTCGCGCAGACCGTGAACGTGCGCTCCGCGATGTCGACCCTGCCGCGCATCACGCCGGGGAGCGTCAAGGACAGCTTCCTCGCGCGGAAGATCCTCGGGCAGGGGATCGGGCGGAACGGCGGGGCGGTCATGCCGCAGATCTGCCCGGGCGCCCCACCCGCCGGCGGCTGCCTCACCGACGACGAGATCCGGACGATCCTCGAGTGGATCGCGGGCGGCGCGCCGAACGATTGACGCTCAGCGGGTGAGCGGCCGCCACGCGCCCGCGTGGATCCAGCGGACGTAGGCCATCAGCGCCGCGACGTCGGCGTCGGAGACGAAGCGGCCGTACGCCGGCATCTTGATCACCTGCCGTCGGAGGAAGCGCGACCCGATCGGATGCTCGGCGATGCGCTGGATCTCGCCCTTCGTGATCCACGTCCGCAGGTCGTCGTCGCTCCGCACGAGGTCGTCGAAATCGTCGCCCCAGAATCCTGGGACGTAGCCCTTGAACGACCGGGGATTCGGCAGTCCGCCGGCGCCGAGCGGGCCGTGGCAGGCGAAGCAGCTGAGCTCCGTGGCGAGGTCACCACCGCGGGCGGCGAGGTCCTCGTCGGGGACGACCTGTCCCGACGCGGCGCGGAGATAGCTCACCAGATCCTCCACCTGCGCCGCGCTCACGATGCCCCGGTACGCCGGCATGCGAAGCGGCGCCGCTTCCATCTTCGCGCGGTAGTCGGGGTCGTCGCGCTTGCGCTTGGGGGCGCCGTCGAGGACGTACTCGCGGAGATCGTCGGTGGTCTTCACGTACATCATCTGGGTCCGCTCGGTGAACGCCGGGACGGTCCCCTCCTCGCTCCCCGGGTTGTGCGTGTTCCCGACACCGCCCGGTCCGTGGCATCCGAAGCACCCGAGCGTGCCGGCGAGACGCTGTCCCCGCGCGGCGGGCGTCTCCTCGAGCGCGAGCACACGAGCCCGGATCGTCGGATAGAGGAGCCAGAGCGTCTCGAGGATCGCCAGCGCGGCGACCAGCCGCATCACGTTCCGCACGTCGTTCTCCCTCGCTTGACAGCGCGGGAGGCTCGGAGATGATCCGCCCGTGCGGTCCGCGAGCCGTATAGCCTGCGCTGTCGTCGTCTGCCACGCGATCTCCGCCGTCGCGTGGGCCGAGTCGCTCGCGGATGCGCTCGCCGGCGTCGCCGCGAACGCGCGATTCGACGCGCCGGCACGCGCCGACGTCCGCATCGAATGCACCGCGCCGTGCACGGTGTCCGGCACGCCGGCGGTCCTCCTCGGCCGTGGCGACGCCGTCTACGTCGAGCTGAAGGGCGGGATGCGCGCGCTCGTCCGACCGAACCGGATCGACGTCGCGCGCGACGGCAAGGTCGCCGCCGCCGCGGCCGGCGAGGCGCTGGCCGATACGGACGTCCTCCTCGAAGACCTGTCGGTCTTCACCCCCGCCGCGCTGAAGCTGCCGCAGATCAGCGACGACGGCCCCGCCGGGCTGGTCGTCACGGCGGCGCCATCGCCACCGTCGGTCTACGCGCTCCTCGTGCACACCATCGACCGCGACCGGCACGCGATCGTCCGCACGCTCTACTACCGCGACGCGATCAACAATCTCGAGAAGACGCGTCGGGATTCGGCGCTCGTCCGGGTCGGGAAGAGCTGGCGTCCCGGCGAGATCGCCGTCGAGTCGGTGCGGCGCGGGAGCCACACCCACCTCGCGCTCGCGTGGAAGGACGCTCCGGACGCACCGCCGGCGCTCTTCGAGCCCGCCGGCCTCGAGAAGCCGTCGGGTCTCTTCTAGCGGCCTACGCGTCGCGAAGCGTCAGATCGACGCGCAGCTCCGCGGCCACGCGATCGAGCCGCTCGCGCAGGACGGCCCGGTCCACCCCCGCCGGCACGGCCATCTGCACCCGCATCGTGAACATCGGCGTCCCCGACTCGGGGCCGGGCCGCGACTGGGTCTGCAACGCCGTGATGTTGACGCCCTCGTCGGCGAGGGTGCGTGCCACCCGCGCCACGATGCCCGCCTTGTCGACGCCGTACACCTCGCACTCCAGCGGCACCGCGTGCCGCGCGGGGGCCTCGGCCGCGGGGTCGCCATCGAGCGGGCGGAAGAACACCGTGAGCCGCTTCTCCCACTCGAGCCGCTTGCAGCCGGCACCGAGCTTCCGGTCGAGGTCTGCGCCCTCGCCGGAGAGCAGGAGCAGGACCGCGAACTCCGACCCGAGGATCGTCATGCTTGAGTCCTCGAGGTTGCAGTCGCACTCGTAGATGAGCTCCGCGAGATCGGCGACGATCCCCGGCCGGTCGCGTCCGATGGCGGACAGCGCGAACCACCGCTTCATGGCGACGATCGCGTCCCCTAGCACGGGAGTACCCTCCCGTGAAGTCGCGCATTGGCGCCAAAAGCGCGCTCTGGTACACCTCGATCATGGGCGACGCTGTCGGCGCTGCGATCGATCGAGAGGTGCTGCCCCGTGCCGTCACGCGGGTCGAGTCGCTCCTCCTGTCCGCGGGCGCCCGGCTCGACCGCTTCGTGCTGGAACGCTACCTCCGGCGCACGGCCTTCGCCGCGCCCCCGGATGGCGACGCCCTCCGCGCCCGCCTCGCCCGCGCGCTCGAGTTCTATCGCGACCGGCGCTTCATCGACGAGCCCAATCGGTTCTTCGCGCGCCCGTCGCCGCTTCGCACCGAGACCCGCCGCCTCGGAAGCCGACGCGACGGCGAGGTCGTCGAGCTCACCTATTCGTCGGAATTCGTGCCCGTCTTCCCGGAGGCGCGTACGGACCCCGTCCGCTCGAACCCGCAGGGGATCGCACGCTGGTGGCGGCATCGGCGGCCCGGACATCCCGCGATGCTCTGCATCCACGGCTACGCCGGCGGCCATCTCTGGCTCGAGCGCCTGGCGTTCGATGCCAGCCGGTTCTATCGCGCGGGAATCGACGTCGTGATCTACGTCCTCCCGTACCACGGCCCGCGCACGCCCGCCGGGGCACGCCGGTCGGGCGAGCCGTTCTTCGACATGGATCTCGTGCGGACGAACGAGGCGTTCGCGCAGGCGATCTACGAGCTGCGCGCGCTCGTCCGCTACCTGCGCGACGCGGGCACCGGCCCGGTCGGGGCGTTCGGCATGAGCCTCGGCGGCTACACGACGGCGCTCCTCGCGACGGTCGAGCCCGAGCTCGCGTTCGCGGTCCCGATGATTCCCCTCGCGTCCCTGCCCGACATGATGTGGGCCCAGGGCGAGAACGATCCGCGCATGGCGCGCGCGATCGAGCACGGCTGGAGCCTCGCCGGGCTCCGCGACTTCTTCGCCGTCCACGACCCGCTCTCGCGCCCGCCGCTCGTGCCCGCGGACCGTCGCCTCGTGATCGCGGCGCTCGGCGACCGCATCTGCCCGCCGTCGCACGCCGATGTGTTGTGGCGACACTGGGGACGCCCGCGGATCCACTGGTACCCGGGCGGGCACCTCGCGCAATTCCGGCGCGGGGTCGCGCTGAGCGAGGTGCGGACGCTCCTTCGCGACGCCGGCCTGCTTCCGAGCTGAACCTCAGCGCGCGTCGCGCGAGACCGCGGCGGCGACGACGTCCCGGAAGAGGCGGTGCCAGTTCCGCACCGTGCCGAGCGCCTTCAGGTACGCGTCGAGCCCGACCAGCGCGCGGAACAGGAAGACCTGGTGCCCCGGCGTCCGGAAGAGCCGATGCGCGACCGCGATCTGCGTCACCTCCTCGCCGCGCGCCATCACGTCGTACGCGCGCGGATCGAAGGGCGCGTCGCGCTCGAGCGGCTCGCAGACGAGGTGGAGGATGCGGACGAGCGGCGCCGGATCCTGACCGGGAGCGATCGTCCCGAGCGTCAGCGACGCGGCGGCCATCTCGCGCTCGTCGCCGGCGAGGAGCCCTCGCGCGAGGCGGAGATACGCCCGGCGGATCTCCGCCTCGAACACGCGCACGCTCCCGAAGTCGAGCATCCCGAGCCGGGGATGATGGCTCACGAGGTAGTTCCCGGGGTGCGGATCCGTATGGAGCGTCCCGAGCTCGAGCACCTGCCGCCAGAGGAGTGTGAAGAGCTTCACCGCCACCCAGTCCTTCAGCTCCTGGTCGACGCCCGGTGCGAGAATGTCCTGGATCGGATAGCCGGAGAGATGCTCCATCGTGAGTACGCGGCGCGTCGTGAGCCTGCGATGGACGCGCGGGATCACGACCTCGGGGTCGTCCGCGAGCAGCCGGCGAAAGCGTTCGAGATTCGCCGCTTCGTGGAGGTAGTCGAGCTCCTCCTGGAGCCGCGCCTCGAGCTCGGCGGCGACCTCGGCCGGATCGACGTCCTGCCGCATGACGTCGCGCGCGATCGTCGTGAACACGCGGAGCAGCGCTTTCACGTTCTTGACGTCCTGATGCACGGTCTTCGCGACGCCGGGGTACTGCACCTTCACGGCGACGGGCTCGCCGTTCCGCAGCTCGGCGCGGTGGACCTGCCCGAGGGACGCCGCGGCAAAGGCGTCCGGGTCGAAGCGCCGGAATTTCTTTTCCGGAGGCGCGCCGAGCTCGTCGGTCAGGACGCGCCGCACCTGGGCGTACGGCATCGGGGGGACCGACGACTGTACGACCGACAGGACCTGCAACGCCTCGACCGGAAAGAGGTCGCCGCGCATGCTGAGCATCTGCGCGAGCTTCATGAACGCGCCGCGGAGCTCCTTCGAGCTCGCGACGACGCGCTCGGCGTTCCGGATGTGCGTCTCGAGGAGCGCCTGCTCGGTCCGCGAGACGCTCTGGAACGGTCGCTTGATCGCCTGCCAGAGATAGCTGCCGCCGACGGCGGTCGTGAGCCGCCCGACCGACAGCATCCGACGCCCCCGCCCCGAGGTGATGTCCGCGGTCACGCCGGGTGCTGATTGATGCGCGAAGCGGCGGCCGCGGCGCCGAATCCGTTGTCGATGTTCACGACGACGACGCCGGCGGCGCACGTGTTCAGCATGCCGAGGAGCGCGGCGAGCCCGCCGAGGCTCGTCCCGTATCCGACGCTCGTCGGCACGGCGATGACCGGACGGTCGACGAGCCCGCCGACGACGCTCGGCAGCGCGCCTTCCATCCCGGCGACGACGATCAGGACCGCCGCGTCCCAGAGCCGCTCGCGCCGCTCGAGCAGGCGGTGGATCCCGGCGACGCCGACGTCGTAGAGCCGGTCGACCGGATTCCCCATGATCTCGGCGGACACCGCCGCTTCCTCGGCGACGGGGAGGTCCGCGGTCCCGGCCGAGACGACGAGCACGGTACCGCGTCCACGGACGTCGACGTCGCGGCCGCGCCGGAGCGCGACGCGCGCGATCGCGTGATACTCGAAGCCGGGGACCGTCTCGACGAGCCGCGCCCCGGCCTCGGCTCCGAGCCGCGTCACGAGGACGTTGCCACCCGTCGCGGCGAGCCGCTCCGCGATCGCGATCACCTGCTCCAGGCTCTTGCCTTCGCCGAGGACGACCTCGGGGAAGCCATTCC
>Ga0070741_10010490_pt1 | contig 17471 bp, 19 predicted proteins | sample Coa_R1_4_FD_66440 | JGI IMG/M metagenome (GOLD analysis project Ga0070741, IMG submission 66440) | Surface soil microbial communities from Centralia Pennsylvania, which are recovering from an underground coalmine fire - Coalmine... | ecosystem: Environmental > Terrestrial > Soil > Unclassified ...
TCGCCGAGCTCGCGCGAATGCTTGTGGAAGTCGGCCGTGTACCAGCGCTCGGAGCCCGAGCCGGTGCCGGCCAGCACCAGCGAACGCACGCGCTTGGGATGATTGAGCGCGACCTGCAGCGAGGTATAGCCGCCCATCGACAGGCCGATGAGATGCGCGCTGTCGATCTGCAAATGGTCGAGCACGGCGACCGCGTCGCGCATCACATGGCGGTAGCTGTAGGCTTGGGCATCGGCGGGCACATCCGAGGGCGTATAGCCGCGCGCCGAGTAGGCGATGCAGCGGTGGCGCTTGCCGAACTCGCGCAGCTGCGGCTCCCAGCCGCGGTGGTCCGAGGCGAATTCGTGGACGAACAGGATCGGCGTGCCAAGTTTCGTTTCTTGCCCAACCTCCTCGTAGTAGAGCCGCACTTTGTCCGCTGTCGTGGCGTAAGGCATTTCGCGTTCTTCCTATGGCTTGGTTTGGATCTTCATGGCGATGCGGACCAGCTCGGCGATGTTGCGCGCACCGATGCGCTCCATCACCCAGGCGCGATGGTTCTGCACGGTCTTGGGGCTGATCTTGAGCTTCGACCCGATTTCCTTGTTGGACAAGCCGGCGGCGGCAAGCTGCATGACCTGGCGCTGCCGAAGCGACAGCGTATCGAAGCGCGCCTGCAGCTCCTTGATTTCGGCGCCGCCCGCCTCCGGCTCGCGACTCTTGTCGACCGCATTGTGGATGCTGGCAAGCAGGCGCGCTTCGTCGAAGGGCTTTTCGATGAAGTCGAAGGCGCCGACCTTGATGGCGGCGACCGCCATGTCGACGTCGCCGTGGCCGGTGATCAAAATGACCGGACTGGCGAAATTCGCGGTCTTGAGCCGCTTCACCAGGTCGAGGCCGGACATGCCGGGCATGCGCACGTCGCACACGATGCAATCGAAGCGCTGGCCGCGCTCGATCGCGGCGAAGAATTCGTCCGCGGCGGCAAAGCACGCGGTGTCGAGCTGCTGGCGGGCGAAATAGAGCCGCAGCGCATCGAGCACGGCCTCGTCGTCGTCGATCACGGCAATGCGGGTGGGCGCGGTCATGGCTTGGCGATCGGCAATGTAAAGCGGATGGCGCCGCCGCGCGAACTTTCGTCCAGCCAGAGCTTGCCGCCATGCGCTTCGACGATGGTCCGGCACAGCGGCAGGCCGATGCCGAGGCCCTCGGCTTTGCTGGTGGACAGGGGCAGGAAGGCGCCGTCAGCGAGTTGCGGCGGGAAGCCGGGGCCGGAATCGACGACCCGCACCTCGACGAAATCGGCATCGTAGAGCTTGGCTTCGATCAGCACGGTGCCGGTGAATTGCCCGCTGCCGGCAATGGCCTCGACGGCATTGCGCACGAGGTTGATCACCACCTGCTCGATCTGCAGCAGGTCGACCATGACGCGCGGCAGACCGGCGGCGATGGCGGTGCGCGCCGTCACGTGAGCGCGATCGAGATCGGGGCGGCACAATTCGATCGATTCGTCGGCGATCTGCTCCAGGCTGCACGGCGCGCGGTTGCTGCGATCGAGCCGCACCAAGGCGCGCAGGCGGCGCACGACGTCGGCCGCGCGCTCGACCTGCGCCGCCGCCTTCCTGGCCGTCTCCGCCACCGCCTTCACGTCGCCGGTGCCGGCGCTTATCGCGTCGTTGACGAGCCGCGTATAGGTGCCGGCCGCCATCAGCGGCTGATTGAGCTCGTGCGCGACAGCGGCTGCGAGCTCGCCCATGCTGCCGAGCCGCGCCAGACGCGACAACTGCTCCTGCTGCACGCGGAGCTGGGATTCGGTGCGCCGCCGCTCGGTGACCAGTTCGCCGGCGACAAGCCCGGTCGCCGCCAGCACCAGCATCAGCGCCTGAAACGCCGTGACGTCGAGTTCGCCGGCGCCGGCAAGCCGGATGCCGAGGATCAACCCGAACTGCGTGACCAGCAGGCCGACACTGACGCCTTCCGATCCGGTGCGCACCGCGAGCCAGACGATGGGGAGAAACAGGACGTAGAACAACTGAAACTGCAGCGCGGTCATGAGCACCAGCGTGAGCGCCAGCGCGATCGCCAGAAACTGCAGCAGCGTTTCCGCCGTCATCGGCAGGACGCGCCGGCGCGTCAGCGCGAAAAGGGCAAAGGGCGTAATGACCGTGATGCCGATGACGTCGCCGACCCAGTAATGCAAGCCAGCGGCGACGAAGTCCCGCATCGTCAATTCGCCGGCGGCGACCGTGAGGCCGACATAGCCCAAGGCGACCGCGGCGGCGCCGACCACGGCGACCGCCATCAGCAAAACCAGGTCGCGCACCGACGACAGCGACGGATCGAAGCGCAGGCGAGGCCGCAGCAGCACCGCCACGGCCGCCGAATAGCCGCCGCCGATCAGGGCGGCCGAGAGGATCTCGGCCGCCCATGCCATGGTGAATTGCTGATTGAGCAAATCCGCGAGCAGCGGGCTGACGAACAGAAACGGAATCATGCGCAGGCCGAACAGCAGCAGCAGCGCGAAGCTCAGCCCGGTGCCCGGATTCCACGGCGTGATGCCGAGATGCGCGTAGGGCCCGATGAAGCTGATCCATTCGGACGCGGCATAGGCGGCAAGATAGATGAGACCGACGGCAAGCTTGCTCGCGTCAAATACGCGCGGAAAAGCCATCGCTCGCATACGCTCCGGCGAAATGGTTTCGGCCATCAATCTAATGCCTTCGGCGCGGCGGCGCCCCGGATATTCGAACCTAGGTGATTATACCCAGGGTTTGCGACCCGGGCATTCATCCTGAATTGCCGCCCTGTCAGGCGCCCCTAGTTTCGTATCGACAAGGAGGCGCCCGATGAACATCGGCAGCCGACGGCATTTCGTCTCGTCAGGATACGGCACGCGCGTTTCTTTCGGCGCGGTCCTGGCAAATTGGGCGGCGCTGGTCGCGCTCTGGGCGCTGCCTTACCTCACCCTGCTCGAGCATCTGCGCGTCGATGCCGCACAGTCGCAGGCGCTGCAATGGCTGCTCGCCGCGGTCGGCATCGGCGGCGTCGCCAGCACCTTGTTCGTGGCGTGGCGGCAGACGCGCGACCCGGCATGGCGCGCGCGCCACGGGCTTTCCATTCGCGGCCGCTAGGCGATCCAACAACCAGGGTGGCCAATGCTCGAGCTGCTGGACGGATTTGGCATCAACACGCAGCCGCAGTTCTGGATTTCGGTCGTCCAGATCATCTGGATCAACGTCCTGCTGTCCGGCGACAATGCGATCGTGATCGCGCTGGCCTGCCGTTCATTGCCGGCCAGGCAGCGCGTCTACGGCATGGTGCTCGGCACCGCCGTGGCGCTCGGCATGCGGCTGATCTTCGCCGGCGTCATCTCGAGCCTGATGCTGTTGCCCTACGTCAAGATCGCGGGCGGGCTGACGCTGCTGTGGATCGCGGTCAAGCTGCTGATGCCGGAGGAGGACGCCGGCAGCCGCACCGATTCCTCGGACAGCCTGTGGCGGGCGGTCAAGCTGATTGCGCTCGCCGACATCATCATGAGCCTCGACAACGTCATCGCCGTGGCGGCCGCCGCCGACGGCAATTTCGCGCTGCTGGTATTCGGCCTCGGCATCAGCATTCCGGCGATCGTTGCCGGCGCCAACATCATCATGGCGATGCTGAACCACTTCCCGCTCATTATCTGGGCCGGCGCAGGATTGCTCGGCTGGATCGCCGGCGACGTCATCGCCACCGATCCGGTGATCGTCGATTTCGGCGCCGGCTTCGGCGCCGGCGTGCCTGCCAAGGTCAAGCTCGTCTGCGCCATTGTCGGCATGGCGGGAACGATCGGCGCCTGCCTGATCAGCCGGGCGCGGCTGCGGGCGGCGCGGCTCGACGCCTAGAGCGCACAGCAAAACGGCCGGCATTGCCGGCCGCTCTCGACGGTCTTTTCCGCGGACAGGTTCAGTTCGGCTGACGCGCGGCCCAGCCGGCATCGATGCGCCGGCGCCAGGCGGTCTGGCGCAGGCCGAGCAGGCGGTGCGCCGCGGTCTTGGCCTCGGCGCGGCTCGCGGTGGCGCAAGTGCGGTATTCGAGATCGGACACGCGCGGCACCAGCGGCTGCTTGCGGAACAGCTTGGTGAAGACGCTGGTGCCGCCGTCGAGTTTGAGCTCGGAGAGCGCCTGCGCCACGTTGGCGGCCGGCCCGAAGGCGACCACGCGCCCGGTCAGCGTATGGCGCACCTCATAGACGCCCGGCCCGATCGGGGCCTCGACATTGTCGCCGCTTTCCACGTCCGGAAAGCGCTTCCAGCTGCTCCACGTCTGCACCATGGGAATGACCCTTGAACCCCACAAAACACTTCAAGAAAACGCGACAACTACCGATCGGTTCCGCCCGGTCAACCGGGCCTGTGCATAAAGTTCCAGGCCCCTAGGTTGCGACAAATGGCCAGCAGGTTCAATGGCCCGGCAGCACCAGGACCTTGGGCTTGGCCGGCAGGGTCGTTTTCGACAGCACAATCGACGGGGTTTCGTTGATTTCGACGTCCCAGTCCTGGCGCACCCGCGACAGGAAACGGTCGAGGGTATAGGCGCTGAAATAATGCATGGGGATGATGAGCTGCGGCTTGAGCGCGTGCAGCACCTCGACCATGCCTTCGAGATCGAGCGTATAGGAGCCGTCGACCGGCGCCATCACCACGTCGACGCGGCCGATCTCGTTGAGCTGCTGCTGCGTCAGGGTCTGGTGCAGGTGACCGAGATGGGCGATGCAGAGATTGGCCGTCTCGAAGATGAAGATGGAATTGCCGTGGCGCTCGGTGCCGCCGTTCCAGCTGCGGATATTGGTCGGCACGTTGCGCACGCGCACATCCTTGTAGATGACGTCGATGCGCGCCGGCTTTTCCTCGCCGGCCCAGCCGCGCAGCACGTGCTTGATGGCGGGGTCCGGCGTGTCGCTGTAGTGGCTGGAATGGGCGTGGTTCATCGTCACGATGTCGGGCAGCACCGGCGGCCTGATGTAGTCGTTGTAGTCGGTGGCGATGCGCACCAGCTGCGGGCTTTCCAGCAGGAAGGTCGAGTGGCCGATATAGGTGATGCGCACCTGATCGGATTGCAGCGCGGCAAGACGGAAGGCGGCGGGGATGAGGCTCGGCCGCGAGGCGACGAGACCCGGACAGCTCTGCTGCATCTCCGGCTTGGCGTCGGGCTTGGGCGGCGGCGGGGCGACTGTCTGCGCCGCCGCGGGACCGGCGGCGAGCGCCAAAGCCGCCGCCACAACGAACTGCAATGCCGTGCCGTTCATGACGAAAACCTCACGCCGCCCAGCGCGCGGAATCTGGCACGGATTGCGCCGCCTCGCCACCCGTGGCCGCGGCGGCCGCGCATGAAAAAAGCGGCGCCCTTTTCAGGGCGCCGCCGGAATTTTCGCCGCGATCGCGGTGTTTCAGTTGGCTTCGAAATACCGCCGGTCGCGCAGCGACACGATCAGGCCCTTGGGCGTGACCACCACCCAGCGGCCGTCCTGGCGCTTGATCTGCTGCACCGGCCCGAGCCCGGGCAGCGGCGCGCCGATGCCGATCTCGTAGATGTCGCCGTGGCCGGCGACTGCGACAAAGCCGTTGTGAACGTCGTAGATGCGCCAGTCGTGCAGCACGACCGGCCGCGTCTCGGGGCGCGGCACCGGCGTCGGCACGGTGGCCGCCGGTCCCGGCGCGATCGAGCCGGTGGTCGCCGGCTCGGACGGGCGGTTGAGGCGCTCGCTGATCTTGGCGATCTGGCTGCGCGCCGATTTGGTGCCGGCGTCGACGTCGGCCTTGAGCGCGGCGATCTGCTTGTTGAGCTGGTCGATCGATTGCCGCATCGCCTGCCGCTCGCCGAGCGCGGCGGTGTCGGGCCGCGGGCTCGCCATGCCGTTCATCGCCAGGGCGCCGATGATGGCGCCGATGCAGGCGGCGACGGTGACCGAGGCGGCAAGAACGGCCTGACGTTTGTGGCGCGCTTTGAAGCGGGCGCGCGCGGCGGCCGGCAACGGCAAGGCCTCGCCGCCGTCGACCGGCGACGCGGCCGGTTCGATTTTGGGCTCCGGCGCGACCGATGGCTCGGCGCCGGCCGGCGACAATGGCGGCGACTCGACCGCCGGCAGTGCGCTCTTGCTCTCGCTCGTGCTGTGCGCGGCGTCCGGCGCCTTTGCCGTCCCGCCGCTCTTGTCGATGTCTTCGGCCATGGCCCGCTCCGCGAATGTGCCGTTCACGAAGCGGTAACCGTGTTCGGGTTACCAGAAGGTTACCGGCCCGATTTGGTCAGAGCCCAAGCCCGTTCTCGGCGGCCAGCGTCTTGAGCGAGACCGCCGGTCTTGCACCGACATGCTGGATCACTTCGGCGGCGGCGAGGGCGCCGAGCCGCGCCGCGGTGCGGTGATCCTTGCCGTGCGACAGCCCGACCAGGAAGCCGGCGGCGAACAGATCGCCGGCGCCGGTGACGTCGACGACCTGCTCGACCGGCATGGCCTGCACCGCTTCCAGCCCGTTGCGCGTCACCACCACGCAGCCTTTTTCGCTGCGCGTGACGACCGCGAGCCTGGCGTCCTTTTGCAGCGCCTTGGCGCCGGTGTCGAAATCGCCGGTCTCATAGAGGCTGCGCAGCTCGTGCTCGTTGGCGAAGACGATGTCGACCGTGCCCTTCCTGATGAGGTCGAGAAACTCCGCGCGGTAGCGGTCGACGCAGAACGCATCCGACAGCGTCAGCGCGACGCGGCGGCCGTTCTTGTGCGCGATCTGCGCGGCCTTGACGAAGGCCTCCTTGGCCTGCGGCGGATCCCACAAATAGCCTTCGAGGTAGACGACCGCCGAGGCAGCGATCGCCGCCTCGTCGATGTCGGCGGGCGTCAGGTCCTGCGCGGCGCCGAGATAGGTGTTCATGGTGCGCTCGCCGTCCGGCGTCACCATGATGTAGCAGCGCGCCGTCGATGGGCCCTTGCTCGCCGGCTTGGTGTCGAAGGACACCCGCGCGGCGCGGATGTCGTGGGCGAAGGCGCGGCCGAGCTCGTCGTCCTTGACCTTGCCGATGAAGGCGGCGCGCGCGCCGAAGCTTGCCACGCCGACGATGGTATTGGCCGCCGAACCGCCCGAGCTTTCGGTTGCCGGCCCCATGGCCTGGTAGATCGCCGCCGCGCGCTTCTCGTCGATCAGCGCCATGCCGCCCTTGCGCATGCCCTGCGCCACCAGGAAATCGTCCTCGGCGCGGGCGATGACGTCGACGATCGCATTGCCGATGCCGATGACGTCGTAGCGGGGGGCGGCCATGTACTGCCTCGTTGATTGGCGCGCGCACTATATCGGGCGAACGCGGTTCGGCAAGCGAGAGGTGACGGGCAAGCGCCCACATGCTTAGAGTGGCGCCGCAATGTCGCTCGCCCGCAACGTCGCCACCGTCGGAAGCGCAACCCTGATCTCGCGCCTGCTCGGTTTTGCGCGTGACATCGGCATCGCCGACCTGTTCGGCGCCGGCATCCGCGCCGACGGCTTCTTCGTCGCCTTCCAGCTTGCCAACCTGATCCGCCGCATGCTGGCGGAAGGCGCGCTCAACGCCGCCGTGATCCCGCTCTACCTGCGCGCGCGCGACGAAGGCGGCGAACGCAAGGCCGGCGCGTTTGCCGGGCGCTTGATCGGCACGTCGGTCGTCGTCCTGACCGGGACGGTGGCGGCGGGCGCGCTGGCGATGCCGGCGATCGTGCTGGTGCTGGCCCCCGGCTTCATTTGGGGCGGTCCGCGCATGGTGATCGCGGTCGAGCTGGCGCGGCTGATGCTGCCCTACCTCGCGCTCGCCGGGCCGTTCGCCGTGCTGATGGGCGTGCTCAACGCCAACCACCGCTTCGCCACCGCCGCCTTCGCCACCGCCGCGTTCAACGCCGTGATGCTGGCGGCGCTGGCGACCGTGTTCTACCTGCGCGGCGGCGACAGCGACATGTCGGGCCGCATCGTCGCCGCCGGCGTCACCGCGGCGGGCGCCGCGCAGCTGCTGCTGGTCGGCATCGCGGTGTGGCGCGCCAAGGAGCGCGTGACACCGCTGTCGGTCTCCTTCGGCCGCGACACGCGGCGCTTCCTCGCGCTCGCCATTCCGGGGCTGCTGGCGAGCGGCATCCCGCAGATCACCGTCATCGCCGGCGTCATGGTGGCGTCGGCCTCGCGCAGCGCCGTGTCGTGGATCTATTACGCCAACCGGCTGATCGAACTGCCTTTGGGCATCGTCGGCATCGCGGTCGGCACCGTGCTGGTGCCGGCCTTCGCCCATGCCATCCGCAGCGGCAACAAGCGCGAATTGTCCCACGTCGAGTCGCGCGGCATCGAGCTCGCGATCGGCCTGGCGCTGCCGGCGGCGATCGCGCTTGCTTCGCTAGCGTCTCCGATCGTGCACGTCCTGTTCGAGCGCGGCGCCTTCACCGCCGCCGACAGCGCCGCGACGGCGTCGGCGCTCGCCGCCTTCGCCCTCGGTCTGCCCGGCCACGTGCTGGTCAAGACGTTCTCGCCGGTGTTTTTCGCGCGCGAGGACACCGCGACGCCGATGAAGGCGGCGCTTGCCGGCTTTGCCGTCGCCATCGCCGGCAGCCTCGCGCTGATGCCGGCCTTCGGCCATGTCGGCGTCGCCATCGCCATCGCGCTGTCGGGCTGGGCGAGCGCGGCGCTGCTCGGCGCACTGGTCGCGCGCCGCATCGGCTTTTCCATCGACCGCGAGGCGCGGCGGCGCCTGCCGCGCATCGTGCTCGCCGCCGTCGCCATGGGGGCCGCCGTCGAGGGCGCGCAGCGCCTGCTCGCGCCGTTCCTCGGCGCCGGCGTGCCGTCCGTGCTGCAAATGGCGGTGTTGGCGGCGCTGATCGCCTTCGGCCTGGCCGTCTACGTCGTCCTGCTGCAGGCGATGCGCGTGGCGAGCCCGCGGCAATTGCTGCGCTCGGTCGGCAAATTTTGAGCCTTGCCTAGCGCCGGTCCGGCGTGGCATTGGACGGCTGCCCCGACCAAAGGACGAAACGAATGGCGTTCAAGGAGCGCGTGTTCTCCGGCGTGCAGCCGACCGGCAACCTGCACCTCGGCAACTACCTCGGCGCCATCACCAAATTCGTGGCGCTGCAGGAGCGCTACGACTGCATCTATTGCGTCGTCGACCTGCACGCCATCACGGTGTGGCAGGAGCCGGCCGAATTGCCGCGCGCGACGCGCGAGGTGACGGCGGCGTTTCTCGCCTGCGGCATCGATCCGAAGAAAAACATCATCTTCAACCAGAGCCAGGTGGCCGAGCACGCCGAGCTTGCCTGGGTGTTCAACTGCGTTGCCCGCATGGGCTGGCTCAACCGCATGACGCAGTTCAAGGAGAAGGCGGGCAAGGACCGCGAGAACGCCTCGGTCGGTCTCTATGTCTATCCGAACCTGATGGCGGCCGACATTCTGGTGTATCGGGCGACCCATGTTCCGGTCGGCGAGGACCAGAAGCAGCATCTCGAGCTGTCGCGCGACATCGCGCAGAAGTTCAACAACGATTTCGCCGAATCGATCAAGGCGCACGGCTACGGCGATGCCTTCTTCCCGCAGCCCGAGCCGATCATCCAGGGCCCGGCGACGCGCGTGATGAGCCTGCGCGACGGCTCGAAGAAGATGTCGAAGTCGGAGGCGTCCGACTATTCGCGCATCAACCTCACCGACGACGCCGACGCCATCGCGCAGAAGATCCGCAAGGCCAAGACCGATCCGGAGCCGCTGCCGAGCGAGGTCAAAGGTCTCGAGCCGCGCCCCGAGGCCGACAATCTGGTCGGCATCTACGCGGCGCTGCAGGGCGTGAGCAAGGCGCAGGTGCTCTCCGAATTCGGCGGCGGGCAGTTCTCGACCTTCAAGACGGCGCTGGTCGATCTCGCCGTCGCCAAGCTCGGGCCGATCGGCGCCGAGATGAAGCGGCTGGTGCAGGATCCGGTGTTCATCGATTCCGTGCTCGCCGACGGTTCGCAGCGCGCGCAGGTAATCGCCGCGGAAACGATGAAGGCGGTCAAGGACATCGTCGGCTTCGTGCGGCGGTAGCGGCCAACTCCGCGCCTCCCGCCGCGCCCGTTTGCACTGCGCAAAACCTGCCCAAGTTCCCGCTTGTCGGCGGCTTGGCCGCCATGCAACCATTCCCCGCTTGTGCGCCTAGTGTCGCGCAACGGACGACTACGACGCGGGAGGCCTTATGAGCACCAAGCGCCGCAGCTACGAGAAGGGTCACAAGCGCAAATATCTGGTGATCATCGACGACACCGAGGAATGCGACCGCGCCGTCTACTGGGCGGCCAAGCGCGCCGGACGCACCAAGTCGCAGATCGTGATGCTGCGGGTCATCGAGCCGGGCGAGCGCAATCAGCAATGGCTCGGCGTCGCCGACATCATGCGCGCGGAGGCGATGGAAGCGGCCAACAAGGCGCTCGATAAATATGCCGACCGCGCCAGGAAGCTCACCAAGCTCGCGCCCGAGCGCGTCATCCGCGAGGGCGTCACCGCCGAGGAAATTCTCAAGCTCATCGACGAGGACGCCGATATCGGCATTCTGGTGCTGGCCGCAGGCACGCAAAAGGAAGGCCCCGGCCCGCTGGTCTCGCATATCGGCAAGAACGCCGGCAGCTTTCCCATTCCCGTCGCCATCATCCCCGGCCATCTCACCGACGAAGACCTCGCCGCAATGTCGTGATCCCTCCGGTCTTTCCGGGGCGCCGCGCCCGGAATCCGGGGTTTGCGGCCGCGGAACGGCAGAAATGGCCGCGGGTTGACCTCGCCCGCGGCAAGCGCCATTTATCGACTACACCCACGCCATCCCCGGGCCTTGAACCCGGAAGGAGAGCCCGCATGTTCATCCAGACCGAAGCCACGCCCAATCCGGCGACCTTGAAGTTCCTGCCGGGACGCCCCGTGCTCTACACCGGCACGCTCGACATGCCGACGCGCGAGGCCGCGGCGCAATCGCCGCTCGCCGCGCGGCTGTTCGACATCGCCAATGTCGGCGGCGTGTTCTTCGGCTCCGACTTCATTTCGGTCACCAAGACCGGCGGCGACTGGCAGCAGATGAAGCCGGCGATCCTCGGCGCCATCATGGAGCACTACATGTCCGGCGCGCCGCTGCTCGCCGCCGGCGCCGCCGAAGCCGCAAGCGACGAGTTCTTCGACGAGAAGGACGCCGACACCGTCGCCACCATCAAGGACCTGATCGAGACGCGGGTGCGGCCGGCGGTGGCGGGCGACGGCGGCGACATCACCTTCAAGGGCTACAAGGAAGGCGTGGTGTTCCTGCACATGAAGGGCGCCTGCTCGGGCTGCCCGTCCTCGACCGCCACGCTCAAGCACGGCATCCAGAATTTGCTGCATCACTTTGTGCCGGATGTGGTCGAGGTGCGGCCGGTTTAGCGATCCTTGTCATTCCGGGGCGCCGCCGTAAGCGCGTGCGCGTCTGCGACGCGCTATGGCGGCGAACCGAATCCATATTCACAGACCGGGGTTATGGATTCCGGGCCCGCGCCTTCGGCGCGTCCCGGAATGACGGCGTTATTTTCTCCGGTGCGGTGCTAAGCTTAATCCATGCGCATTCTCGCCATCGATACCGCGCTCGAAGCCTGCGCGGCGGCCGTGCTCGACACCGGCGCCGGCGCCGTTCTGGCGCATGAATCGCAGGCCATGCAGCGCGGCCACGCCGAGGCGCTGATGCCGCTGATCGCCCGCGTCATGGAGCGCGCCGCGACATCCTTCGCACAGATCGACCGTATCGCGGTGACGACCGGCCCCGGCAGCTTCACCGGCCTGCGCGTCGGCATCGCCGCGGCGCGGGGCATCGCGCTGGCGTCGGGCAAGCCGGCGGTCGGCATCACCACGCTGGCGGCCTACGCCGCGCCCTTCATCGCCGCCGACGATTCGCTGCCGGTGGTGGCCGCGATCGACGCACGCCACGACCACTTCTACCTGCAGGTGTTCGGCGCCGGCGGCCGCACGCTGGTGAGCGCGCGGCTCATGCCGATGCGCGAGGCGCTGCGCCTGGCGACCACCGGCTCACCGCGCCTTGCCGGCAATGCCGCGGCGGCATTGGCTGCGCACTGGCCGTCCGGCGAGCGGCCGCCGCGTTCGGTCGAGCAGCGCGCCGCGCCCGACATCGACTGGGTGGCGCGGCTCGGCGCGCTCGCCGCCGACACGGCCACGCCGGTCAAGCCGTTCTACCTGCGCGCGCCCGACGCGCAGCCGCAGGACGCCAGCCAATTGGCGCGCCGATGAGCCGACGATGAGCTTTCTTGGCACATTGTTCGGCCGCGGCGAGCCGGCGCTGTCGGAGGCGGGCGCGGGCGACGCCGCCGCCATCGCCGCGCTGCATTCGGCCTCCTTCAACCGCGGCTGGAGCGAGCAGGAGGTCGAGGGCCTGCTGCTCGATCGTCACACCCTGGCCCATCGCGCGATGGCGGGCGCCAAGTTGACCGGCTTTATCGTGTCGCGGCTGGTCGAGGACGAAGCCGAAATCCTGTCGGTCGCGGTCGCGGCGCGCGCGCAAGGCCGGGGCCTGGCGCGCAAGCTCTTGATGCTGCATTTGCGGCGGCTGGCGGGCCTCGGCGCGCGCACCGTGTTCCTCGAAGTCGACGAGCACAACGCCGCGGCGCTGAAACTTTACGACCGCGCCGGTTTTCGCGAAGTTTCCCGCCGCCCCAATTATTACGCCGGCGCGGGCGGCAAGGCCGCGACAGCGCTGATTTTGCGCCGCGACCTCTAGCGATGGACACGAGGCGGACACGATCCCTATGATAGAGGCGCCGCAACGGAAGCGATGATGGCAGCCACTCCGGCCACCGAAAGCAATATCGAGGCGCTGTGCGCCGCCAAGGGCATGCGCATGACCGAGCAGCGCCGCACCATCGCGCGCGTGCTCGCCTCCTCCGACGACCATCCGGATGTCGAGGAGCTTTACCGGCGCTGCGTCAAGGTCGACGACCGCATCTCGATCTCCACCGTCTACCGCACCATGCGGTTGTTCGAGGACGCCGGCATCATTTCGCGCCACGACTTCCGCGAGGGCCGCGCCCGCTACGAGACCCACAACGAGGCGCATCACGACCATCTCATCAACCTGCGCAGCGGCGAGGTGATCGAATTCCAGTCCGAGGAGATCGAGCGCCTGCAGGCGGAAGTCGCGCGCAAGCTCGGCTACAAACTGGTCGATCACCGGCTCGAGCTCTATGCCGTGCCGCTCAAGGACGACAAAAGCGGACGGTAGCGAATGATCCTGCCGCGAGCTCTGCATGCTCCCCTTCCCCTTGTGGAGAGGGGTTGGGGATGGGGGCGTTGTGAACAGCTGTCATGACAGCGTCACCCCCTTCCCTAACCCTCCGCCACAAGGGGGGAGGGAACATGCCTGAGATCGCGGCGCGGCTGGGCTTCCAATGATCCGCGCGTTGTTCATCGCGGTGTTCTTCTTCACCATGACGCCGCTGCTGATCTCCATTCAGTGGCTGCTCGGCAAGCTCGGCCTGCCGGGCTGGGGCTTCATCGCGGTTAACTACTATCGCGTGCTGCGCGCGCTGCTGCGCATCAAGGTGCGCGTCGAGGGCCGACCGCTGCGCGGCCAGCCGGTGCTCTACATCGGCAACCACGTGTCCTGGGTCGACATCGTGGTGATCGGCTCGCTCAGCCCCGTCGCCTTCGTCGCCAAGAGCGAGGTGCGCAAATGGCCGCTGGTCGGCATCACCGCCGAGATCCAGCGCACCGTCTTCGTCGACCGCGCCCGCCGCCACCAGACCAGCGACGCCATCGGCGAGATCGTCAAGCGGCTGGCGGGCGGAACCTCGGTGGTGCTGTTCGCCGAGGGTACCTCGAGCGACGGCAATCGCGTGCTGCCGTTCCGCTCGGCGCTGATCGGCGCCATCAAGCACGCCGCGGCGCAAGGACTCGCGGCCGGCGTGCTCATCCAGCCGATGTCGATCTGCTATACCGGCCAATACGGCATCCCGATGGGCCGCCAGTACCGCCCCCTGGTCGCCTGGTACGGCGATCTCGATTTCATGCCGCACATCAAGGCCTTCATCGCCGGCGGCGCAGTCGACGCGGTGGTGAGCTACGGCGAGCCGGTCGCCGCCGACGGCGAAGCCGACCGCAAGGAAATGACCAGGCGGCTCGAAGAAACGGTGCGCCGGCTGACCACGGCCGCCCTTCTCGGCCGCGCTGTGCCGGCGCCGGTCGCGTCTTAAAATCGCAACAAAATCAACTATATGAAGCGGCGGGACAAATCGCCGGGCCGCCATTAGATTAGGCCCGGTTCGCGCGAAACGGCATGAGCAGACCCCGCAAAGTCCACGTCAAATCCTTCGGCTGCCAGATGAACGTCTACGATTCCCATCGTATGGCGGACACCCTGGCGCCCGCCGGCTTTGCCGAGACGCCGTCGCCGGACGACGCCGATGTCGTCATCCTCAACACCTGCCACATCCGCGAGAAGGCGGCCGAGAAGGTCTATTCCGAGATCGGCCGCATCCGCGTGATGAAGGAACAGGCCGCGGCGCAGGGCCGCAAAATGCTGATCGCGGTGGCCGGCTGCGTGGCGCAGGCCGAGGGCGAGGAGATCGTGCGCCGCGCGGGCTGCGTCGACCTGGTGGTCGGCTCGCAGAACTATCATTTGCTGCCGTCGCTCCTCGCCCGCGCCGAGCGCGGCGAGAAGGTGGTCGACACCGAATTCCCGGTCGAGGACAAGTTCGAGAAATTGGCGGCGCCCGATCGCGAGGCGATCCGGGCGCGCGGCGTATCCGCCTTCGTGACGGTGCAGGAAGGCTGCGACAAGTTCTGCACCTTCTGCGTCGTGCCCTATACGCGCGGCGCCGAGGTATCGCGGCCGGTCAAGCAGATCGTCGCCGAGGTCGAGCGGCTGGCCGGCGCCGGCGTGCGCGAAGTCACGCTGATCGGGCAGAACGTCAACGCCTATCATGGCGCGGGCGAGGACGGCGCGCCGGCCTCGCTCGGCAAATTGCTGAGGCGCTTGAGCCGCGTGCCCGGCATCTGCCGGCTGCGCTACACCACCAGCCATCCGCGCGACATGGACGACGATCTCGTCGCCGCCCATGGCGAGCTCGGGGCGCTGATGCCCTATGTGCACCTGCCGGTGCAGTCGGGCTCCGACGCAATTCTCGAGGCGATGAACCGCAGGCACACGCGCGCCGACTATCTCCGGGTCATCGAGCGTCTGCGCGCCGCGCGGCCCGACCTTGCCTTCACTTCCGATTTCATCGTCGGCTTCCCCGGCGAGAGCGACGCGGATTTCAACGACACGCTGTCGCTGGTCGAGGAAGCGGGCCTCGTCACCGCCTTCTCCTTCATGTATTCGCCGCGGCCCGGCACGCCGGCCGCCGAGATGGCAGGGCAGGTTGCGCCAGAGGTGAAGGCCGAGCGGCTGCAGCGGCTGCAGGCCGCCATCAGCCGCCGCCAGCGCGCCTTCAATGCCTCGTTCGCCGGCCGCACGCTCGACGTGCTGCTGGAAAAGCCCGGCCGGCTGCCCGGACAGCTGGTCGGCCGCTCGCCCTATTTGCAGGCGGTGCAGGTGATGGCGCCGGCCTCGCTCATCGGCCAGGTCACGCCCGTCGCCGTCACCGAAGTCGGCAGCAACAGCCTGTTCGGCGCGCTCGTTGGCGCCGCAGCCACCCCGCAACTGGCCACCGCAGGAGCATAGAGCACACCTTGCGCACACAGGATCCCGTGATCCCGCCCGCCGCCGCGTCCGAGGACACCGCCACCACGCAGACCGTGCTGGCCTTCGAGGACAACCGGCTCGCCTCCATCCTGTTCGGCCAATATGGACAGAACCTCGCGCTCGTCGAGCGCCGGCTCGGCGTGATGGCCGAACAGCGCGGCAATCACGTCACGCTCGAGGGCTCGCGCGGCGCCTGCGAGCAGGCCCGCCGCGTGCTCGAGGGTCTCTACGAGCAGATCAGGCGCGGCCGCGACCTGTCGCAGGGCGACGTCGAGGGCGCCATCCGCCAGGCGATCGCGCAGGGCTCGCTGTTCGACTACGACCCGGCGAGCCCGCGCCCGGCCTTCGAGGAAATCAACTTGCGCAAACGCCCGGTGCGCGCCCGCACCGCCGCGCAGGACGCCTATATCCGTGCGCTTAAGCGCCATCATCTGGTGTTCGGCACCGGCCCCGCCGGCACCGGCAAGACCTGGATCGCGGTCGCGCAGGCGGTGCAGATGTTCGAGCGCAAGGAGATCGACCGCATCATCCTGTCGCGGCCGGCGGTGGAAGCCGGCGAGCGGCTCGGCTTCCTGCCCGGCGACATGCGCGAGAAGGTCGACCCCTATCTGCGGCCGATCTACGACGCGCTCTACGACCTGATGGACGCCCGCATCGTCGAGCGCGCGCTGCAGGCCGGCGAGATCGAGATCGCTCCGCTCGCCTTCATGCGCGGCCGCACGCTGTCGAATGCCTGCGTCATCCTCGACGAGGCGCAGAACACCACCTCGATGCAGATGAAGATGTTCCTGACCCGGCTCGGCGAGAACAGCCGCATGATCGTCACCGGCGACCCGAGCCAGGTCGACCTGCCGCCGGGCCAGAAGTCGGGACTGGCGGAAGCGGTCAAGCTGCTTGCCGGCGTCGAGGGCATCGGCCACGTCGCCTTCACCGCCGAGGACGTGATCCGCCACGAGCTGGTGGCGCGCATTGTCGACGCCTATGACCGCAGCGCCAAGCGCGAGAGCAAGGAATGAGCGCGCTGACGGACCGGCGCGCCGCCGCGCCGGAAATCGATATCCAGGTTGCTTCCCCGCTGTGGGCCGCCGAACCGCGCGCCGAGGCGACCGTGCGCGCCGCGATCGCCGCCGCGGCCAAGGCCCGCGCCGTGACCGGGGAAGTGAGCGTGCTGCTCACCGACGACGCCTCGATCCGGGCGCTCAACCGCGATTGGCGGCGCATCGACAAGCCGACCAACGTGCTGTCCTTCCCGGCCGCCAGGGAGGCGGGGCCGGCTTTTCTCGGGGATATCGTGGTCGCTTACGAGACTTTGGCGCGCGAATGCGCGGACGAGGGCCGCGAATTCCTGCATCATCTCGCCCACCTGTCCGTGCACGGGTTCCTGCATCTCGTCGGCTACGACCACCAGAGCGACGCCGAGGCCGAGGAGATGGAACGGCTGGAAAGCCGCGTCATGCGTTCGCTCGACATGCCCGACCCCTATCTCGCGCGCTCCTGACCGCCATGCCCGACGACAAGCCAGCCGCCCCATTCGAGCCGCGCAATCTGCCGGTGCCGGTCAAGCCCGCGCAGAACGGCGACGGCTGGCTGGCGCGCGTGCTGCGCGCGCTGTTCGGCTGGAAACAGGGATCGATCCGCTCCGACCTCAAGGACGTGCTCGACCTGATGCCGCCCGGCGAATCCGGCTTCTCGCCGGAGGAAAGCCGCATGCTCAGGAACATCCTGAGCCTGCGCGAGCGGCGCGTCGGCGACGTCATGGTGCCGCGCGCCGACATCATCGACGTGCAGCAGGACAT
>Ga0070741_10010491_pt1 | contig 17471 bp, 16 predicted proteins | sample Coa_R1_4_FD_66440 | JGI IMG/M metagenome (GOLD analysis project Ga0070741, IMG submission 66440) | Surface soil microbial communities from Centralia Pennsylvania, which are recovering from an underground coalmine fire - Coalmine... | ecosystem: Environmental > Terrestrial > Soil > Unclassified ...
TGCCTCGCGCCAGACCACACCTTCAGCCGCCGGGATTGAGAGGCGCACCGTGACGACGATCCGTCCGTTCTGCCAGGTGATCGAGCGCACTTCGGAACACCAGCCGGGCGCGTAATAATCCAGATACTTGACGGCGTAATACCACGGGATGTAAGTGAGCGTAGCGCCGCCCTTCTTCTTCTGCCTGAGGTGCTGCGTGGCGATGGGCTTGCTCACGTCCGCCATGATCTCAGCCAATGGCCGCGCGTACGGCTTCGGCTGTCTGACGGCCGGCACTGTCGCCTCATCGTGATCCGTCATCTCTTCGTTGGCAATCATTGCGTACTCCTGTTGTGATGTCCGACATAGACGGACAGGACGTGTGCTGTAAGCCCCCTTGTCGTAATAATTTCAGCTGCCTTGGGGAAGTTTGATCAAGGGGAAGCTGTTTTAGAATTTAGCCTTTACAAGACATATCAAGTTTACTTGACTTTTAGTAAAGAACCCTTTATCTTTCCTATATCGAGCAACCCACCCTGACAAATGGAGGTTTCCATGTCTTTCCTTGATCTCAGACGCGGGAAAAGACTTTCCAAATTCATCGTCGGCTGTCTGGGCGGCAGCGCAGTCAGCTTCGTCGCAATATCGCAAATCGCCCGGTTTATCGCCACGCACCCCAGTGATTCTTACACTCACTGGATCGCTGCGGTTCCGTTCGTCTGGCTGATGCTGGTGGCGGTAATCGCGATGCGCAGCCTGCGCGGGATGGATGAATTGGAGCGGAGAATGCACACTGAGGCGATGGCCTTCGCTTTTCTGGCCAGCCTGCTTCTCATCAGTAGCTGCGGCTTCTTCGCGCTGGAAGGTCTCATGAAGCTCTCGCTCTCGTGGATCGCGCCGGTGATGGTCGGGAGTTGGATCGTCGGCCTGGTCATCGCGATCTGGCGCTACCGCTGAGGATCACATTTATGAAAAACCGCCTGAAAGTCCTCCGGGCCGAACGCGACTGGACGCAGGCCGATCTGGCCAGCCGGCTCGGTGTCTCGCGTCAGACCGTGAATGCCATCGAGACCGGGAAATACGATCCCAGCCTGTCGCTCGCCTTCATCATCGCGCGGCTGTTCGGGAGCGCCATCGAGGAGATTTTTCAGCCCGACAGTGACGCCGTGACGATTCACGTCGCCGCGGGGGCAGGCAATCACGTTGAGGTCAGATGATGTCAGCAGGAAGTCAGCGGCTGAATCCACGCGCGCATAAACGGCTCTGAAATGCTGACAACATCCCGCAAAGTGAAGGGGCCACTCGGGCCTGCTTCAGAGGGCCCGAGTGGCCCGCCGCTTCGCTGTCATGCGGGTATTGCGAAACTGCCGGCAATTTCATTTCACACTCATCAACTCATCCCACCGCGTCGTGCAGGGCGGCGCTTCATGACCGCTGCTACCGTCTGCCTCGCGTCTCCTGGTGATCCACGGAGGTGGCTCTACCTAACGTGAGTTCGACGTAGAAGCAGTTCTTTGACAGCGAGATGAATCGAAGGGAACCCTTTTCGCCTTGAGTGGCGCAGCTGTAGACTGCGCCTCTATAAACCTCAAATCCGGAAAGGAGTCCCCCCTGGACATTCTACAGGTCTTCTTCGATTGCGACGAGTTGCGGCCGGCAGTGCGTCCCGCGGATGAAAGCGCGCCTGCTCGCCGACGGCAAAGCGCATCGCGAGCGCGACACCTCGTTCAGTCTGAGCGAGGTGATGACGATCCTGATCCTGTTTCAGGCCTCGGGCTTCCGCTGCCTCAAGCTCTTCTACACGCAGCACGTCTCGCGGCACCTGCGTCGGGAGTTCCCACAGTTGGTCAGCGACAACCGCTTCGTCGAGTTGGAGCAGCAGGCGCTCGTGCCGCTGACCGCCTTCCTCCACGCGCGCTTCAGTGACTGCACCGGGATTTCGTTCGTCGATTCGACGACCATCAAAGTCTGCCACGACCTGCGGATTTACTCGCATCGGGTCTTCAAGGGGCTGGCCCGGCGCGGCAAGACCAGTGTCGGGTGGTTCTACGGCTTCAAAGTTCATCTGGTCATCAACGGCCGCGTCGAACTACTCGCGGCGGTCATCACGCCCGGCAACTTCGATGACCGCAGGGCCGTGCCGAAAATGGTGCGGCGGCTCTTCGGCGATCGCGGCTACATCTCGCAGGAGCTGACCGGCTGGCAGCGGTGAGCGCGGCGTCCGGCTGCTGACGAAGGTCAGAAAGAATATGAAGAACAAACTCCTGTTGCTCTTCGACAAGCTGCTGCTGCGCAAGCGGACGCTGGTTGAAACAGTCAACGATCAACTCAAGAACATCTGTCAGATCGAGCATACGCGCCATCGGAGTGTGGCGGACTTCGTGGTCAATCTGCTGACGGCATTGATCGCTTACACCTGTCAGGAGAAGAAGCCGTCGCTCAATCTGACGGTGAGAGAGCAAAGGGCTTTGCCGGCAGTCACTTTTTGATCTCCCTTACGTCGGACTCACGTTAATTTAGAAGGTCACCGGTTCGAGCCCGGGTGTCGGCTCCATCCCCAAATCCTCTCTGAATCACTCATCATTGTTCCAGTCATCCATCAGTTTGAGCCGCCCTGTTTGCCGTAACTTTGCTCAGGCGCTATAGTCTTCTCATCAGAGTTCCCCATCAATCAGGCGGTATCGGCAATCCAGTCTCGGAATCGAACGGAGTGTATTCATGAATCTGCGTAACAAACTTGTGCTTGGCGCAATCCCGCTGCTTTTGATCCTGGGCTTTGTCGGCTACGTCTGGAGTACCCTGCACCTGAGCTATTCCAGCGGCGAGCGCTCCGGCTATGTGCAGAAGCTGTCGAAGAAAGGATGGGTCTGCAAAACGTGGGAGGGTGAGCTGGCGATGGTTTCGATGCCGGGCACCACGCCGGAAATCTTCGCCTTCAGCGTCCGCAGTGACGCCGTCGCCGAAAAGATCAATCGCAGTCTCGGCAAGCGCGTGGCGCTGGTTTACGAGCAGCACAAGGGCGTCCCCTCGAAATGCTTCGGCGAAACCGAATATTTCGTGACGGACGTGAAGGTGGTTGAATAAGACTGTTCCCTACCCGCCCCTCAAATCCACCACCCAGGGCTGCTCTACGTATTCGCCGATCAGCGTCGCACCCAGGTTCACCCATTTCACCGGCCTGTCCAGAATCATTGAGTCAGAGGTGACGACGATCTGATCGGAAGATCGCAGTTCCCTGTCCGGGTTCATCACCACATCCACCGCCCAGGGCCAGTTATGTTCGCGCGCCAGGTCTCTGATTTTCTGCGCCAGACGACCGCTGTTCGAGACGGGTTTGTCGAGCAGCCACAGAACCTGCTCGCTTGTTTTCTGCGCGAGGGCTTCACCGATCACGCGGATGGCCCTTTCAGTTTCCTCAACCGCCCGGTATGAGCCATGAACGCTGGACAGATCCCTGATGCAACCGTCACGACATCCGATCAGCACTCCGCCTGACAGGGCGGCTTCCATCGTGACGATGAGGTTGAACCCGTCAATCGCGAGCGACTTCCCTTTGATTTCATCGGGCGTGAGGCGGTTATTTTGCCGGTAGTCTTTCTGCCGGTCTGAGCAGGACGCTCTGGAAACCGCCAGGCGCTGGCGGAGCGTCAGGTCGTAGCGGTCGCCGGCCAGCTTGAGGGCAGAGTTGATCGAGTACCCGCGGCCAAGCAGCCACGACAAATCCGCGACCGCCTCGCGCAGCGGCGGAAGCTGGTCGGCACTGAACAGCTTCCGGTCGGCGGGGTGAGCGCCGCGATGTTGTCTGTTGTCGGGACACACTTTTTCGCCCCTGCCTCTGCTTCACTCTGAATTCATGGTCGTTTTCGGCGGCGACCTGATTGATTGCGCCGGGTCGGATCAATCAGCGGCAAAAGGCGAAGAATGTTTTTCTGACTGATCCCGGCAACCGGGATCAGTTCGCCGACGAATCGTCAATCAGCGAAATCAGCAGCGGGAAGTTTCCGAGCGGGGCGGTGGATTCGATGTAGAGGCCGTGGTCGTTGAGCGAAGTGGCGCTGACGGCCAGCGGGATCTCATTGAGTGCCGATTGCGCGTCGGCGGTTTTGTGATCGGCCTTCCCGTTCAATCTGCGGGCGAGCGCCGCCATCATTTCCCCGGTCTCATCCTTCACCGACGAGTAGCTGATGATCGGCACCGGCTGTGAGGGCGGCTGGGCGGCGGCGAATTGCGGCGTCGCGGTCAGCAACTCGCCGCGCTGCTGCGTGTCAATCACCCGCATCACCTTGTCCCTTGCCCCCAGCGCCAGGAAATCTCCGATAAACGCCCCAACGCCGCGCCGCTCATTGCTGGGAATCATCAACTCAACGTCATGGTATTTCTCGCGCCGGATCGTGGCGCCGCCGCTGCCCAGAAACTTTTCGGCAAACTGCTGAAGCCTCGCCCGGTCGCGCGCCGCGATCAGCAGCACGCGGTCGGAACCCGATTCGCTGAAACTGAGGGTCGCGATTTCGTTGCCGAAAGCGGGCGCCGAATTTTCGTTCGGCTTCAGGCCGAGCAGCGCTTCGCGCCCGCTGAGGAAGACGCGATGCAACATGAAACTCTGGCCCGTGCCGAGTTGCGAAGCGATGGCCGCTTCAAAGTGATCAAGCGCGCTGATCGGGTTTTCGACGTTGACGATGGTGATCTCTCTGACGGAAGCAGGGACCAGTTTCAGGGCGCGCAACTCGCCGCCGCTTTTGCCATTATCCCCGGCTTTGATCGAGTCTTTCAGCTTGTCCACGACGGCCGGCTTGAAAAGCAGGGCATAGCGATTGACCACCACGCCGCGTTCAAAGCTGGCGCCGTAAGCGGCGGCATCAACCATGCGCGAGGAGAGTTCGGCCAGCAACCCCTCCAGAGCCCCGGCGAACGGCGTGTTATTGGTGACCCTGCCCGCGACCAGATTCGTCGCGAACTGCATCATGCGCATCATCCCCTGCCCGCTGACGAAAGCGAAGAGGTCGCTCTCCTCATTCGCTTTGCCCGCGACCAGCGGGCGCGCAGTCTTCAGAAAAAAGTTGCCGTGTGCCATCGAAGGCGAGCGCCCCAGGCGCGTTTCGATGCAGGCGCGCAGCGAGTCAGGGTGATTAGCGACGATCCACAGGCTGCCGATCTGCGCGGAGAGCAGCCGGCGCTCGCCCTCCGGCGCGCGAAAAATCGTGATCGGGACGCCCAGGTATTCGGTGGCTTCACGGATCGGTTGTCCGTAAGCGCGTGCGGCTAGTTGTGGCAGGCGGTCTTCGACGACCGAATGCAGCCTGCTTTCACTCGTGTGCGTTTCGGCGATGATCGCCAGACGCGGTTTGACTTCTTCGCCGCGCACTTCGATGCCGGTCACGGCGACCGCAATCTGAGTGCGCGCGAGGACGACTGATTCCAGTGGGCCGATCCCGGTCCACCGGGCGAGCGTGCCGACCTTGCCGAGATAATTCAACCTCTCGGGCAGGCCGTAAGCCGGCGCGAGTTTCTGCCACGCCGCCGTCGAAGTGAACCCGTCAAGCAGGCGCGGCAGGTCATTGACTTCGATATAACCGAGCGCCGATTCCGGCACGTAGCTTTCCATCGCCACGCGCCGCACCCGCTGGTTGTAGAGCCAGCCGCCGGCCACGAGCAGCAGCACGGCCAGACCGGGGAGGATGATTTTTTTCTGTAACAACCGCGTCATCTTGTAAAAAAGGCGGCTGACACCGAGGGCAGCCGCCTTTCATCTTACCATCAATCCGCCTGACTTCAGTTGTTGCGCATCGAAGTGCGCGTGCGACGCGCCTTTTCGGTCAGTTCGGCGGCGGCCGGCAGTTCGGAGACCGCGCGCTGCAACTGCGCGTCCAGATCGGCGATCCCGCGCTGCGCGATGCTCGACCCGTAGCGGGCCAGCAGCACCTCATAGCGAATCTGCTTGCGCGCCCAGACGATGTTGTCTTCGACCATCGCCTTCGTCACCCGCCATTTCGGGTTGTCGGCGATCCATTTGGCCATGAACTCGCGGTAAGACTTCAGAATCTCATCCGTGACCTGGAATTCATTCGGCTTGAGCTTGTGGTTGAATTCGAGCCCTTTGGTCTTGAACTCGGGGGCCGCCGCCACGTTCCCGGCCAGCAGTTCGCGGACGAAGAAGAACATCCCCTGAGAGATGTAAAACTGGGCGTTGGTCTGGGTGGTCGTATCGGCAACCTTGATGTCCGGTTCGATGCCGCCGCCGCCGAAGACCTTGCGACCGAGGTCGGTCTGCTTCTCTTCGCCCTTCGGCTTGTCGCCGGTCGTATCGCCCTTGCCGTTCCGTTTGAGGATGTAATCGTAAAACGAGCCGTTGGAATAATCGCGCTGGATCAGCCGCCCGCTCGGCGTGTAATAGCGCGCCGTCGTCAGCGTCAGCCCGGCGCCGCCCGAGAGCGGGAAGATCGTCTGGACGAGCCCCTTGCCGAAGCTGTTTTCGCCGATGATCAGCCCGCGGTCGTGATCCTGAATCGCCCCGGCGACGATCTCCGAAGCCGAAGCCGAGCCGCCGTTGATCAGCACCACGAGCGGGAAGGTTTCCGGCGAGCCGGAATCAGCCTGGAAATCGCGATCCGGCAGGCGCCCGTCACGGCTGCGCACCGAAAGCACGGTCTGGCCGCGCTGGAGGAACTTGTCGCAGACCCGGATCGCCTGATCAAGCAGCCCGCCCGGGTTGTTGCGCAGGTCAAGAACCATCGAACTCATGCCCTGCTCCTTGAGCAGCGCCACCGCCGCCGTCAGTTCATCAGCCGTCGTCGAATGAAATCCGGCGCCACTCGTCCGGCCCGAGACACTGAAGCCCATATTCACGTACCCCATCCCGGGGCGGACCATGTACGCATCCAGAATCGAGGGCAGCGCCACGGCGTCACGTTCGATGGTGAAAGTCAGCGGCTCGGCGACTCCGGCGCGGCGCACCGTGACTTTGACCTTCGTCCCCTGCGGCCCGCGCAGGTGGTCGCGTACCTGATCGGAATTCCAGTTATCGGCGTTCTTCCCGTCAACTTCGGCAATCTGGTCGCCGTAACGCAGCCCGGCGCGCGCCGCCGGAGTGTCTTCATACGGCTCGATGATGTAGACCTTGCCGTTGTACGGGCGGATCACCGCGCCGATGCCGAAATACTGGCTGCGCTGTTCCTGACGCATTTCGTCGAAGGATTTCTTGTCGAAGAAATTCGAGTGCGGGTCGAGCGTGCGCAGCATGCCCTGGACGGCAGACTTGGTGAGATTTTCGTAAGTCGCGTCCTCGACGTAATTCGCCTTGATCAGCTCCATCGCGTCAACATAATCGCGATAAACCTTCGACGTCGTGGTCGAAGTCTCCTGCGCCGAAGCGACGCCCGGGCGAAGCGCGACACCGCCCATCGCCAATACAGTAATCAGAGCGCCGAAGATCAGGAATTTCAGCCAGTTCTTTTTCACAACTACTCCTTGCTTTGTCTGGAAAAACTCAAGTTGGAACCATTGCCGTTCGCACGAGACATTATCAGCTCTCGTGTCGCGGCTCCTGGGTGGGACTTCAAATACCTCTGAAGGTTGATTCGGCCAGTCAGGTTGGCCGACCGCTAACGAGCAGGTTCCCCGCCTGCCCCTAGCCTCCATAGTAACGATGCGGATTTAATTGTTCAAGCGGAAACCCCGAAACTACGCGTCTTAGTATTATCTCGTGGCCGGCCTGCGCGCTGGCGGGCTCGGCTGCCCCTGTGCTGCGGCCACCGTCCCGGCTGCCGGCGAAGCAGTCGGGACGGCCTGATCACCCAATAATCCGAGGCTGTGTGCCTTCAGCAGCAGATTGAAAGCAATCGGCGCTGAGGTGCGCGCGCCGTACCCCCCGCCTTCCACAACGACCGCGAAAGCGACCTGCGGCTTGTTAGCCGGGGCGAAGCCGATGAACCAGGAATCAATGCGATTCTCGCGTTTGATTCGTTCGTGCCCGCGCGCGTCGCGGTAAGTCACGGGCTTTTCCGTCTTCGGATCAATCACCGGCACTTCGCGCTGCGCGGTGCCGGTCTTGCCACCGGCGGTGAACCGGTTGCCGACGACTCTGGCGAAAGCGCCGCTGGCCGTGCCGCGCTGCACGACCCCGGCCATCAGCTCGCGCATCCTCGCGGCGACGGGCGCGGACATCGCCTGGGATTGCACGGCGGGGGCGCGATCCATCTCGATCTTCGGCTTCATGACGTTGCCCTGCTCATTCGCGACCGCCGCCGCGATCATCGCCATCTGCATCGGCGTCAGCTGCACGTACCCCTGTCCGATGGATTCGAGTGCCAGATCGTATTTCGTGATTTTATTGCTCGCCACGAAGGTGGATTTGTAAGGCGCCAGCACATCCGACAGCACTTTGTTCTCGGTGTTCCAGAGGTTGCGCACGTAACCCTGACCGATTGATTCCGGCCCGGTGGCATAGACATTCAGCCCGAAACGACCGGCGGCCTCGGCCATCCGCTGGCGTTCGACTTCGACGCCGAGTTGCGCGAAATACTGGTTGCACGACTGCGCGTAAGCGTCAGCCAGGCTCATACGCCCGTGCGCCTCGCCCTCATCATCACGAATCGCGCGGCCCGAACCGGGCGGAGTCCAGCCGGCGCCCTGGCAGAAGAAGACTTTGTCATCCATCCGCGCTTCGAGCGCCGCCGCCGCCGTCATCGTCTTGAGCGTCGAACCGGGCAGGTAATATTCGTGCAGGGCGCGGTTCAGGAGCGGGCGATTTTTCTCGTCGCGTGAAATCTCCTGCCACTTCACGTCGTTGTTGATGTCGTCGGGGTCGAAGCCCGGCGCGCTCGCGAGCGCGAGGATTTCGCCGGTCTGCGGGTTGAGCATGACGACCGCGCCCTTCTTCCCGGCCAGTTGCGCGGCGGCCTCTCTTTGCAGGTCGAAATCAACCGTCAGCGTCAGGTCCCGGCTGACCGCCAGCGTCTGCTCTTTGGGTTTCCACGAAAAGATTTTCTCCCACCACGAACGCTCCGGCTCCTTGACCGGCGGCTGAGCGAGCAGCGCGCGTTCCAGCAGTGCATCGCCGCGCAGCAACCCGGAGTAACCGATCAGATGCGAGGCCCCGGCCCCCAATGGGTAATCGCGAATGATCTCGCCGTTGAGGTAACGATATTTAGCCAGCGCGCGTTTGAAGTCATGGTGGCGGTCAAAAATCCAGCCGCGCAGGTTGGCCTCGATCTCGCGGCGGTTGCGCTGGTCGCGGGAGTTTTTGAGCTGCGCGAACTCCGGGTTCTCTCCGAGCGGCCCGACCGAGAACAGCCCCCAGTAGAGATGAAATCCGAACGCCGCCAGCACCATCAGCGCAAACGCCCAGCGCACATACTTCAACCGCCCGCTCGTCAGCTTCGGCCCGAAATCATCGGGCAGTGCTTCAACCTTGTCAGCGGCAGTTCGTGAGCGATAACGCCAGGTTGAGAGAAAGAGGGCGAAGAGGATGGCCGAGAGGCCGGCGAGAAGGATCAGCGTGGCAAAGAATGAAAAGCTCATGCGAAAGGATGAAGGATGAGGGATGAAGGATGAGGGACGAATGAGAATCAGATGATTCCGCATTCATCCTTCCGCCGTCATCCTCCATCACTGATTTCAACTGTCACTTCAACATCGCCAAACCGCAGCCGGTCGCCCGCGCGAATGATGCTTCGGTCGCCGGCAGCAATGCGCACGCCGTTAACGAAAGTGCCGTTGCTGCTCCCCAGATCTGACACCACGACTGAGCCACTGGCCGCGAGCGTGACGGCGGCATGGAAGGATGAAACCGTGGAATCATCAATCGTAATACGGTTATCACGGCTGCGCCCGATCCCGGCGGGCGTGCCATCGCTCGACAATGCCGTGTGAAAATTTCCGAAGCGGGCGCCGGTTGCGGCTTTCAGAATCAACTCGCATCGCCTCGTTGCCTGTTGCGTAGCTGCTGCCGCAGGCGTGGCGTCTGAAGCCTCCGATTGATCCGCTTTCGCCGCAGCCTCGCCGCGTGCCGCCGCCACTTCGTCAGGGAACTGTGTCTTGATCGCCAGACCGCGCGTGAACACGTCGAAGCCAATCTTCACCTGCACGTCGCCGAGTGTCGCGTAGCGCCGGTTGTGGATGTATTCGTAAACGGTCGTCCGCAATTCGCGCTGCAAAAATTCCACACGCAGTTTGGTCAGCTGCGAGTAAGTTTCGTAGTCGTACCGCAGCTCGATCAGATTCGGCGCAATCACCCGCGAGCCTTCGCGGCGCAGGTGCGCTTCAATCGCGCGCTCAATCGGCGGGATCAGCGCCGTCAGGTCGGTGCGCGGCTGCGGGTTGAGCGGTCGCCGCAGGGCGAAATCCAGCGCGCCGCCGATGCGCTCGAACAGGCGCCGCACGAACGTCTCAAACCGCCCGGCCAGTTCCGGCGGCTGCTCGGTCATGTCCGTGGTTTTTTCAGGCTGACTGCCGCTCATCTTTACTTTACTGATCAACTCTGGTCTTCGATAACCACCGGCTTATCGCGGAGCGCAGGCTCCAGGTTACGTGTGGTCTGCTCTGTCACACTCGGAATCAGGTCGGGCGGCGATGCGGGTGGCAGCTTCGCCGTTGATTCAGCCTGCGGCAGAGCAGCGGGCTCGGGCACCCCGGGAGCGCCGCGCTTTTTTGGCCGGAGCGGTGAAATGACTCCGTAAAAAGAGATGAACGTTCCGGCGAGCATCATCAGTATGCCGACCTGACTGACGTATTCAATTTTTTTGCCGAAGGCCAGCAGAGCCAGCCCGACCAGCAGAACGCCTATGCCCCAGAGCAGCATGCTGTACAGCCGGTGCAGAGCTTCCGCATCACCCTCAGCCGGCGGTCTGACCGAAGCGGTGGAAGGGAGATGCTGCGCAACCAGGCCGGAGACCGCCAGCAAATCCATGCCACAGGATCGGCAGAATTTCGGAGTCCCTGCTGCTTCCTTACCACAAGCCGGACAATGCATGGCACCTCCGTCGCGTGTTCACTATTCAATTGCGCATTGACCAGACTTTCTTCGCTGCCTCCCGGCTTCAAACAGGATCACGGCAACCGAAGCCGCAACGTTGATCGAATTGACCGGGGGCCGGACCGGAATCTTCACCACGTCATCGCACCCCTCGATCAGTTCAGGTCTGATGCCATTGGCCTCATTGCCAAAGATAACCAGCGCCGGTCGCCGCCAGTCGTAATCATCATAACTGATCACGGCGTCGGCCGCCGTCGCCACCCTCCTGATCCCCGCCGCGCGACAGGCCGCCATCAACTCGTCGGCGGAAACGTCAGCGGCTGTGGGCAATCTGAAAGCTGACCCCATCGCGCTGCGCAACGTCTTCGGCGCGAATGCGTCAGCCGATCCGCGCAACGCCACGACCCCGCCCGCGCCCGCCGCCTCAGCCGTCCGCACGATCGTGCCGAAGTTGCCCGGGTCCTGCACCGCGTCAAGACAAACGATCAACCCATCACTCTCAACACCCGTCGCGATCACCCGATGCAGATCATACGCCGGTCTGGTCGCCAGCATAATAAGGCCCTGCGAATTGACCGTGTCGCTGACCGCATCGAGCGCTGCATCCACGACCTCATAAGAAGGGCATTCGCGGCGCCGGACTTCTGCAATTACCCCCCAGGCCCGCGGCGTCGGCATCGGCGAATGAAAACAGGCGACCAGTTCCAGCCCCGAACTGACGCACTCTTCGCAAAGCCGCTCGCCCTCAACAAAGATCAGCCCGGGCTCTTTCCCGTCGCGCACACCGCGCGCCCGTCTGAGATGCTGATTGGCGGGACTGGTGATGAGCATATCTCAAGTAAAAAGTAAAAAGGCAAGAGGACGGGGAGTCGCGCCTTCTTCTGCTCTCCACTTTTTCCTTTTGCCTTTTTACTTTTTACTTTCCCTCACTCCGGCGTGACGCTCTTGCGCAACTCTTCGCGCAGCCGCTCGATCTCGGACATCTTGGCCTCGATGCGCTGGAAGAGCGCGGCCTGAGCCTTGATGCCTTCGTCAATCAGGAAGGCCGCGGCCTCGCTCCGCGACTTGAAGACGCCGGCGGTGATCAGCTTGTCGAGATGATCTGACGAAGATTCGCTCAGCCGCACCAGCACGGTCGTGTCGCGCACGTTGAGCGCCCGCTCGACGGCCTTGTTGACGGTCTCAGGCACTTTGTTGACGAGGTCGCGGAGCATGTCCGCAACACTGAAATCAACCGGCTCGCTGCCGTGACTGCCCGCTGGTTGCGGAGCCGAAGCGACGGCGGTCGGTTTCGGATCGTTTGGATTGTCAGCCATTATTCCCTCCTCACGAATTAAAGGGCCCAAGCTGTCTGCTCACGCCCATTCGATTTTCCTGCCCACTATCATACGAAAACGCGGCAGGAAAAAGTTGCAGGCGCCGTAATTGCAGCAGGCCCGCCTTCACTCTGCTTCAACCTGCGGCTCCATCTTCGTAAACCCCATCCCGTAAGCCACGAGTCCGAACGGCAGGCGGTGGAGGATTTCGTTGTAAGCGGCCACCGCTTCCACATAGCTCTTGCGCACCCCGGGCAGGCTTTTCTGCACGGCCAGGAACTCTTCCTGCAACCGCAGCCACGCGTCGTTGGTTTTGAGTTCCGAATGCTGGTCGCCGAGAGTCGCCACCGGCTCGACCGCCTGAACGAGTTCCTTGTAAGCGTTGCGCACCGCTTCCTGGTCGCCGCTCTCTCTGGCTTTGGCCATCGCCGCGGCGAGCGTTTGACGCGCGCTGGTCACCGGGACGAGCGGCAGTGGGTCGCTTTTGATCACGGCCTTCGCCGTCTCAAGCACCTTCATCGCGGCGTCGGCCTGCTTCGTCATCGCCTCCAGCACCCTCGCCCATGCGGCGTCGGCGGCCTGCTTCCTTTTGCCGATTTCGTCTTTGGCGTAAGGGAAGAGCTTTTCGACCGGGTACTGTTTGTTGCGGTCTTCAAACGATTCCCATTTCCATTTCCCCGCGGCGGGCGCGAAAACCAGCCGGATTGACTTCTGCGTGTAAGCGGCGCTCGACGGCGCTTTCTCTTTAACGACCACAGTGGTTTTGCCGTCCGCCCCCGGAGTAATCTGGCCGACCTCAATCACCTCATCGAGTACGGCGACGACGGCGCTGACCGGCGATTCGGATTGCTCCTGACTGCGGCGCGCGATGGCGAAATATGTCTCATCTTTCGTCAGCGGCTCTGGCGCGGATTGCGCAGCAACGAAGGAGGCGAAGGTGAACTGGCCGGCGAGCAACGTCGCCGGCAGCACACAGCAGGCGAATGAGCGAATGTTCCTGAGCATAATTCACAAATCTTCCAGTCTGAGTTTGGTGTCCGCATTCTTCCAGGCCGTCTCGAATTCACGCCGGACGAGCCGGGCGGCCTGATCCTTCTTCTGAGCCTTCAGACTCTCGACCAGCCCGAACAGCGAGCGGCCGTTGCGCGGATTGCGGTCGAGGTCTTCGCGAAAAACCTTTTCAGCGGCGGCCCCGTCGCCGTTCATCACGAGCGCCGCGCCGAGCGATTCGCGCACCGAATAATACCACCCCGGCGGCTCATCGTAATTGAGCGCGTCCTGCGCGGCAACGGCTTTGCGCCAGGCTTCAATCGCCGCCTGCCCGTCACCCTTCGCCCAGGCTATCCGGGCATCAAGAACGCTCTCCGCAATCTTCATTACGCTTTCCGCCGAGTTCAACCCGAACGGGGTTCCGCCGGGCAGGTTCTTCACAGCTTCGGCAAACGTCTGCTGCTCTTTCTGAGCTTCTGCAACCTTACCCGTCGCCGCGAAAGCCACGCCGCGCGCGTAATGCCAGACGGGGTTCGTGATGATCATCGAACGGTCGGGCTCAGGCGTTTTCAAAATCTCATCCCATTTGGCGAAATGGAGCAGCACGAAAAGCGGCGACGGCAGGAAGCCTTCGACCATCGGCATCTCTTTGATGTACTGCCCAACGTTTTCTGACAGCTGCTTTGCCGACCGCTGCGCTTCACCGAACTGCCCGGCGCGGCCATACGCCTCGACCAGGAAATGCAGGTTGTGGCTGTAATACATGGCCGTATACATCCCGCGCCGGCCGGTCGCCTGAATGTAAGCGCGGTCGGCAGCCGCCGCCTCTTCATTGCTCTTCGCCGCGCTCTCGTAATCGCCGGTGCGGATGTAGATGTGAGCCGGCATGTGGACGAGGTGGCCGGCGGAAGGCGTCAGTTTGCCGAGCCGCGCCGCGCTCGGCAGCGCGCGTTCGGGTTTCGGCGAGGCTTCGACGGCGTGGATATAGTAATGATTCGCGCCGATGTGCTGGGGATCGCGCTTAAGCACTGATTCAAGCACCGCGACGATCTCTTCGGTCCCTTCAGCCGGTTTGCCGTCCTTCGTCCAGAGCTGCCACGGGTGCAGGTTCATCATGCTTTCGGCGTACATTGTCGCCGCGTCCAGATCGTCGGGCCAGTGTTTCGTCACTTCGCCCATCGCATTCTTGTAATCAACGTAAAGCTGACGGCGGTCGGCTTTCGGATCAAGCGAGAATCTTTTTGCCAGTGCCTCGATGTAATCGCGCTCCTGTTCCGAAGCTTTGGCTGCAAGGGAACGCGCTTTCTGAATGGCATCGCAGGCCGCTTTCATCCGCTCGGAATCAATATCGGTCTCGTTGTAATTCGGCCCGACCGCGAGCGCGATCCCCCACCAGGCCATCGCGAGGTTCGGGTCGAGTTGCGTCGCGCGCTCAAACGACCGCCGCGCTTCTTCGTGATTGAAGCCGTAAACCAGCACGAGTCCCTGATCGAAAAACTTCTGCGCCTCGGCGTTGCCTGTCGAAACCGGGTGATGATGCGTGCCCAGACCGGGCATCAGGTTTGCGGGATTTGCGTCAGTCGGAGCAGAATGATGGTGCTGGCCGAAAACAGGTGAGGCAGCAAGCAAAAGGATGATGATTGACCTCGTGAGTTTCATCCGTGACCTTCCTCCCGGGTTGCGCCGGTTTGATTCCCTTGGCATCATAAACACGGCTGAGTTTTGAATTCCAGGTATCAGGCACGAGCGCCTGATGACCGCATATGCGGCCACCCGGAACGGGTACGCCGGATCTCAAATCTCAGATTGGTAACGGCAGTTTATCAGGAGAGGACAGGCTTATTCCACAGATCGAAGGCAAGACGCAGGGCTTGAAGCCCAATCAGCTGCGGCGGCTCGAAAAGATGTATCAGCGCCGCCTCCCCCCACACAGCATCGTGACGCCGGAATTTGCGCGCCAGCTGACCGAACTATCCCACGAAATCGGGCGACAGGTCGGGGTGCTGGTTGACCGCAAAGGCTACGTCGTTCATGTCACCGTCGGCGACGCGCACGGCATCGTGCTGCCCGCGCAGGAGCGCTCGCGCCTGTCGCGCGAGCGCTTCAACGGGCTGCGCTGCCTGCACACGCACCTGCGCGGCGAGAAGCTGACGCAGGACGACCTGACCGACCTGGCGCTGCTGCGGCTCGACCTGATGGCGGCGATCAACGTCGAGGCGAAGACCGGCCTGCCCGGACTCGTTCACGCCGCGCACCTGCTCCCGGCTTCGCGCAACGAAAAACAGAACGGCACGCAGAGCGAACGCGCGCCGCGGCCCGCCGTCACTTCCGGCAGCATAGATGAGATCGAGGAAGATGAGACTGAGAAGCCGGAGGCCGCGCCGCAGACCTATCGTTTTCTCGATCCGCAGCCGCCGGGGCAGCTTGAGACCGACTTCATCGAACTGATCACCTCGCTCGAAGACGAGATGGCGCGCAACCGCGGCACGCGCAAAGCGGCAGACAACCGCGACCGCTGCATCCTCGTCAGCGTCACCACCGAAAGCCTGACCGAGGCCCGCGAATCGCTCGACGAATTGCGTGAACTCGCCGTTTCCGGCGGCCTCGTCGTGCTTGACGAGATGATCCAGCGCCGCCCGAAGCTCGATCCGGGGACGCTGGTCGGCAAAGGCAAGCTCGACGAAATCATCATCCGCAGCCTGCAACTTGGCGCTGACATGATCGTCTTTGACCGCGAGCTGCAACCGTCGCAGGTGCGTTCGATCAACGCCGCGACCGACTTGAAGATTCTGGATCGTTCGCAACTGATCCTGGACATCTTCGCGCAGCGCGCCCAGACAAGCGAGGGCCGCATTCAGGTCGAACTCGCGCAGCTGAAATACCTGCTCCCGCGCCTCAGCGGCAGCGGCACCGAGATGTCGCGGCTGATGGGCGGCATCGGCGGGCGCGGCCCCGGCGAAACGAAGCTCGAAACCGACCGCCGCCGCGTGCGCGACCGCATCACGCATCTGGAACAGCAGCTCGAAAAGGTGAGGAACAGCCGCCAGCAGCGCCGCGCCCAGCGCGTGAAGCGTGAAATGCCCGTCGTCTCAATCGTCGGCTACACGAACGCGGGCAAAAGCACACTGCTCAACGCCCTGACGCAGAGCCAGGTCACGGCGGAGCAGCGCATGTTCGCGACCCTAGACCCGACCAGTCGCAGGCTGCGACTGCCCGAGGATCAGGAGATCATCATCAACGACACGGTCGGTTTCATCCGCGACCTGCCGAAGGATCTGCTCACCGCCTTCAAAGCCACGCTCGAAGAGATGGAGCAGTCTGATTTACTGATCCACCTCGCCGACGCTTCCAGCCCGCAGCTTGAAAACCAGCTGACCTCGGTGCGCCGCATTCTGGACGAATTGAATCTGGGTGAGGTTCCGCGCCTGCTGGTCTTCAACAAGGCCGATCTGGTGGAAGACCGCGAACAGCTCGCCAACCAGTGCCGCATGTATGGGGCCACCCCGATTTCAGCCATTGACCGCCGCACGCTCGGCCCTCTCGTGGCAGAGATCAGCGAGAGGCTCGCCGCCGTCGGGTCGCAGCTTCAGAGAAGCGAAACGTAATCAAAGTTGCATCCCGGCCACGAAAGACCTGTCGAAGGAAATTCTGGCGGGGCATGAAAAAGGTGGAATAACGATCCAAGTTTTATTTATAGCTGGTACTGCTTTGTCGCTGGGTCTGCTGACCTTCCAATCAGTAGAAGATTCACCTTACCTCGTTCAGGGTAAGGCGGTGGATTCCAAAGGACGGCCTCTAAAAAACGCCTTGGTATACTGGAACATTGAGCAGGGAGGAAATCCGGGCTGCACAATTGAAGGAGTAAGCTCGGATGAGTACGGGCAATTTACCTTCCCAGTACCGCAGTATATGAGATCAAGACCCATACGCCTTTTTGTCACCTCAGGCATGCCCGACCAGACAGCCGCTTTGCTTTGGCCTCCATTTACACATCAGCCGAAGTATTTTACTGACAGATATGCTGGCCCGCGTATGATTCTCGACAAGCAAAGGCAAATCAATGTCGGCAACGTCCCGGTGAAAATGGTCTTTATACCAATAAGCACCCAAGCATAAATTTTGAGATAAAATGAGCGGGCTATGAAAAGACCCACGAAGTTCGTCGAGCCGCTCACCAAAGCACAACGTCAGCAACTCAAGGAGGTCATGAAGTCTGA
>Ga0070741_10010492_pt1 | contig 17470 bp, 16 predicted proteins | sample Coa_R1_4_FD_66440 | JGI IMG/M metagenome (GOLD analysis project Ga0070741, IMG submission 66440) | Surface soil microbial communities from Centralia Pennsylvania, which are recovering from an underground coalmine fire - Coalmine... | ecosystem: Environmental > Terrestrial > Soil > Unclassified ...
CGTGCTGTTCAACAGCTACAGCTTCCTGTTCGGCTTTCTTCCCTGCACGCTCCTCGGCTGGTGGGGCCTGCGCCGCTGGAGGCCGCTCCGGCTCGCCTTCCTGACCGGCGCGTCGTGGTTCTTCTACGCCTGGTGGGACTGGCGCTACCTGCCGGTACTGATCGGCGCCACGTCGATCGACTACGTCGCGGGCCTGTGGATCTCGCAGACCGAGGTCGAGGCGCGGCGCAGGCTCCTGCTCGCGACGTCCCTGGCGACGAACGTCGGGATCCTCGCCTACTTCAAGTATTCCGGCTTCTTCTTCGACTCCTTCAACGGCATCGGCAAGGCGGTCGGCCTCGGAGCCCAGCTGCCGTCGCTGCACGTCGTCCTGCCGATCGGGATCTCCTTCTACACGTTCAACTCGATGTCGTACACGATCGACATCTTCCGCCGGCGCGTCGAGCCCACCCGGAGCGTCCTCGAGTACACGACCTTCGTCGGGCTGTTCCCGCACCTGATCGCGGGGCCGATCGTGCGCTTCACGGACCTCGCCTCCCAGCTCCGCCGGCTGACGCCGCGGCTCACGTCGGAGCAGGCGTCGCTCGGCGTCTTCTTCCTCGCCTGCGGCCTGGTCAAGAAGCTCCTGATCGCCGACCAGCTCCACCCGTACGTCACGAAGCTGTATGCGGGCAACGCCCATCTCGGCCTCCTGACGGGCTGGGCGGCCGCGGTCGGCTACTCGCTGCAGCTCTACTTCGACTTCTCGGGCTATTCGGACATGGCCGTCGGGCTCGCGTGGCTGCTCGGGTTCCGCTTCCCGCAGAACTTCAACTCGCCGTTCAAGGCGGAGAACATCTCGGACTTCTGGCGCCGCTGGCACATGAGCCTGTCCGGCTGGTTCCGCGACTACCTGTTCATCCCGCTCGGCGGCTCACGGCTGGGCGCGCGGCGGACGGTGCTGAATCTCGTCGTGACGATGTTCCTGGCCGGGCTCTGGCACGGCGCCGCGTGGACGTTCGTCGTTTGGGGCCTCGTCCACGGCTTCTTCCTCGCGAGTCATGCCGTGCTTCGGAAGGCAGGACTGACGCCGCGTTGGCTTCCCGTCAACCGGGTCGTCACCTTCGCGGCCGTCTGCGCCGCCTTCGTCATCTTCCGCTCACCCAGCCTGCACGTGGCGGGGAACATCTTCGGCGCGATGTTCGGCCTGAACGGCCTCGACCGCGCGACACAGATCAGCGCGCTGCTCCCGGTCAAGTTCGGCCTGCTGCTCGGCGCCCTGCTCTTGTTCGTCAACGTCGCGCCGAACACCTGGCAGATCCGGATCAGGCCGCGCGTCTGGCACGGTTTCGCCTTCGGTACCGCAGCTGCGCTCGCGGTCATGACCATCTCCCAGCCGCACCCGTTCATCTACTTCCAGTTCTGAGATGAGGCGTATCGCCGTCCTCCTGCTCGTCACCGTCGCGCTCGGCGCCGTCTCGGCCGAGGCGGCCGCTCCGACAGACCGCTCGGCGAAGCTCAACCTGATCGCCAGGCTGAAGCGCGGCCCGGAGATCCTCGTCCTCGGCGACTCGCGCGGCCGGCAGGCCGAGCCCTCTGTCCTGCAACGCCTGACAGGGCACACCGGCTTCAACGCCGCGGTCACCGGCGGCTCGGCCCCCGACGCCTGGGTCTTCGTGCGCTACGCCGCCGACCGCTTCCCCGGACAGAAGCGCCGGTACGTCTGGTTCGTCAGCGCCGGGCTGACGACCAACATCCCCGACCCGCGGATGGAAGCCGACGCGCGCGGCAAGCGCTACCTCCAGGAGGTCGCGCCGTACCTGAGCAGCGAGGTGATCCATCCGCCCTGGGCGACCGACATTCGCTACCGGGCCGACGGCTCCATCCCCGACAAGCAGTTGCCGCCCTCGCCGGCGCAGGTGTCGCAGGTAAAGGCGCAGGCCGCCAGGATCGTCGCGCAGCTCCGCCTGCACCCGCCGGTGGCGCCGCCGCTCGACCCGACCAAGTTCCAGCTCTTCGAGCACCTGCTCGCGTACATGAACGGACGCGGCGAGCGGCCCGTGATCGTCTTCAACCCGGTCTACCCGACTGTCCTCGCCGAACTGGAGAAGTACGGCGACCCGCTCTTCACGAGCTCGATGAACTACCTGCAGAGCCTCCGCCCGCGCTACGACTTCGTCGTCGTCGACTGCCAGGACATCCACGCGTGGGGCGGCACTTACACCGACTGGACGAACGCCACGCACGTCGACCAGGCCAACATGCGCCGGATGCTCAGGTACATCGCCTCCCACTCAGACGGCGCGCTCGCCTAGCGCGGCGATCCGGTCGCGCATGCGCTGGGCGCAGGGGAGGCAGCCCTTCCGCTCCCAGATCGCGAGGGCGCGGCCGAGCTCTTCGCACGCCTCGTCGACTCGGCCTGCGCGCTCGAGCACGGTGGCGAGATCCTCGTGCGTGGGCGCCTGCATCCAGATGTTGTCCGTCCTCGTCTCCGCAGTGGTGACGGCCAGGCGCGCCAGCGTCTCCGCTTGCTCGAGCTCGCCTCGGTGGGCGAGCAGGAGCGCCTCGGCGGAGGCGGCCATCACCCGAACGCCGGAACCGGGCGACGGGACGGTCCGCGCCTCTTCGAGGAGCACCTCTGCCTCGTCGAAGCGCCCGAGGTGGCAGAGCTCACGTGCGAGCCGGGACTTGTTCGTCGCCGCCGGGATGGCGATGTTGGCGATGAGCTCGAGCTCCTTGGCCAGGTAACGAACCGAGAGCTCCCGGTCGCCCTCGATCGCCGCGATCAGCGAGCGGTAGGCGTAGGCATCCCGGCTGGTATCGCCTGTCACCTCGCGCAGGTGGCTCGCCCGCGCGTCGGCGAGCGGCCATGCCTCGTCGAAGCGGCCGAGCATCGCGAGCAGCACCGCCCGCGGCAGGTCCTGGGCGCCCGGGGGCCGCCAGACCGCGACCTCGTCCATCATCCGCATCGCCTCGCCGACCGGCCGCGGGCCGACGATCACGGCGTATTCGATCTCGGTATCGGACCGTGAATAGCCGGCCAGCCGCTGGTAGCGAAGCGCCTCGAGGAACGCCTCGACCTCGGCGTCCCACTGCTGGTGGAAGTTCGCAGCGGCGGCAAGCAGATCCCAGAGGAAGGCAAGCCGGCGCGGATCGCCCCGCTCCTCCTCGAGGGGAAGCGCAGCGCGGCAGAGCGCGATCACCTCGTCGGTCGCATCCGGGCCGCCCGAGATCCCGTGGAGGAGGAGGGCCATCGCACGCCCCATCATCGCGCCGGAATCGTCACCGGCTGCCTCGACACGGTCGATGACGGCCTCTACCGGCTCCGCGTTCCGCCCTTCCCGGTGTTCGTTCATCCACCAGCTGGACTGGAGCTCCAGCGCGACGTCGATCCGGTGTGGCCGTACGAGCTCGGCCGCGCGCTGCAGGAGCGCGCCTCCGGTCACATAGTCCTGGCGGTCGACCGCCCGGTCGCCCGCGGCGGCGAGCCGGGCGGCTGCGCGGTCGGCGAGGTCGGGGTCGGGCTGTCCGAGCTCCGCGCGGTAGCGGACGGCCTGTTCCAGATGGTGGCCGACGATCTCGTCTCGTTCGACGAGCGGCTGGCCGTGCTGGTCGAGCCAGTCGGCGAAGCGCGCGTGGAGGTCTGCGCGGACGGCCTTGGGGAGCGCGTCGTAGGCGGCGTCGCGGATCAGCAGGTGCCGGAAGCGGTAGCCGTCTTCACCGGCGAGCTGACCACGGTCGGGGCGGACGAGCTGGTGCCGCACGAGCGCGGCGAGCCGGGTCGTCACCTGCGTCTCTTCCGGGGCGAGCGCCTGGACTGCGCCGCGGTGGAAGATCTCGCCCTCGACGGAGCCCCGCTCGAGCACCTTGCGCTCGGCTTCGTCCAGCTGGTCGAGTCGCGCGGCGAGCAGCGCCTTCAACGTGGGAGGGACCTCGACGTCCGCGTTCCCGGCGGCCATCGCCAGCATCTCGGAGATGAAGAGCGGGTTGCCGCCCGCGGCGCGGGCGATCCGCTCGCGGAGGTCTGGCGGCACGTCGTCGCCGATCAGGGTGTCCGCCTGCTCGGCCGCGAGCGGCTCGAGCCGCAGCGTCCCGGACCAGGCCGGGCGCCGCTCGACGAGCTCCGGCCGGGCCATGCAAAGGAGCAGGAGCGGCGCGCCGGCCGAGAGCAGCGCCGTCGACTCGACCAGGTCGAGGAACGTGTCGTCGCCCCACTGGATGTCGTCGAGGACGACGACGAGCGGCGCCTGCTCCTCGAGCAGCTTCCGAAACGCCCAGGCGATCTCGTCGCCGCTCGTGCCGACTTCCGACTCGCCGAGGAGGGAGCGGATCGTCGCCGCCGCGACTGGACTCGAGGGCGGCACGCCGAGCTGCTTCACCACCTCGACCACAGGCCAGTAGGTGATCCCCTCGCCGTAGGGCAGGCAGCGGCCGCGGACGACCCGCGCGCCCAACTGCGTCAGCGCTTCGGCGACCAGCCGCGACTTGCCCACGCCGGCGTCGCCGACAATCGTGACCAGCTCGCAGCTCGCCTGAGCTTCCGCACGGTCCCACGCCTCGACCACCCGCGCCAGCTCCGGCTCACGTCCCACGAACCGCAGCGCATGGCTGCGCTCGGGCGCGTCCAGCACCGAGACGAGCCTGTAACCCGGCACCGGGTTCGACTTGCCCTTCAGCACGAGCGGCTCGACCGGCTCAGCCGCGACAGCCTCGTGCACGAGCGCGTACGTCGGTTCCCCGATCAGCACCTCGCCCGGCGCCGCGGCCTGCTCGAACCGTGCCGCGACGTTGACCGCGTCGCCGGTCGCGAGCCGCTCCGACGTGCCGGTCACCACCTCGCCGGTGTTGACGCCGATCCGGCCGCGGATCCCGAGCTCGGGCAGCGCGTCTCGCATCTCGACCGCGGCGCGGCATGCGCGCAGCGCGTCGTCCTCGTGCGCCTGCGGGATGCCGAAGACCGCCATCACCGCGTCGCCGATGAACTTCTCGACCGTGCCGCCGTGCGACTCCACGATCCCGCGCATCCGCTCGAAGTAGCGCGCCAGCAGCGCCCTGAGCGCCTCTGGATCGGTCTGCTCGCCAAGCGCCGTCGAACCGGTCAGGTCGCAGAAGAGCACGGTCACCGTCTTGCGCACCTCGCGTGCGGCCGCGACCGCGGCGCCGCACCCGTTGCAGAAGCGGGCGCCTTCCGGGTTCGCCTGCCCGCAGCTCGCACAGATGGGCACGAGCAGATGCTAAGCCGTCACGCCAAAGAAGAGGGCTCCCGTCGGGGAGCCCTCTTGACTCGCTGCTGCGGATGGTGCTCAGCGGGAAACCGTGCTCGGAGTGCCCTGCTGCTCGCGGCGATTCACGAACCGCATCGACAGGGCGAGCAGGATCATCGCGACGGCCGCAACAGCTGCGCCGAGTCCGAAGTCGCCCCACTGGAAGCCCGGGTTCTCGATCGTGATCGTCGGGCTGGAGGGGATGCCCCTGGAGTTCAGCGCCTGGCCCTCGCTGACGAGTGCGTTGAGCGCCTGCGGCGACATCTTCGACCCGCCGTCGTTGTACAGCTCGATGAACTGCTTCGAGCTGAGTGCGGTGACCGCGTTGCCGTACCGGGCATTCATCGCCTGGCCCTTCGCCACGATCTCCCGATCGGCGGACGAGGGCAGGCTCACCCTGTTCAGCGCCTCGCTCCGGGTGACGAGGGCGTTGAGCGCCTGGGGCGACAACTTCGATCCGCCGTCCTTGTAGAGCTCGATGAACTGCTTCGAGCTGAGGCCGGTGACCGCGTTGCCGTAGCGGGCGTTCATCGCCTGGCCCTGCGCGACGAGCTGAGAGTTGCCGGCGAGCGCCGAGGCCGGCGTGGCGAGCGCGAGGACGGCGACGCCGCCGAGAAGCCACTTCCTGTATCGAATCCGACGGAACATGACACTGCTCCCTTCTGGTGTGGACGTTTCCATGCCCACACGACCCGGAGCCGCACGGCTGGATTCCACTCGGTCGCGAGCGCGACCAGAGCTGTGTCGCGGTCGTCACACTTGGGCGATGAAAGCGACCTGGAACGGGCAGATCGTCGCCGAGAGCGAGGAGACGATCGAGGTCGGCGGCTATCACTACTTCCCGCGTGCCGCGGTTCGAATGGAGCTGCTGCGTCAAGCGCCCCGGACGGAGCGTGACCTCGAATGCCCGCACGGCGTCCAGTTCTTCGACCTCGTCGAAAACGCCGAGCGAGGAAACCGTCTCGCGTGGTCGTACGAAGCCCCGCGCGCCGGGATGCAGCAGGTCGACCACTGGATCGGCTTCTGGCGCGACGTCGTCCTCGAGCCCTGAGTGACGGCCGTCACACATACACCGTGACGGCCGTCACAGATCGCGAAGAACAGCCGCTCGCGCGCGGTCATGTGAGTGTCAGCGACTCAGGGAGGAAACGTGTCCAGCTTCCACTACGAACTCGCGAAGTACCGCCAGCAGGATCTGCTCCGCGACGCAGGCGTCGACGACCGCACCGCGCCGCACCGCGCCGACATGGCGGCTCGCCGCAGCGTCGAGCTCGAGGCCGAGCGGCGCCGCAGCCTGACCTTCCAGCCCCGCGTCTCGGTGCTCGCGGCCCTCGGGCGCGTTCTCCGCGGCTCGGGCGTCCGCACCTCCGCCGTCTAGGAGCAGGCGGCAGAACCTGGCGTCGGTAGGCTCGGCGCCAGGTTCCGGTGCGATCGCGACTCGAGCTCACGCGGCAGCAGATCCTCGCGTTCCGGCGTCGCGTCGGGTCGCTCGACGAGCGCATGCCGCCCGGAGCGAACTCGCTGCGCCGCGCCGCGTGGGCCGGCTTGCAGGACAGCATGCCGAGAGCCGCGCTCCTCTCCCTTCACGCGAGGGTCGAGGGGATCGGGCCGTGGAGCTGGGAGGACCCCTCGCTCGCGCAACTCTGGGGACCGCGCTACAGCACCTACGTCGTCGCCAAGCGCGACTTCGCGCTGTTCTCGCTGGGCAGGCTCCCCGAGGACGCCAAGGGCCGCGCTCGCGCCGAACAGACAGCCGAGCGAGTGCATGCCCATCTGGCCGGCAGGCGCATGACCGACCGCGAAGTCCACGCAGCGCTCGGCATCGGCAACTCGATGCGGTACGCCGCGACGACCGGAACTCTCGCCATCCGCTGGGAAGGCGCGCGGGCGCCGACGGTCTGGACGGTCCCGGCGCCTGCGATTGAGCCGGCGGAAGCGTGCCGCGAGCTCGCCCGGCGCTATGTCCACGTCTTCGGGCCGACGACGGCGGGCAGCTTCGCGCGCTGGGCCGGGATCTCGCGGCGCGCGGGTGTTCAGGCGTTCGAGGCGCTCGAGGGATCGCTGCTGCCGGTCCGTTCGCCGCTCGGAGACGAGTGGCTCCTCGCCGAGGACGAGCCGGCCGCGCTCGCACCCGCGGCTGACCCGGCGCCGGCCCGCTTGCTGCCGAGCGGCGACGCCTATTTTCTCCTCGACGGCGCCGAGCGCGATCTCCTGGTCCCGGACCCCGCCGGCCGGTCACGGCTCTGGACGTCCCGCGTGTGGCCGGGCGCGCTCCTCGTCGAGGGCGAGATCCGCGGAACCTGGCGGCGCGCGCAGCACGTCGTGCAGGTCGAGACGTGGGAGCGGCTCTCGCGGGCGAGGCGCGACGCCGTCGAGGCCGAGGCGAGCACGCTCCCGCTGCCGGGGCTCGACCGCGCGGTCGAGGTGGTGTGGATATAGATTCGCGTGGTCTTGGAGGCGAACGGCTGGACATGGTCACTGCTCGAGGCGGGCATCCTGCCGATGGTGGCCACCGACCTGGCTCCGGAGGGAGTGCTGTCGACTCCGGTGCAGACTCCCGTCAATGCGTTGCTCCTGCGCGGCCACGGGCGGACCGTCCTGGTCGACGCCGGCTCCGGTCCCTTCGTCACCGCCTGGGACGGCTGCACCGACGAGCTCTCGACGGTGCTGGCCGCCCATGACGCCTCCCCCGACCTGATCGTCATCACCCACCTCGACTTCGACCACTGCGGTGGGGTGGTCATCGGCGGCGACGAAGGTCTGACGCCGGCCTTTCCCGGCGTGGCCGTGCTCGCTCCCGCGGCCGCCGTCGCGGAGGCGCGCAGCGAACTGCCCCCCGAAAATCCCGCAGCCCAGGTGATCGCGGCGCTCGACCGCGCAGGGCTGATCGAGGGTTACGAGGACGATGCCGAGCCGGCGCCCGGCATTCGTCTTCGCTCGGCTCCGGGCCACCGTCTCGGGCATTCGATCGTCGAGGTCGGCGACTCGTTCGTGCACGCGGTCGACATCGTCCATCACCCGCTTCATGTCGAGAACCTCGAGTGGGACCGGACCTGGGACTTCGAGCCCGAGGTCGCGCTCGCGACGCGTACCAGGATCCTCGGCGAGCTGGCGCAAAGCGGCTCGACCGTCGTGACCAGCCATTTCGACTCGCCCGGCGTGATCGAGCGCGCCGGGGATCGCCTGCGCTGGACCGCGCTCCGGTAGCCGATCAGCTCACGTCGTCTCGGTCGTGAACAGGTGGTCGCCGCGGACGCGGACGGTGACCGGCTGCGAGCGGATGAGCGGGTAGACGAGCGAGTAGTCGGTGCGGGCGAGCGCAACCCAGATCCTGTACGTGCCGACCGCCAGCCCGGTGATCGCGCCGTACGTCGGCTGGTAGGAAAAGCCGGCATAGCGGTCGTCGGCGAAGATCTGCCATTGCCCGGTGTGGGGCTTGGGGACGGGCCCTTCGCGCGGAGCGGCCATCTTCCAGCCGGTGATCCTCACCCTGAGGATGACGTCGGACCCCTCGACAGTCGCCTTGACGATCCGGATCCCCGGCTGCTGGTGCTGCTGCGACACCGCGCCGCACGCGCTCGCCCCTGCCAGAAGACCAGCGAGGGCGAGCGCAGCGAACGCTCGGAGCATCGGCGGAGTTTACGCCTCCTCCGCCGGAGGCTTCTGTCTTCTCAGCGCCGGCTCAGCGGGGCCTTGCCCAGGAACGGCATCGAGCCGCCGGGCACGATCCGGTGCACCGACCGCGTCACCGTCGCGCAGTCGCTCGGGTTGGCGACGTTCGCCTCGTAGATCCCGTCGTCCTGGCCCCACGCGAGCGTCGAGCCGTCGGCCGAGAACGACATGCTGAGCAGACTGGAGCCGTGGTTGGTCGCGAAGCGGCTTGCGGGCAGGGTGATCGTGCAGTGCGTGTTGGTGATGTCGCTCGACACCGGCGGGGTCGCAGTCGTCTCGAGCGTGATCGCGATGCTGTGGACACGGCCTCCGCGGTCGGGCGCGTCGTCCGTCTCCACGGCGAACTTCAACCCGTTCCGCGAGATCGTCACCTGGTAGGCGGACGCGTCGCCGATCGCGTCGTCGCCGGACCACCCTGGGCTCGAGCCGGTCAGGAGCGAGTAGACGGCGTATTCGGCCTGGCTGCCGATCGTCGTGCCGTCGTGCGTGATCAGCAGGTGCTTCGGCCCCCACCACTCCGGCGTGGAGTACGGAAGCGGCGGCTTGCCGGCTGTCCTGAAGCTGCCGACGCCGTTCGGTTTGCGCCACGAGGCGAACGGGTCCGTGAACGACGAGATGTCCGTCCAGGCCACGTAGGAGTTGTCCGGCGCGACGCGGAAGTGCGTGACGTACTCGGGGTCGTTCACGGTCGAGTACGAGCCCTGCGTCGGGACCGGGCCGTGCAGTTGCTTCCCGTGCTGGTTGAACTCGTAGATCTCGTCGCTCCCCGACGGGTTGAAGCCTTTGACGATGCGCGAGCGGCCGCCGGCAACGGCGATGATCCCGCTGTCGGTCTCGGACGGCCACGCCCATCCGTTGCCGCCGGACGTGACCGGCCTTGCTTGCGACCCGTCGGCGCGGGCAGCGTAGACACGACCCGCCTTGACGAAGACGAGCGAGCCTGCCGGCCCTGCCGCTCGGGTTCCGGCGCCCGCCAGCGCGGTCGGGACGACGACCGCAGCGAGCACGGCCACCGACAGAGCGATCTTCCTCGAGCTAGCTCTCACTTCCCCCTCCTTGCGCCCGGATTCCGAAAGCGAGCATCGTAGCCGATGCATCGTAGACCGTTCCACTTTCGGGGTCCCGAGAACCGCCTGGACCGAAGCCTGGCACAAGCGGCCGGCCGCGTGAGACCGGACATGCAAGCGAATCGTGGCGCCCCCGTCGCCGGGCAGTTGAGGCGACGGCGCCGCCACAATGAGAGGAGGTCGGATGACCACGATCAAGACGTTCGGCGCCGTGGACGAGCGGAGCCTGCAGCAGCTCGAGCGCTGCATGGAGGCGGGCGACGCCGAGTTCGGTGTGCTCTGCGCCGACCATCACCCCGGCTACAGCCAGCCGATCGGCGGCGCGATCGCGTACGAGGGCTGCGTCTCGCCGTCCGGAGTCGGCTACGACATCGGTTGCGGCAACAAGGCCGCGCGCACCGACCTGACGCGCGCCGACCTCGACGAGCTCGGCGGCGTCGAGAAGATCATGCGCGAGATCACGCGGCGGGTCTCGTTCGGCATGGGTGTTCCAGCTCGCGAGCGGGTCGACCATCCCGTACTGGACAGGATCCGCACCGCCGACTTCGTGCCGCAGCGCAAGCTCTTGCAGCTCGCCGAGTCACAGCTCGGCACCGTCGGCTCGGGCAACCACTACGTCAACCTGATGGAGGACGAGGAGGGGAAGGTCTGGGTCGGCGTGCACTTCGGCTCGCGCGGGTTCGGACACAAGACTGCGTCCGGCTTCCTCGCCCTCGCCGAGGGCAAGGCGTTCGGCGACCGGGCGGTCGAGGGCGAGATGGACTCGCCGCCCGTCCTGTTCGGGGTCGGCACGGAACTCGGCGACGCCTACCTGGCCGCGATGGAGCTGGCCGGGGAGTACGCGTACGCCGGACGCGACGCCGTCGTCGCCACGATCCTCGAGATCCTCGGCGCGGAGGCGGTCCACGAAGTGCACAACCACCACAATTTCGCGTGGCGGGAGGAGCACTTCGGCCGGCCGTATTACGTGATCCGGAAGGGCTGCACGCCGGCTCGCCCCGGGCAGGAGGGCTTCGTGGGCGGGTCGATGGGGGACGAATCCGTCATCCTCGAGGGGGTCGAGGCGGTCGAGAACGAGCACGCGCTCTACTCGACCGTGCACGGTGCGGGACGCGTGATGAGCCGGTCGCAGGCGGCCGGCCGCGTCCGGCGGCGGAAGCGGTGGGGCTGCGGGCACCGGGACTGCGCGTACGTCGCCGACGAGCCCGGGACGTGCCCCGTGCACGGCTCGAAGCTCCGGAAGCACTGGGTCGAGGAGCAGGTGCGGCCCGGGGCTGTCGACTGGCCTGCCGTGCAGAAGCGCCTCCGCGAGCACGGCATCGTCCTGCTCGGCGGCGGTGCGGACGAGGCTCCGGAGGTGTACAAGCGCCTGCCGGACGTCCTCGCCGCGCACGGTGAGACGATTCGCGTGAAGCACACGCTCCGCCCGCTCGGCGTCGCCATGGCGGGTCGCGACGTCTACGACCCGTACAAGGACTGAGGCCGCCGCGAGGCGGCCTCAGCCGTTCAGGGCCCGCTTCAGGCCGTCGAGGATCAGGTCGAGTCCGAACTCGAACCCGCCCTTGCCCGGAGGGGGCGAGAGGTGCTGCGCCGCGTGGCCGGCCACGTGGGGGTACTCCTCCCGCAGCGTCGCGACCAGGGCGGCCATGAACGTCTCCGGGTCGTTTCCCTCGAGCGCGCCCTGCGCCATGGCGAGGTGCCCGAGCTCCCAGAGCGTGAAGCCGACGACGTGCGCATCCAGCACGTGATACGCGTGATAGGTCAGCTCGGGGGCGAAGCCGGCTTGGCCGAGCCGTCCGAGCAGCCAGTCCATGTATCCGAGTCTCGGCGCCGGCATCGTCCCGGTCCCCGAGGGGCGGATCACGAGACTGCACGCCCATGGGTGCCGGAGGAATGCTTCGTGGGCCGAGAGAGCGCAGCGCTTGATCGCATCGTCCCACTCGCCGTCCTCGGGCAGTTCGATCTCGCCCACGACGAGGTCGACGATCCCGTCGACCATGTCCGCCTTGCTGGCGACGTGGTTGTAGAGCGACATCGCCTCGACTCCCAGCTCACGGGCCAGCTTCCGCATCGACAGCGACTCGATGCCGCTCTCGTCGGCCAGGCGGACGGCGGTCTCGAGGACGCGGCCCCGGGTCAACGGCTTTCGTGGGGGTGGCACTTGACAAAGCTTACGCTGTACGTATAACTTACACCGTAAGTATGAAGGCGATCGTGAGAGAGCGTTACGGGGTTGTGCGGCTGACGGAGGTCGACAAGCCGGCGGTGTCCGACAACGGGGTGCTCGTCAGGGTTCGCGCGTCGTCGGTGAACCCCGTCGACTGGTACGAGATGACCGGGACGCCGTATTTCTCACGACTCATGGGCGGGGTCCGGAGCCCGAAGGACCCGCGGCTCGGCCGCGACTTCGCCGGGACGGTCGAGGCGGTCGGAGCCGCAGTCGAGCAGTTCCAGCCCGGCGACGACGTCTACGGGACCGTCGCCGGCGCGTTCGCCGAGTACGTCCGCCTCGCCGAGGACGCTGCGATCGCGCGCAAGCCGGCCGGCGCGAGCTTCGAGCAGGCGGGCTCCGTCGGGATCGCCGGGTTCACCGCGCTGCAGGCGCTGCGCGACACGGGCCGGCTCGGGGCCGGGCAAAAGGTGCTCGTCAACGGCGCCGCAGGAGGTGTCGGCACGTTCGCGGTGCAGATCGCGAAGGCCATGGGAGCCGAGGTGACCGGCGTCTGCAGCACCGCCAACGTCGAGCTCGTCCAGTCACTCGGGGCAGACCACGTCGTCGACTACACCCGCCAGGACTTCACGCGCTCGGGCGAGCGCTACGACGTGTTCCTCGACGTCGCCGGCAGCCGTCGGTGGTCCGCCTGCAGGCGAGTACTGGCCCGGGACGCGGTGCTCGTGCTGATCGGGGGGCCGAAGAAGCGGCTCGTGCTCGGGCCGGTGGGCCACCTGGTGGCGACCCGGCTCCGCTCGGTGGGCTCGAGCCGGACGGCCACGTTCTTCCTGGCGAAGCCGAACGCCGCAGACCTGCGCGTGCTGAGCGACATGATCGAGGCCGGCAAGGTCACGCCGGCGATCGACAGGAGCTACGCGCTTCCGGACCTTGCGGAGGCGATGGCGTATCTCGGCACCGGCCACGCGCGGGCGAAGATCGTCATCACCGTGTAGCGCGCGACTGTTTGTAAGACTCCGCGCATGGGTCTCTGGGCGAGGTTTTTCGCGGCCAACTACGACCGCTGCATGTCCGGGGCCGAGAAGCACGGCCTCGGGGAGCGCCGGGAGAAGCTTCTGGGTCAGGCGCAAGGACGCGTTCTCGAGATCGGCGGCGGCACGGGGGCGAACCTCCCGTTCTACGGCCCCGAGGTCGAGGAGGTCGTCGTCACCGAGCCGGAGGACCTGATGGCCCGCAGACTCGAGAAGAAGCTGGCCGGATACTCCCATCCGGTGCAGGTCCTCCGCGTCCCCGCCGAGCAGCTCCCGTTCGAGGACGGGAGCTTCGACGTCGTGGTGACCACCCTCGTGCTCTGCACGGTCGACGACCCGGCTCGCTCCCTGCAGGAGGCGCACCGCGTCCTCAAGCCGGGCGGCAAGCTGCTCTTCCTGGAGCACGTCCGTTCGGACATCCCCAGGTCGGCGAAGTGGCAGGACCGGCTGAACGGGATCCAAAAGCGCTTCGCGTGCGGCTGCAACTGCAATCGCGACACGCTGGCCTCGATCAAGGCGCACGGGTTCTCGGTCGGAGACGTCCACCAGGAGCTTTTCCCGAAGGCGCCGCCGCACGTGCGGCCGCTGATCACCGGCACTGCCGAGCGCGTCTAGCCTTCTGGCCGTGAAGATCGCCGTCGTCGGGGCGGGCGCGATGGGCTCCGTCTATGCGGGGCTGCTGGCCTCTGCCGGGCACGAGGTGACTGCGGTGGACGTGAACGCCGAGCACGTCGAGGCCATCCGGGCCCGCGGGCTGCGGGTGAGCGGCGTCAGCGGTGATCGCACCGTGCGGATCGACGCGACGACCGAGCCCGGGGAGGTCGGCGAGGTCGAGCTCGTCGTGGTCGCGACCAAGTCGATGGCTGCGCGGGCGGCGGCGGAGTCCGCGGCACCGCTGATCGGCGCCGGCACGACGGTGCTGACGATCCAGAACGGCCTCGGGGCCGCAGACGTGGTCGCCGAGGTCGTCGGAGACGAGCGGCTGATGGTCGGCGTCGCCGGCGGCTTCGGCGCCTCGATTGCCGGACCGGGCCACGCGCACCATCACGGCATGGAGCTCGTCCGCCTCGGCGAGCGCACCGGCCCGGTCACGGAGCGAACCGAGCGGGTCGCCGACGCGTGGCGTCAGGCCGGCTTCGAGGTGCGGACGTACGACGACGTCAGCCGCCTGCTCTGGGAGAAGCTGATCTGCAATGCGTGCTTCGCCGGAATCGGTGGGCTGCTCGAGCTGACGATCGGCGAGGTGATCGGCAACCCGGACGCGTGGTCGGTCGCCTCACGCTGCGCGCAGGAGACGCTCGACGTCGGTAGGGCGCGGGGCGTGGCGCTCGACATCCCGGACTGCGACGCGTACGTGCTCGCGTACGGCCGCGCGATCCCGGACGCGAGGCCGTCGCTCCTGCTCGACCTCCTCGCCGGGCGGCCGACCGAGGTCGAGTGGATCAACGGCTCGGTTCCGCGCGAGGGCGCGAAGGTGGGCGTGCCGGCCCCGACGAACGAGCTGGTCACGAGGCTCGTGCTCGCCAAGGAGGCGCGTTAGAGTCGGCGCGTGAGGATCGCGATCGCGGGCGCCGGGCCCGGCGGGATCTGCGCCGGGATCAAGCTCAAGGAGGCCGGGTTCGAGGACTTCGTCATCCTCGAGCGCTCGTCGAAGGTGGGCGGGACCTGGGCCAACGGCCGCTATCCGGGGCTCTGCTGCGACACGCCGTCGCTCCTCTACTCCTTCACCTTCGAGCAGAAGCTGGACTGGACGCGCACCTGCGCCCGCCAGCCGGAGATCCGGGAGTACATGCAGCACTGCGTCGACAAGTACGGCCTCGGGCCGCACGTCCGCTTCGGCGCCGAGATCCGCGAAGCTCGCTGGGACGAGGGCGAGAGCCGGTGGCAGCTGTCGCTCGCGGACGGCTCGACCGTCGCCGCCGACGTCTTCATCAGCGGGCTCGGCATGTTCAACGAGCTCAACTGGCCGGACATCGACGGGCTCGACGGGTTCGCCGGCCGTGTCGTCCACACCGGCGACTGGCCCGAGGAAGGCCTCGAGGTGCGCGGGAAGCGGGTGGCCGTGATCGGCTGCGCCGCGAGCGCCACGCAGGCCGTGCCGCAACTCGCCAAGGACGCTTCGAGCCTCGTCGTCTACCTGCGCACGGCCAACTGGGTCGTGCCGAAGGAGGACGACGCGTACACGGAGGAGCAGCTCGAGGAGTTCCGCAGCAACCCGGCGATCGGAATGGCGAAGCGGAACGAGTACCTGGACTGGGTCGAGGCCGTGCTGACCTTCGACAAGCCGGTGATGTTGAAGGAGCTGGAGGAGAGCGCGCACGAGAACCGCTCCGTCGTCGAGGATCCCGTGACCCGCGAGAAGCTGCGGCCGCGGGTGCCGTTCGGCTCGCAGCGGATCCTGTTCTCGAACGACTTCTACCCGACCTTCAACCTCCCGCACGTCGAGCTCGTCGACGACCCGATCGAGGCGGTGACAGCGGCCGGGGTGCGAACCGCGGAGGGTCGCGAGCGCGAGGCGGACGTGCTCGTCCTCGCGACCGGCTACGACACGACGAAGTTCCTCTCGGTGATCGAGGTCGTCGGCCGGGGCGGCGCCCGCATCGAGGACGTCTGGCAGGACGGCGCGCACGCCTATCTCGGGCTCGCCGTCTCGGGCTTTCCGAACCTGTTCATGCTCTACGGCCCGAACACGAACCAGGGCAGCATCCTGCTCATGCACGAGTACGGCTGCGACTACATCGTCCGCAAGCTCGAGCGCATGCGCGCCAACGGCCTCGCGTGGATCGACGTGCGGCAGGAGGTCGTCGACGAGTACAACGACGCGCTTCAGCGGCACCTCGGCACGGTCGAGGTGCTGCAGACGATCGGGACGAAGTACTACCGTGCGGCGTCCGGCCGGATCGTCACGCAGTGGCCGTACACGATGGCCGAGTACCGAGAGCGGACGACTCGCCCCGACGAGGACGCGTACGAGGAGCACCGCGCGGCTGATCTCGAGCCCGCGTCCGCCGTCTAGCCGCTGTATTCGAACGTGCAGGCGTAGGCGCAGACGCCGCGGTACTCGAAGGCGAGCGGCGGCTCCTCCGCGACGCGAAGCACCTCGACGGTCAGCTCCTCGCCCTGCCGGTCGTGCCCGGGGATCACGCACGTGACCGCCGGCTGATCGGCGACCACCGAGGCGACGCGAACCTCGACGCGGTCGCGGACGCGGAACCACTGGCGCCGCGGCGTGTGGTCGATCTCGATCGCCGCCGCGCTCACTCCCAGCGCGCGGCGGTCCTTCCAGATCCACGGTGCGTGCTCGACGATGTCACCGCCGCGGCCGCCGAGGAAGATCTCCTCCAGCGCCTTTCGCTGCTCCTCGTCGCCGCGGTCGTCGACGAAGAGACGCACGCTCCAGGGCGAGCCGGGCTCGTCGTCCTCGTACCGGATCACGAGGACGACCGCGAGCCCGTCGAGCGCGACGCCGTCCGCGTGGCCTTCCTCGATCAGCCACGAGAGCGTCCCGAGGCAGATGCCGTGCGTCGACCGGCCGCCGCCCTTTCCGCCGATCCGGCGGCAGGGGCAGATGGCGTCGCAGTTGCAGGACTCGAGGTACGAGCCCCGGACGCGCCAACCCACTACTTCATGCCCGTCGAGTGCATCCGCGTCATGCCCGCGCCCGGCGAGTTCGGCTGGACGAGGCCGGGAACGCTGGCCGGGGCGGACGAGACCCAGATGCCGAGCCCGACGAGGGCGAAGGCGAACACGCGGCTGAGCTCGCGGCCGCCGGGAGCGAGCTTCTCGACCAAGATCACCGCCGCCACGACCGCCATCCAGAACAGGCTCATCACGCCGAGCGCGAACAGCGCCAGCATCAGCCCGGCACAGCAGCCGAGGCAGAACGCCCCGTGCTCGACCCCCATCAGCACGGCGCCGGCACGTCCTTCCCGCCAGTCGTGCAACAGAAAGTGGAGAGGCGAGCGGCAGTGACGAAGGCACACGTCCTTGAGCGGCGTGAGCTGGTAGATCCCTGCCGCGACAAGGGCGGCACCGGCCACGTACGGCCCCGCGCTGTCCCAGGAGAGCCACTCGGTGCCGGCCGAGACAATCGCACGATAGAGGCCGTACGCAGCCAGACCCACGGCGGTCCAGACGAGGAGGTACCCGCCGACGAACATCCACGAGGGCACGAGCTCGGCCAGCCCCTTCCGGGCCCGCTCCCGCGAGACGCGCGCGAAGAGCAGCACCATCGGCGAGACCGACGGCAGCATCATCGCGGCCATCATCGTCACCCAGATGCCGACG
>Ga0070741_10010493_pt1 | contig 17469 bp, 16 predicted proteins | sample Coa_R1_4_FD_66440 | JGI IMG/M metagenome (GOLD analysis project Ga0070741, IMG submission 66440) | Surface soil microbial communities from Centralia Pennsylvania, which are recovering from an underground coalmine fire - Coalmine... | ecosystem: Environmental > Terrestrial > Soil > Unclassified ...
GATCTACCACCGCTAAAGTCATACTTCGGCGAATTCGAGGAGCTTCCGGGGCGCCTCCGCGTGTTCTCTGTGGTACTCGGCGGTTACTTGCGTCACTTAGTGGGAAAGCCAGGCCATCAAGACAAGGTTATGCACAACCGCCTCCTAGTCACGGCGTCTGAGTATGTCCGGTGCAGGACAGGAAAGTACTACGATGAACATCTTGCGGAGTTATTCCAGGCGCTAACGGACGATCCCGACCTGAAGGACTTTTCCGGTGACGCGATTCGTCGGAAGAGAGAGCACTTCAAGAAGGCGTATCCGCTTCCGTACGCCTCCGTGGCAAGTAAGGCGCTAAAGCTAGCAGCGCGCGAAGAGCGGGAATCAGGCCACGGCGATCCCCTTGAGGCCACTCGTTCCGGCCTTACTCGTGCAAAGGGAGTTCAGAACCCGAAAACTCGACATCCCGAGTCCGGCTCGGAGCGTTGACCCCATGCCGGGGATGTGCCGTGTGCGGACGCTAAAACATTGGCTGTCGTAGTTGTTTCAATTTGCCCACTGCTGCCGAAGCGAGTCTGCCACGGTTAGTGCGCGAACCTTCAAGTCGGCTCCGTGCCCGAACCACACCCGGTTAAGGCGGCGGTCCGGGCCGGCCTCATTCGCGATTCGATAATCCTCGTACCGAGTGACAGCATTATATGCACTCCAGAGCGTGTAACTCGGGAGCAGTGCGGGGCTGTCACCCTTCTCGAATAGCATGATTACGCGATCCCAGCGCTCAGGCCGGATGTTTTCTTTTCGTTGCTGTTCAGTCAACGGATACACCGCTTGCAAGTAACTGTTGAGCTGGGCGGTATTAACCTGCACCCTCGCCAGCGACTGAAAGAAGGATCTCCGCCGCCCCGAGGAGGTCTTGGACTTCTTGCAGCCGTTCCTTCATGTTCGTGGAATGCCGAACACGGTGGCCCTTCCCGCCGCACTCTACCGCCAAAAGGAGGGTGTTTTGGCAAACGACACCTTGGCCGGAAACGGCACAGCGGTGTCGCTCGGAGCGTCCACAACGGGGATGCTTTCGTGTACGACGACCTACCCGGTAATCACCTTCTACGTCACCCGGGGAATGAGCCATCTTTCGCTGGGGACGATTACGACCTCGAACAGCTCTAGCTGGTCCACTTACAATCTTAGTTTCAACGGTTTACTGACCTCGGACGTGGTGTACGCACAAATCACCACAGCGGGTTCGGGCTGCACAAATGACGCTCCAATCGGAGTGACGTTCTCGTACATCCCTTCGAGCCCGACGAATATCTGCCAAGCCAGCCCGTCGCCGTGCTCGACCCTGGTGGGAGTCCTGGCCGGCGCCAACGGGTCCGAAGCCCAAAACGACATCCTGAACTTCCAGCCCAGCCAGTGGTTCTTCGTTTCCGGGGCCTCGGGATCGGGCGCGGCTGGGGTGATGATCAACACCTCGACGTACTGCGGAACTTCGAGCAATGGCGCCGTCGTAGGCGTACCGAACCCTAACGCAGCACCTGCCGTCTCGCAGTTGTTCAGTGGAACGCTCACGGCCGGCACCTACTTCGTTGAGTATAGCTTCTACGACTTCTCGGGCAACGAGACGCTGGTATCGCCGGAAGTGGGCGGAGGTGCTGTATCCATCGAGTACGAATACCCACTCGACAAAACCAACGCTCCGTCGCCAACAACGACCACCGAGGGCTACACGGTGAGCCTGACTGACCAGGCCGGTAACACCTTCCCCGGCTACCCGATGCAGTGGCAAATCCTTGGCGCAAACACGACCATCAACCTGTCAAACGGCATACCGTATTATCACGGTGTAGTCACCCTTCCAGCACCTCTCCTAGCAAGCCCGCTGAACCAGGCCACGCAGTCGATCAATGGGAGCCTAAGTCTCGGCGCCTACACTCTTTACGGGCAAAAAGGACTGTTCGGCTACTACGCCTCTGGTGGGCCGATTTCGACTATGGCTGCCAATCGGCGGTCCCAGCCCCACTGACAACGTGCCCCTGTGGCCAAGTAAGCCACGATGCTTACGGAAATGCGCAGCTTGACTGGGAATGCAGCGGTGGCCCACCTCCACCACCTCCGACAACGCCCTGCAACTACATCACATCGTTCAACACCCTCGTCTCGCAAAGCGGGGTGCTGTCCTATGTGCCAAACGGCAACCAGTCGAACAGCGCCACCGGCATCCAGCTCGTCCAGCTAGAGCCGGCCGGTGGTACGCCAACTACGATTAGCACTCCTAACGCCGTCAACTCCTGTGCTTCAAACCAGGCTACGGGCGAGACCATTTGCACCGCCAACAACACGGACATCTATCGCATTCGAGGCACAACTATCACGTCCACGCTGACCAGCGCCTCGGATGTCCCTTTTCCGTAGGGTGATGGCCGACTACGGTTCGGGCGTATGTTATGCCGGCGCGATGCCCCAGTCCGTGGCGCTGATCGATCTGGCATGGCTGCTGGCTGCGCCGCGCTCCGGCCCGAACACCGCGGACCCAAGCGTCCTGCTATCGGGAGCGGTGTGATCGATCTGGCATGGCTGCTGGCTGCGCCGCGCTCCGGCCCGAACACCGCGGACCCAAGCGTCCTGCTATCGGGAGCGGTGATGAGATAATTTATTTGCTGTGCCAGGGCGCAAGTAGCGAAGAGGACAAAATCCGTATCGAAACGGCGGAAACGGGGATGCACCGGGACTTCTGTGGCGTTGCCAACCAAAATCCCGTTTCAAGTCTCGTTATACTGATAGGGAGTTTCGGGCAAAATCCACTGCCAGCCGGCTGGGCGGAGACCTCTTTCTGCCCCCTCTCGCCCGCGGCGGATTTGAGATGCCGGAGACCAGTGAAGTCCGCTTGAGATAAACAATGTAAATGGAAAGCTGACGGTGTTATCGTGCTAAACTTCCGTCCGATGGCACCACAGTGGACGCGAGGCCACCTACTGCCTAAAGAAAGCTTTTAAGTACCGAGCCGCCACGTCCGCCGTATCCTAAATTTGCTAGGCAGCTGACGCGGTTGTGACTAATGACGAGTTAGGGTTACGGCCGGGGGAGCAAGAGCATGCCGCACGACAACGTCTTGTGCTCCACTCAATTCCGGCAGTAAACTTACGCCGCGTCAAGACGTCTAACAAGCCTATTTCCGCTTTGGCTTGGCTGCAAACAGCGGGCAATATGTTGAAGAAATATTGAGCATTTATGCGTGACCGTTACAAATCACCACCCATTCACATTGTCAGCCACTCTGCATCCGGCGACCCAATCTTAGTAGGTTCGGAGTATTCGGTCGATGGCCCACTCGATCTTCTTGGCGTGCTGTTGATCATTATGCGGCGCCGCAAGAAGATTCTTATTCTGACGCTGGCAGCGGCAATTCTTGCCACCCTCATCGTCATCGTCACGCCGAATATGTATACCGCAACAACGTCCATTCTGCCGCCGCAGCAGAATGAATCCTCCGCGAACGTTCTTGTGGGACAGATCGGAATGCTTAGCGGGCTGTCGGCCAGCGATCTGGGCCTGAAGAATCCATCTGACATCTTTATCGGTGTCTTGAAAAGTCGCTCCATTCAGGACGCTCTGATCGATCAATTCGATTTGCGGCGGGTTTACTGGGTGAAGCGTTACGAGGACGCACGCAGGAGATTGAATCAGAACAGTGAAATCTTGGCTGAAAAAGAAGGTCTGATTTCGATCAGCGTCAGCGATCGCGATCCGCACCGAGCGGCCGACCTTGCCAACGCGTACGTCGACCAATTACGTCTGCTCAACCAGAATCTGGCGGTTTCGGAGGCGACCCAACGGCGGCTATTCTACGAGCAGAAGCTCGCTGCGGAACGGAACGATCTAGCAAGTGCAGAGCTGTCGCTGAAGCAAGCTGAGGACAAGACCGGACTTATCCAGCCGGATGTTCAGAGCCGTGCCATTATCGACGCGATCGCCGACACACGCGCGAAGGTAGGGATCCAAGAGGTGAAATTACAGGCAATGCGTACCTATGCGACGCCCAACAATCCCGACCTAAAGCGAGCCGAGGAGGAGCTAGCCGGCATGCGTGGGCAACTCGCCCAACTGGAGCGCAGCACAGGCGAATTGGGCAATGGTAATCCAGAGATTCCCACTCGGCGATTGCCTGAGGCGCAACTGGACTATCTCCGTCGCACGCGTGATCTGAAGTACCATGAAGCGCTCTACGACTTCCTCAGCAAGCAACTCGAGGCGGCGCGCATTGACGAAGCCAAGCAAGCGGTGTTAATTCAGGTCGTCGACAAAGCTATAGCTCCGGAAAAGAAATCGGCACCGCACCGCGTATTGGCGGTCATGCTGATCGCAGCTGTCGCTTTTCTTCTTTCTTGTCTCTGGGTTTTTGTTACGGAGGCTTTGCGGCGCAAACAGCAGGACCCTCGCGAGAGGGCTCGCTTGGCTGTGTTGCGAAATGAGCTGCGCAATTGGTAACGACTTCGCCACCTAACATGGCTGCTTCTTTTGTGCCGGGCGGACTGGCAGCGGCGATCGAGATATGCGCTCTTTTTGCGTTGCTCTCTATGGGCGCATTGGGGTTTGTGCTGGCCTTGATAGATGTGGAAGAAGCTGTCGTCCTCACATTAGGCTTGCTGATCGGCCTCGACCTGCTCGCATGGAAACGTTTTAATCAAGGCCGCCACCCGTGTTTCCTACTTCTTTGCGTTCTGACCTTATTTCAAGCTGGAAGATTTCTTGCCTACATTGCCGGTGTTGAACCAGCTCCCCTGCGCGTCGGCAGTATAAGTCCTTTTCCTTTTGACATTTCCCGCGCAGATGCCGGGACTGTATTGCTAGCTCTGGCACTCTCAGCTCTGTGCATTTATGCACCGTGCCGTTGGAGCTACCGCAGGGGCAAGCCGCCATCCGATGACAATATAAAGAAATATCTGCCTTACCTCTACCTTCTGTTTTATAGCACCCTTCCCGTTCAACTCTTCAAGAACTACAAATATTACCAGTACATACAAGAGCATGGCGGATATCTGCAGTTCTGGATCAATCACGGTGCCGTAGCTTCCAGTGTTCCGTTCCTAGTACGCACAGTGGTGCTCATCAACTTGCCGGCTTTCATTGGAATCTTTGCTTTTGAGCGAAGAAAACGACGGCTGTATGTGACCACAGGTCTCTATTTCGCTTCATCCGTATTCACGCTACTTATGGGACTTCGTAGCGGCTTCTCCGCAATGGTTCTGACGTTGTGGTATGTCGCTGCGATGAAGTCGACAAAGAGAAGCCGTGTCGTGGCAATTGCCTCGTTGGCATTTGCCCTTGTGATTGTTGGTGGAATGATTCAAACGCTACGCGAAGACACGAGTTCGAGCTTGTCCGAGTACACCTTTGCGCCTCTACAGTTCGTGAAAGCGCAGGGAAATTCGCTGGAGGTTACTTCCACCGCCATCAAGTACCGGCAGGAACTTGCTCCGCACGCGCTTTCGTATCTTTGGAACGAGTTACAGGACGCTTTCGTGCCCCGCGATGTCCAAGACTACGCGCCCGGCAAACGCTTGTCGTACGATGTTACCGTGCTGCTGAATCCTGTAGCTTTCTCGCGTGGCAGGGGCACGGCCGGATCGTATCTGGCGGAGCTTTACCTGCTTGGAGGGATCGGAGCCGTTGGACTTTTTTCGCTGCTGATTGGGACGGGGCTACATCTCCTCAATCGCGCGAGCAGTAATGCCTTATTACTATTTGTGGTGGCCACAATCTTGCCGGATATCATCCTGCTGCCCAGGGGAGGGCTGCTGGGTTGGACCTCTGAGTTGTTAAGGACAGCGGTGTCCGTCGCCCTTCTGTGGTCTGGTTGGCAGCTTTATCGTTTCTTCTTTTGGCTGACCCAAGCGCCCCTACAAGGTAACACCTAATTGATCTCGCTGATTGTGGCTACGGTGAACCGTGTGATCGAGTTGGAGCGGCTGCTGGCCAGCTTAGATCGCCAATCCTGCAAGGAATTCGAAGTTGTCGTGGTTGACCAAAACCCGGATGACCGTCTCCTTCCGCTCCTGCAATCCCATGAATCGCTTGCCATCCGGCATCTGCGCTGCTCACCGGGGGGGTCGCACGCGCGTAATGTGGGACTGCGCGTAGCCAGCGGAGACATCATCGCTTTTCCTGATGACGATTGCTGGTATCCCGACAACCTGCTGACGAGCGTGGTCGCGTGGTTCGACTCGCACCCCGAATGTTCCGGACTATTGGCGACTCTGCGCGAACGCGACGGCAGACCCGTCGGCCCGCGCTGGCCTGCCGCGCTCCGCGTTTGTACGAAGGAGGACATATTCAAGTATGCGATCTTACCTAACGGTTTCTTGCGGAATCAGGCGGTCCGAGCAATCGGTTGTTTCAACGAAAGGATTGGGATCGGTGCGCCGACGAAGTACCAGTCAGCCGAAGACTTCGACTACTTTCTGCGACCGCTCGAACTCGGCATGAGGATCTGCTACGAGCCCTCACTCACGGTGCATCATCCCGACATGCATTCCGTGGAAAGGCTAGTTCAGAAAAGCTATTCCTATGCATTAGGAGGGGCCTATGTGATGCGGCTCCATAACTTTTCGCTGCGCTATTTCGCAGGACGCGTGATTCGGTCGATGGGTGGCGCGATCATAAACCTATGCAAGGGAAATATACTCGTATCATATTCTTACCTGCTGCGCACTGCCGGTCAGTTGCGCGGCTATTTCTTCGGCGCAAGGGATCTGGGAAACCGTTGATGCCGTTGGGTGCTCTACAGATACTGTCAGCGTTGCTTACGCCCGTACGCCATGATGATAGGTCGAATCAAAGATGGAGCAAGTTGCTGGTGAATATAGCCGACGGCATAAGCAACTCGCGAAAAAGTAAGATATCCCGGGCCAGCATCGAACCCGTAAACAGCGGGCTCAAAACCATGATCTACTAGCTCCTTTCGAATGGCACGAATAGTGTTGCAGCGATACACAGTTGGGAATATATCTTCAGGTTGTCTGTATTCTTGGACGCGAGCTAGCACTACTGCGTGCAAGCTGCTCGGCGTAAGCTTAGCTGCGAGGCCTACGTAGCTCAGCAAGTTAGTGGTTACAATACAGACGATACCGTGCGATCGAAGTACTCTATGCGCCTCAGCGAAGAAGCGCTGTGGACGAGCAAGGTGCTCCAATACGCAGTCGCAAAGAACGATGTCGGCACTCTCGTTGTCAACCGGCCACATAACGTCGGGCTGAATCACACGAAAAGTGTCTATCGTAGGGTTCGTCGCGCTGGCAGCATCCACGTCAAGGCCAATCACCTGCGCAACCCTACCGCGAAAGTTTCGAAGTCTGCGTCGAAATGCAACGGGATCACCAGCATGCTGGCCACGACCGCAACCAAAGTCCACAATTACGGAATCCGGAGTTGCCACTGCATTGATACGAGAGTAGAACTGAACCACTCCATCACACCGTGCAATGCCCCCAAAGGCAGTCTCCGGATAATACCGCGGCTCATATGTTCTCAGGCCCATAACTTAGTCGGCAGCCCGTCCTTAGACCCATAGTTACCTAGAATACTGTTGTCCGTATCCTGTTTCGTCAAGACCATTGTGCGTACCGAACTCGATCGGCCGTGAGGTCGCTTAGAGTAGCCATAACAGAATACACAATACCAGTGCCCCCCTTATCGTAGTGCACACCTGTGCCACTCAGACCAGCCGACACAAACAGCGACAGATGATCGCTGTTTTGTTGGTTCGGGACAGGCCGGAGCTGGCTCGTAATCAACTCACTTCACCTGTTACACTCCGCTGTTTCACCTTGAGCCCAGATGCTCACTGTGTCGCAGCTTCGCTCCTATCACAAGCAGTCCGCCGAGATAAACGAAATAAGCAATGATGGTGCTGAGGGCTGCGGCCATAGCACCATATCTGGGGATAAACACCAGATTACAGATGATATTTATCCCAGATGCGAAAGCAACAGCAGGGAGCAGCCGTTTCTCCATGTCCCAAGCCAAGTAAGCATTATTGAGGTAAGAGGTCACAAAGTCCAGCGGAATCGCCCATAGCAGCACAGCGACAAGTGGTGCCGCTACAACAAATTGTCTTCCGAACACGGCTTCGAGTAAGATGCGGCGGCACATTAAGACGGGCGCCCCAAGCGCGATTCCCGCGCCAGCCAAGATAAGAAGAATGCGAGGCTGCAGTAACTCCTTTCGCCGCTGTTCGCTTTGCCGAGCAAGCATAGGAAAGAGCGGAAGTATAATCCAATAATATGCGACAAGAACTTGCGTGAGAATCCGGTACGCGGAGCTATATAAGCCTACCTGCTCAGTGGTCGACATGACACCAAGCATAAGTTGGTCAATCGAATTAAACGCCATCTGAGCAAACCACGTCATACCAGTGATTCCCGTGCGCCGAAAGCTCAATGACTGCAAGACGTCTGCGGTCGCATCTTCCGGCCGCGCTTTGTCATGGTGATCGTGGCTATTATCCCACCACCTCCGAAGAGCGACGATTTGCAGAGTATATCCTAAGATATTGCCGATTACTGCGTACCAAAGTACCTGGCTATGTGCCACATAACCTATAAGCAGAGAGAATAGAATGCTAAAAGGAACAAGGGCCCGGAGCAGTGTTTGAAGCTGGAAGCGCTCCTTACCCCAGGCAACCCAATCCAACGATAGGCCGTACAAAAGGCTGGTGGCGGGGAAGAAAAACAAAAACCACTTCAGGCTAGCGGGAACCCGCGCGAGTATCGCGTATATCATCAACAAAGGGACTGCGGCGGCGGCCATCAGACCTCGGCGACGTTGGACACAACTTACTATGAATGAAACATGCCCAGGATGGCGCGCAATGAGTCTGGCGCCGATGTGCCTTAAACCAAAATCAACAAACGGCACAGTATACCAAGATATAGCCACGGCCAAAGAATATACTCCCATTGTCTGGACGCCATAGGCATGGCCTAACAGCATCAAGGCCGCAACAGAAAATAGTCTTCCTGCTATTTCTCCAGACGCATAGGGAAGGATCAGTCGAAGTACTTTGCGGAGATATGTCAACACGGTTTGCTAAACCACTTTAATGAAAAGTTGCCGGCAACATATCATCTCCGCCTCAGGCTGATCGAGACGCCATCTGTCTTGCTGGTGACCGCTCCAGCGAGTCTGGCAAACGCATTCGACATTCTGCCTATCATTATCGGCGCGGGCACGGTCGAGGATGTAAGGGGCGGCTAAGTACGTGTGTTCCTCTCAAAAGGTGCTTTGCGGTCGCACGCCATCGCGCGGAAATGCCGACCGCACTGACTCCATTCCCATGGCGAACGCTTAAATACCCCAACAGGAAGATTGTAACTGATTGGGGACGATGTTTGTGGATCCGGTAGTTAGACTGATCCGTCGTCAATCCGAGCCTCCTACTCTCCGCGTCACACCATATTTCGCCCACATTACGCCGCCAGTCGTTCAGCTTCCCCTAGCAGCTATGCTGGCTTACAATCATCTCTCGCCACCCCGCATTGCTTGGCTAGAATATCGCAAGCGCTGTTCTTTGCTCACTAGCTGAAGTGGAACCAGTTGAGATTTCCGATGGGTGCGCTTCCTCTGAATACTACGTATAGGTTGTGAATTCCGGCTGCTACAGACGTCGGCGCGGAGACAGTAGTCCATGACTGCCAACCGCCGGTGGCGGGAATTGCTAACGTACCGATCAGGGGCCCATCAGCGCTATCGAGGTGGAACTCTACCGTTCCGCCGCTGCTGGCACTCGCGACTCTGGCAGTGACTTGCGTAACGCCCTCGCCAAAATCAATATTGTCATATCGGGCATAATCGCCATCTGAGGCCCAGCCCAGATAGTAGCCACCATCGGTGTCCTGTGACAAGTCAGTCATCAGCCAAAGCGCATCGTTGTAACTGGATGCTTGGATCTGGGAAGTACAGCTTACTGAATAGGCGCCCTGCTGTTGTCCCGCCCATGTGAATGTCGCGCCGGCGAAAGCGCCTAAGGTATAAGGAAATGTTTGGCTACCCCATTGCACCATGAAGGTTTGAGTCATGGTCGTATCATTGAATACGATTAGTGCCTTAGAAGTGTCAGGATTTAGAAAGGCGACACTAACGAGGCCCGCGGCATTAGAGGAGTATATCCTAGAAGCTCCCGGAAGTATGAATCTGCTGAAATGCCCAATTGTATAATACTCAATGTTATATGATACAACACCTGATTGGCTGTCTATGGTCACCAAAGGAGTGCATCGGTTCTCGCATCCACCAATAGCTGGGCCGTTATTTTCATCTAGAGCGAGGCTCCACTTGACGTAGCTGCGGCCCCAGTTTCGCATCGCGTGGGTGATTTCTTCAAAGTCCGCTTTGGCTTGGTCTGAAATCCATGCTCCCCCGGAGTGTTCAAGTTCGTAGCTTCGTATGCCCTGCCGCTGGAAGTTGCTCTGCACAGCCGGAGTACCGCCATAGCCATGCCAGGAGATGCCGGCAATTTGGCTGCTCTGTGTCAACTCAGGATCAGATAATACAGCCTGGGGGTAAGTTGGTGTATCCCAATTTGAGTCCCAAATCAGCACCTTCGTGGGGATATTGCTAGCGGCGAGCAACGGCAGCACATACTGCCTTAGAAGGACCTGTTGTGTGGGCGCATCCATTAGCATCCCGGGGGCGTAACTCGGATTGCTATTGGGCTCGTTTTGCAGTCCAAGATAATCAACGGCGATGCCGGATGTCGCATATGCTTGGAGATAATTCATTAAATATTGCGCGAACGTTCCGTAAACGCTCGGTACGAGAGACCCGCCTATCATGGAATCCGAAGTTTTCATCCACGCTGGAGGAGTCCAGGGATTCGCCATAAGCTTCAACTGCGGGTTTAGCTGCCTTGCTTCCTGGATGATCGGTATTGTGTTTTGTTGGTCATGCGCGATGGAAAAGTTGGCCAAAGATGGATCGGATTGACCAGACGGCATGTCATCGAATGTGTACCAACTCAGTGACAGATCCGATGCTCCGATTGGATTGCGCATAAACGAAAGGCCAATTCCCCCCTGGTCGCGTGTAAACAGGGCGCGCATGGCAGCATTGTGGTCTGATGGGGTCGCAACCTGATGAAGTAAGTAAGTTGCCGAGTCGGTGAAGGCGGCCCCAAACCCCTCAACTTCCTGGTATGACTGCTGCTCGTCCACGTAGATGACCTTACCCGAGCTGAGAGTTCCAGTAAAAGCTACTCCGGGTTGAGCGTAAAGTAGCTGCTTTCGGTCGTGCGTGGTTAGCCAGATCGACACCGGAATACTGCTTACTGCAGGTTCGATCGCAATATTTACGGATGCGGCGACGCCCGCTTGTGATCCTAGTGCAACTGTGACCGTCACCGGATTAGGAGCGGGCATGGCCGCCGGGGCCGTATATGTGACTGACAACCCTGAGCCTTTGATAGTCCCCACGCTCGAATTCCCGTTTAGGGCGCCTGAAACACTCCAGGTCAGGGGGGCATTGGCTGCGCTGGAGACGATTGCATTCAATGCAAGGGATTGGTTTACTGCAACACTAGATTTCGCCGCGCTGACACTCAGCACCGGTTGTTGGACTGGGACCGAAGGCTGCCGCATGCCGCCACCGCAGCCGGATAGCACGGAGCCAAGGATGAGAACGACTGCACGGCAACGGATTGCCTTTGCGTAGGAGAGATACCGCGCCAATGTCTTCAGGGGTGGCATAGAAGCCCTCCCCTCATACATCGACTTGACGTCCAACCAGCTCTAGATTTCGGCCGTATATTAGTGTTTTCTAATGAAACTCATATCCCACCGTGGAACTCGTGATACGGTTCGCTTGGGGCGCGCAAGCCGGAAGTCGCCAGTAATAATCAACTCCGGTAAGCAGGGCCACATTGCGATGGTATCCGGAAGCCCGCCCGGCGTCCGCCTCCCAGTGCACGTCAGCAGATGCACATCACGATATAGTCCAAGCACGCGTGGGGCCTGCCCTACAATCTCATCCATTTGTTTCATGTCATCGATTTTGTTATCCTGTCTCGCCTAGCAGCGCCTCTTCTCCGTTCTCCGCCTCATGTCGGCTGGATCCGGCGGCCAACGAAGCAATGTTTTGGTTCAATGCCACTGGTCACCATCATCATTAACATCCGCAATGGTGCAGAATATCTGCGCGAAGCGCTTGACAGTGTTCTGTCACAAACTTTTCGAGATTGGGAGGCCGTTATATGGGACGATTGTTCTACGGATGATAGCTCCGAAGTAGTGCGTGGCTACACAGACCGAAGGATTCGCTATTTTCTATCACCCGAGGAAACTCACCTGGGTCGAGCCCGTAACAATGCAATATGCCAGGCCACTGGCAGGTGGCTGGCCTTTCTTGACCAAGACGATATTTGGACCCCGGATAAGCTCGAAAAGCAGATGGCGTTGGTCCAAGATGACGTTGGGATCATTTACGGTCGGACGGTCATGTTTGACCGCTCCTGCCTCGCGTTACGAGATTACGATTATTTTCATGAGTTTATGCCATTGCCGGAAGGCGATATCTTCACCGAATTGTTTCGGCACGCATGCTTTATAGCCATGAGTTCCGCCGTTCTACGCCGTTCAGCAGTGATAGATCTTGGGGGTATACCCGACACGGTGCAGGTCGCTCCTGACTATTATCTGTATGTCGCAATCGCACATCGCTATTCAGCGCGAGCCGTTCAGGACATAATCTGTCGGTATCGGGTTCATCCCGGCAACATGACGAAATCACCAACGCACAGATTTCGTATCCACAAGGAGCCGCTGGAGATCGTCCGCTCTTGGGAGCCTTACCTCGATCCGGCACTTGCTTCCTACCGCAAGATGACGTACTCAACGGCACTCGCTTTCGAAGAGTTGAAGCACATTGGAACGGCTGCATCTGGCGCCCGTAGACTTGTTTCGGACGGTTCGTTGGCTTGGTTGTTGTCGAGACCTTTCGTGAGGGCGTGGCGCTTCACACGGCGACGTCTGCAGAGGAGCTACTTTTCGTAGCTGTCCAAGCTGACGAATGCGAGGCTGAGAATGCACTCAAGTCTGTTTTGTGATTTATCCGCTAGAGCTAGTTGCGCCAGCGATCGAATAGCTCCCACCACAGAAGCTTCTCGGACTCTATAAAGTAGGTCTTCGCCCATTCGCGGCGCTTCCACCAGGGTAGGCCATACTGGAAATCGTTTGACACGGCTGCAGCTGTCCATGTGTACTGTGGCAGCCGGCGGCGGAAAGTCATCAGGGCTCGCCGGGTGTGATACTGATCGGTTACCAGCAGTACCGAGCGAGGCTTCGGATCCAGTGCAAGCAGGCACTCATTGACCCGATTTGCTTCATCACCGGTAGAATCAGCACTCATTGGGCAAACGCTCACCTCCGAGGCATTGACACCCGCGGTACGTGATACAAACAAACGCGCAAGATGGTCGCGCGTTTGTCCATATAGAACCCACGTCATCGCGTCGAGAACCAAATGTCGCCCGTAACCTGCACGCAAGAGCTCCAGGCCTCGCCAATAGCGCTGGTCGCCCTCAGCCAGCACGACGATCGCATCCGATTTTTGTGGATTGTCGATGATCAGCTGAGTCCCTGGAAGCAAGCACCAGATCAAGATGACAGACGCTGCCATTGCTATTGCCGCAATCGCATACTTTGGAACGATACAATGACCGACCCTGGACGCTGCTGTGTTTACTGGAGAATGTGCGCAACCCATAGGTGGAAACCGTTACAAACGATTTGGTCGATCCGCCTGTTCTGCCATCTGGCGATTCGCTGTCACTGCTTGAAAGTAGCAGACCGGCAGTCCGGCTAGTTACGAGGTCGTGATCCGACCACAACTGTTAATTGAACGCGCCGTACTCAATGATTGTACTCGTATCACTTGGAGCTGCTGGGCCCCGGGGGCATGGGTACATCCGATGTCATATATGCATGGCGACGGGCGATATCCAGCGCCTCGACCCGTATCGCTAACTCGGGAAGCCGTTGCAACGAGTGTGGACTTGGTTGGACACCTTCTGCATGGCAGAGCCCTCACACGGCAAGCGAATCTGCAAGAAGGCCAGCGGTCATTTGGGCCGTGATGAGGGACCATTTCCAAAATGGAATCGCTTCCTCGAGTGGGACCGCGCACGTGACGCCCGTGGCTAAAGTATGCGAGAGAGCTCTCCGATGGTGCTACGTTAGCGCTTGACGGTGCTCGCCACTGCCGAACTTAAGGAGTGTGTTCAACATGCATGCCTCACCCCCTTCAGGAGCCCAGAAATCCTCTCACTCGGGTCCAGTGATTCTATTGGTTGAGGATGAATCAACCGTTCGGGACGTTACTCGAGCGTTGCTGGAATCGGTCGGGTATCGCGTCCTGAGTTCGAACAATGGCGAAGATGCGCTTCGAAGAGTAGCGCTGGAGGGGCAACGAATTGATCTGCTGTTGACCGATTTGGTGATGCCAGGTATCCATGGAGCAGAACTCGCACAGCATATTCACGAGATAAGTCCGACCACCGCTACGCTGTTTATGTCCGGCTATGCTCAAGCCAATGTGTTGCAGCGGATAGACTTCCGTCGAGCCCACTTCATACGGAAGCCTTTTGATATGAAGGGACTACTTTCGGAAGTCGCAGAGATATTAGGTAGCAGTGCTGAAACACCGCCTCTTATGAAGTCCCCCGCACGTCGATGCATCGATTCGGGGACAGACCCTGTATGAGCACCCCTGGTCGCGCCGGCAACGCCCACTCAGATAACGTTGGCATACAGTTACATCCGTGGTATTTGGATAGGACCTGATCGAGAGCTATTGCTCGACTTGTGGGCGCATCTCCGCGGCGGCTTGGGTGCGATTACCTAAGTAACATTTTAGCTTGGCAGGGGAATGCGTCCGGTTCTCGTTTTGCGCACTACCGACCGGAATTCTAGCGGGAGCTACAATCGCTGCCGAATGTCTCTCCTAAACCTAAGCAACACCCCTTCGATGCGTCATGGCGATCGAGAAGCGGCCTGAAGTTATTGGCCGATTGTTCTCGAACTCTCCTCCCGGACCAAGGTCATGGAAAACATAGTCATCAGCCACAAGGGGAAGCACAGCTCAAACTGATCGGTGTCGACGATACCGCGCACAAGCACCAGAATCAGTATTGCCATGGCAAGCGAACGTAAACCCGAGCTTTCACTGGCGCGCACGCGTCGATAAAACGACCAATAGGCGCTGATCACGACAACTAGGCCAACGATTCCATAAGTAAATAGCTGCTGAAGAAATTCGTTGTGCGCGTGGTTCGGCAGAAAGTCGGCAAAGGCGGGAAAGGTCCAGCGAAACGAATCGAAACCATGCCCAAGCCAGGGTTTCTCGAGAAACAACTCGATGGTTTGCGACCAGATATATGTCCGGCCGGTAAGCGTCTCTACATTGTTCCCGGTTGCATACAGGTCTAAGTAGGCTTCCGCCAAACCCCAGAAGGAAGCCAGCAGCAGAGTGCTAAGAATCCCGATCCACGCGCGTGCTTTGCGACTGATGTTCGAGCCACGCATCAGGTAGTACAGTCCGGCTACCAGAAACCCGACGATGGCGCCTTTACTTAGAGTACGGATTGTGGTGACTCCTAATGCAAGCGCTACTGCGGACCATAGCTTCTGCTTTTGTGAGAGGTGTACTGCGGCGAAGCAGCCGATCGCGAAGTAAAAGCCAATGAGGTTCGGGTGAAGGAAGTCCTCGTTCCCGAGTCGTAGATCATCCATCACCGGAGCCATCCACGCAGTAATCGCAACCAGCAAGGCCCCAAGGACAAAGCCGCGCACTATCCGGCAAGCATTGTCGTCCACCGGTGGCTGGCGTAACAGCAGATAAACCGCGAGGACCTCCGCGACAAGTCCTCCCCAATATGTAGCTGCGATTGCGGGCGAGGTGCTACTCGTCCAGAAGATGCTTAGGCCGGCGAGTACCAGATAGATTATTATCCATCGCAAACATGCATTCGATTGTCGGCGCTCAAGCCGAGGAGCCGAGTTCAAGACTGTGTAGCCCACGATGATAAGAAGCCAAGCCAGGAAGGCAGCAAGCCGGACTGCAGTTCCGAGCTGGGGATCGGGACGAAAAAACAAGAATGTCAAGCAGATGTTGAAGGCAAACCAAAACCCGGTTATATCGCAGAGAAAGGTGCCTTCAGCAAGGCCGGTCTGACGCACTGTGGTTCCTCTCTTACCGCCGTTCGATCGCTACGATTCTCCGCAAGCAATCACTGTACCGCGAGAGAACAGGCGACGACTGACCAGCAAGACAAAACTGACAATTTGTTGACATTGCCGTGACAATCACAGCAGATCGCAGTCTTAGGCCTGGTGTCCATCGTGGCCCAGCCCAACAGGAACTCAGTTCCTGTTTCACGATGCGGGAAGAGCCCTCACGGTTGGTGGGCCGATCAGGTCGACATAGCGTCCAGGATCGAATCTGATTCTGACTCTGACCGTGGTAGACGTCTGCCCATCGGAAGGAAATTGGCTGGACACATGTCGGTCCTACAGAGCTTTACGGCTCGAACCTGACATGGCAGACTCGGCCCACCAAGTGCTCGATATATCTTTCCAGAGGGCTAAGCGCAATCGTGGAAATCTCAGATTTCTGATCGCACGGCTGCAGGATGATGTGAGACTTGGTGAGAGAAACGCGTCCCACAATTAGGCCCTTCGTGGAGCGAACGACGTATACATTCTGCCGAGATCGGTATGGCTCTAACCCAGTGTAGTGGCGATCAACTAGGAGAGTTGCGCCCCGGCTGGCGGTCGGCGCGATGGCACGAATCTCGCCTGTATCAAATCGTAAATAGACAAAGCGATGCCACATAGCGCGATCAGCTACGTCATTGCTCCGGCATTGTCTACGGAGCATGGACTTGTCCACACAATGAACTTCAAGTACACCGGTTTTGGGTATTCTCGGTATCATAGCCAAGTTGTGTGGAATGCGCGGAACAACATCATAACGCGATCGGGCGTCAGCCTTGCCGACCCATTCTCTAAGCTCCGTGGTGTTCATCAAATCGAGCAAGCCAATGTGCAGCGCGTCCAGCAGGCGGTCAACTGATTCCAAACTGAGGCCCCGTCGCGCGTTGAGGAAATTCGATAGGTGCCCTTGAGGTATATCGGCTTCTCGGGCTAGGTCCAAGCCAGAGGCTTGCCGGCTCCTGACCTTCAAACGGACGTGCTCCCGCAGCCGGGTCAGCAGAGTTTCGACTCTTACTCGCTCGCTATTCATATTCATGAGCCTCTTGATCAATGCAAACGGGGAGGCGGCACGCAGCACGCGATTGTGTGACGCTGCTCACCGAGTAAGCTTTGACCTGACCGGCGAATTTTGTACCAGGTGGAAAGTTAGAGAAACTGGTACAAGAGGAGCTGGAGAATGGCACAGAAGAAGCACGGCGCGGAGCAGATCGTTACCATCCTGCGGCAGATC
>Ga0070741_10010494_pt1 | contig 17469 bp, 16 predicted proteins | sample Coa_R1_4_FD_66440 | JGI IMG/M metagenome (GOLD analysis project Ga0070741, IMG submission 66440) | Surface soil microbial communities from Centralia Pennsylvania, which are recovering from an underground coalmine fire - Coalmine... | ecosystem: Environmental > Terrestrial > Soil > Unclassified ...
GGAGCGACGAAAAGACGAATTAGCAGCCACGGTATCGGCCATACAAACCTTGCTGGCGAAAGATGCATCCATGTCCTTACCCGATGAAGTCGTTTTTCGTGTGACCGGGTTGCAACTGACCGAAGAGTGGGTACCTGTTTTGCAGCGGGTCTCTACCGTCGTTTTTGTGCCCTGTCTCTTCCTGGGCAGATATCTCTCGTTGAAGCCAGAACAGGATATCCTGTACATCTTCTATGAGCCTCCATCTGCTCCAGATTACTCAGAAAAGGAAAAAGTACAGGAAAAGCCAGATGCATCATCGCGAATTGCTGAGAGCAAACAGGCCTACTCCACAGCTTTTCAAATCCTGGACCTGGGAACGCTCGGCCCAACCATACGCACACTTGGAGACATAACCAGCCTGACAATTCTGATGGTGCTGGCAGAGCACGGAGAAATGTTTGCCCAGCAGGTCGCGGAGAAACTGAACGTTCATCAAAGCACAACTTCGCGCCATTTTGCCCAGCTTGAACGTACCGGCCTTGTCTCTGTACGCCAGGAAGGCGGCATGAAGTTTTATAGCGCCAATCGTCAGCGCATCAAAGAAATCTGCCAGCTCCTACTCAAAACATTTGAATAATATTTATTTTTCACAAAATGCGCGAAGCGCATTTTGTGAAAAATAAATTCCCTGTTCTTGTTAGTGATGTTGACATTATCTTGACAGAAAAGAGGAAATATGAAACTAGACAATCTTGATGTCATTGTGAAGAATGTTCCTGCTGCTGCAGCTTTCTTTCGAGATGTAGTTGGCTTGACATTGCGGGTCAACGAAGAACGTTACGCAGAACTGGATGCCGGGCCTGTCACTCTGATGCTGAGCCCTGACGCAATGGTGCCGATGAAGCAAGCTGCAGGCGTGATCCTGCATTTTCAGGTCGAGGATGTTGCGCAAGCCCTCGAAAAGGCACGCAGCAAAGGTGCAAAGGTGCTGCTGGAAGTCACCCGCACTGATTGGGGCACCGAGTCTGCGATGATTGCCGGACCAGAGGATGTAGTCATCGATTTTTACCGCTGGGTAGGACCTCATTTCTCTGGCGATCAGGAATAATAGGATACGTAAACAATTTGAGAAGTGATACATAGGAGATCGGCAAAATCTTTATTAAGAGAGGAGCAAGGAGTGCAACAGGCATCAGCCCTCTGTATTCATGTAGATGAAGCTCTTCAACTGCGTCTTCACGAGGCCCGCTACGCCGAATTGTATTTTGCACTCATAGAGCGCAATAGAACGCATCTGCAAGCGTGGGAACCGTGGGCAAGCGATGAGGGGTCTCTTGAGAGCACCAGAACCTATATAAAGCAGACACTTCATCAGTTTGCGGAAGGTACCAGCCTCCAGACGGAGATCTGGTACCAGGATCAGCTTGTTGGATCTATTGGTCTGCATGGCATCGACGGAGCCGACCGGAAAGCAGAGATTGGCTACTGGATTGACGCTGCGATGCAGGGAAAAGGGATCGTGACCAGGGCGTGTCGAGCGCTCATCTCCTATGCATTTACGCACTATCACTTGCATAGGGTAGAAATTCACTGTGCAGCAGAGAATACCCGCAGCCGCGCAATTCCCGAAAGATTGGGCTTTACCCAGGAAGGGATACAGCGCCAGTCTCAACTGTTGAACGGTCAGTTCGTGGATATCGTTGTGTATAGTTTGTTGAGCAGTGAATGGCAAGCATAGAGCGTTCCTGTATAAGATTGTATCGGGGCAGAGGCATTTCCTCACGAAATGCTCTAAAGAAATATTGATAGAGAAGGAGAATGGCGTTGTCTCCCCGTCCTGTAACGGGATCTATACGCTAAACATATTATGTCATCTATGCCCTCTATTACGATAAAGCGTCTACGAAAAGCGTATAAGGTATACGAGCGGGAAGCCGGAGTACTGGCGGCTGTGCGCAGCCTGGTGCGGCGGAAGACACGCGAGATCGTGGCGGTCGATGATGTTTCGTTTGAGGTAGAGCCTGGAGAAGTGGTTGGTTTTCTGGGGCCAAATGGCGCAGGGAAGACAACCACGCTCAAGATGCTGGCGGGGCTGCTCTACCCTACTGCGGGCGAGATTAGCGTGCTGGGACATTGTCCCTGGAAACGCGAAAAGGCATTTTTGAGCCAGATTACAATGGTGATGGGACAACGCAGCCAACTGATCTGGGATATCCCTGCCATCGACTCGTTCGAATTGAACCGGGCTATCTATCGCATTCCGCTTCCTACCTATCGCGATGTGCTCGACACCCTGACCGATTTACTTGAGCTCGGTCCACTGCTGCAAAAGCCTGTACGTACCCTCTCGTTGGGCGAACGCATGAAATGCGAGATAGCAGCGGCGCTCCTGCATAGGCCGCAGGTGCTCTTTCTCGACGAGCCAACTATCGGCCTGGATGTGACAATGCAGCGGCGTATTCGCAGCTTCATCGGAGAATATAACCAGCGCTTCGGTGCCAGCGTATTGCTCACCAGCCATTATATGGCCGATGTGGAAGCGCTATGCAAACGTATCATTGTCATTCATCATGGAATCATATTGTTTGATGGCGATCTCACCTCCCTGGTAGAACGTTTCTCGCCACATAAAAAAATCGTGGTTAGTCTGGATACGCTCAACGGTTACGATCTACAGGCCTATGGCAATGTGGTGGAACACAGCGACGAGGGGCGCGTTGTCTTTCAGGTACCCAAGGACGAGGTTGCACGCGTGACTGGCAAACTGCTTGCTGACCTGCCGATACTGGATGTAACTATCGAAGATCCGCCCATCGAGAGCGTCATCGAGCAGGTCTTTGCTCAGGAGGTCATAGTATGAGGCACATCACAGATGTCTACCGAGCGCTGTTCAGCATCAGGATCGCTGAGCTACTGCAATATCGGGTAGCGCTGGTAATATGGCTTATTGAGGTAGCGTTGGGGCCAATCATCTCTATTGTGATCTGGTCAGCGGTGGCCCGTGCCAGAGGTGGCACAGTAGACGGCTACACGTCGGCAACATTTGCTGCCTATTTCCTTATAGCCATGCTGGTCAATTATTTTACACAGACCTGGGTATTCTGGGAGTTTGAGTGGCGTGTCCGGGAAGGAACCTTCTCACCTCTCCTGTTACGTCCGGTTCACCCTATTCATGGAGATATCGCGCAGAATATTGCTTACAAATTATTGATGCTGACGGTTATCATACCTGTCTCTATTCTGATTGCCATCGTGTTTCATCCTGTGTTCCATCTCACATGGCTGGCTGCAATTGCCTTTGTGTTTGCGCTGCTGCAAGCGTTCGTCTTGCGCTTTGCTGTTGAGTGGGCACTTGCGCTGCTGACCTTCTGGTCGACGAGGGTGGATGTCCTCAATCAACTCTATATCGTCGTTCTAATGCTTCTATCTGGACAACTGGTGCCGCTTGCATTTTTTCCGCAACCTGTTCAGATTGCAGCAACAGTGCTCCCATTCAGATGGATGGTAGCATTTCCTGTAGAACTTTGTCTGGGGAGCGTGGCTCCAGGCGAAATATTGCCTGGACTGGCCGCACAAAGTGCATGGCTGCTACTCAGTATCATCATACTGATTGTTATGTGGCGTACGGGCATACGTCGTTATTCGGCAGTAGGGGCATAAGATGAGATCTTTCTTACAACCATTTCAATCACTACGCTTGCTCTGGGTGTTTTTCCGCATCAGTCTCTTGAACGAAGCGGCATACCGGGCCAATTTCTTCATGCAGGTCCTCCAGTCACTCATCAATCTGGCAACCTCCCTGGTATTATTACTGACGATCTTCAGTTATACCAGCGCGTTGAATGGTTGGCGACCTGCGGAACTGCTGGCACTGGTGGGTGTCTACTTTCTGATGGGTGGATTGATGAATGTTGTGCTCCAGCCCAGTATGAGCCGCTTCATGAAAGACATACGCATGGGAACCCTGGACTATACACTCACGAAACCAGAAGATGCTCAAGTCCTGGTGAGTATGCAACAGGTAGAGATCTGGAGGCTAGTGGATGTCCTGCTCGGGATCGTCATCATCATTGTAGCCATGTTCTGGCGCGGGACAATCGTAAACGCGTGGGAAATTCTCGGCTTTGTGGCGACGCTCATCGCCGGAGCAATGATCATCTATAGCTTCTTACTCGTCCTTGCCACCATCTCATTCTGGTATGTAAAAGTAGACAACATCCTGGTCATTTTCCAGAGCATGTATGAGGCGGGGCGCTGGCCCGTGACCATTTATCCAGGCTGGCTGCGTATCATACTCACCTTCATTGTCCCGGTAGCTTTTGCTATCACGGTCCCGGCCAGCGCGCTGGTCGGACAACTCACCTGGTATATATTGCTCGGTGCCGTAATACTGGCAATTGTAGCGCTCCTGGGTGCGCGCTCGTTCTGGCGAATAGGACTACGCCATTACACAGGCGCATCAGCTTAATGAATGGAAACTTCCTATAGCCATGTTAAGAGAAGATAGAACGTGGCGGTGGGCGCCACCCCTTGTGGGCGATTTGATCCCAAGAGGTTAGCAGTAATTTTAGTAAGGGTGGGAGCGGTTGCTGGCTGCATCTTGTGCTTTAGCCCAATCTGGCTAGGTTCCTCATTCCTGCTTCCCGCTCCAATCACATGTAAATTCCTATGACATCCCTGAAGCTTGACAAGAGAAACTTTCTTAATGTAATATTAAATTGTGTTAAGTAAGTTTTACTTGACCAACTTCTCAATAGAACAACACTGTGACTGTTCTATGAAGCTTTTGACGAATTGAGCTGATGAACATGGAGGTTCGGAAATAATACGTGGTTTACGTTTATTTCCAGCAAGGATGCTCTCCTTTGTTGTGCTCTTCATGTTTCGGTGCCAGCAGCTCTTGTGCCTTTTCGCTCTTTTGATCGCCTTTGTCATGCTCTCCAGTGCAAAAAAGGAGCGAAAAATACTTTTACGTCCAGTCTACATGTCTCTTTTCTCATCCTTGAGTGGCCAGGGGCTTATCTGGACGTAAAAGCTGCACAAGACATATTGAATACCACCTGACAGGAAGACAGTTCGACTCGATTATGAGGAAAAGGATTTCTTCAAACAGGGCTTTTTAGAGGTCATGGTGTTGTTCTGGAGCACAGAAAGGGGGTGATGTGTTACTGCCCTTCATTTCCACCTGGGTATCTGTCTGTAGATAGTGCTCCTTTTATCAAAAGGGTGCATATGGTCAAGAGAAGCAAATAGTTTGTCAATCTCCTGGGGAGGACATGGTATAGGGATATCTTAAAGTCCATGTTTCTCCTCAGGAAGATTCAAGAAGGGGGATAGACTTACTATGCGACATCAATTCGGGGGGATTCGTGCAATTCTCGCTCTTACTTTCAGTTTGCTGGTAGTTGCATCTTTAGCGGGTGTAGTTCTTGCTCGTCCGGCTTCTAGCAAGGCGGTCAGCCCGCAATACGTTCCTAGTGGAAATGGACAGCAGAAGAATGTGACTGTGTGGTTAACCTGGTACGGCTTCAATGATAACTCTGGCCAGACGGAGAATCAGCATGGTTCAGCCGATATCGCCTATCCAAAAAACGCTGGTTATCCTACACCGCATAATCACGCGACCGAGGGGAAAGGTACCTACAATGATCCAGTCACTTTCGCGACACCAAATAAGGATTTGAAGGTATTCCCTATTGGGAGTCTTATCTACGTCCCATTAGTCAAGAAATATTTCGTCATGGAAGATCAGTGTGGTGATAACGATCCTCAGGGCTGCCAGCACGGCGCTAACCACGTTGATCTCTGGATGGGACCGGCCTCCGCATCCAATGCCACCAAACTCGATGATTGTGAGGGCAATGCAACACCCAATAACACCGTCCAGGTTGTCATTAATCCGAGTGCCAGCCTTCCAGTCGACACAAATCCCATGTTCAAAAGTAACAAGTGTACCATCCATCTCTATTAGATAAAAAGGTGTAAACTTTTACACCAGAGATTATAGCCCGAGGGTGCTCCATGCGTCATCACGCTTTTGGAGCGCCCTTTTCTAACCATTCCCATCCCCGTCTGCGGGAACTCATGGGAAGACTAACTACTTTCAAAAACTGCCGAAGGGCAGTTTTTGAAAGTAGTTAGTCTTCCCATGAGTTCCCGCAGACGGGGGTTCAGCGTGGTGAGTAGATGGTCGGGCTATGATACTATCTTTGTAAAAAGAGATGTTTTTCCTCTTTCTGGTCACTATATATGTAGAAATTTGGAAAGAGAGGTTCTTACAGAGCGTTCTATGGAAGAGAAGATCGATGCCAGGCTGGTTGCACTATCACGCGCAGGAGATAAGCATGCCTTTAACCTGCTATTCGAGCGTTACCAGGTGATGGCATTCTGTATTGCGCTGCGTCTTGTCCCAGATGAGGAGATAGCCCGCGAACTGATTCAGGAAGCCATGCTCCAGGCGTACCTTTCCCTCGACCATCTACGCGACGATACGCGCTTTAAAAGCTGGTTCTATGGGATCGTCGTCAACGTCTGTCGGCACTTCCTGAGTCGTCAGAGAATAGAGGCTGTATCACTCAATAGCTCACAGGGGAACTGGCTATGTGAGGCGCTGAACGAGAATAGCCTCTACGCGGACCCACAGCAGATCATCGAGGAGCAGGAACTCCAGCAACTTGTACGCGAGGCCGTCGGTATGCTCTCGCCGCGCAACAGAGATGCAGCCTTACTGTTCTACTATGACAACCTGAGCACACAGGAAATCGCCACATACCTGGGTATCTCCCTGACAGCAGTAAGAAATCGCCTGTATAAGGCTCGCGACCAGTTGCGCGGGCACCTCAAGTCTCTCTCTCCCCAAATCCAGCAAGAATTTAGACATACCGTGAAGACCGGACGGAGGAATGATACGATGGTCAAAGTCACAATTGCCAAAACGATCCAGGAACAAGGCCGCATCCTGCTGCTTTTCCTCGATGAGCAGAATCAGCGAGTCATGTCATACTGGATCTGGCTTGATAGAAATACGACATTTACACCAGCGACACGCTTTTCGTATGCTCTCCAGCAAGATAGAGGCTCTGAAACGCTCCAACCTCTGACACTCGATTTTATTGCCAATATCCTAAATGTATTGGGCGGGACGTTGGAGGCATTGCACATCGATGGACTGAGAGGAAGCATGCTCTACACGATAGTGCATTTACGCAACCACGGGACGCTACACAAAATCAAGGCTCATCTGCTCGATGCCCTGCCATTAGCTGTACGTTTGAATTGTCCTATCTTTATCGACGAAGAGACGTTTGAGAAGCTGAGCATCGGTTTGCCAGGTGAGGAGACGCTGGAGCAGAAATTAGAGGCTATTGTCAACAAGGTCAGCAAAAAGGCGTTCGCGTTTACCCCGGTTATGGTGACCTCGCGAGCTCCTCGTAACCTGAATTTCAATGCTGGTCTGCAAGGGTGGTACTACTTTATGGATCGCTATCAGCCGCAGGCTTTTGATTGGCATATTGATACGCAGGTCACGCCTGATGCCACGCCCAGCCTTGCTATCACGTTTCGAGGGGCTGATCAAAATGGAAAAGGACCCGGACTGGTCGATGTGATGCATGAGGGTTTTCTCGCAGACGACTACTGTGGCAAGCGTGTGCGCCTGCTGGCCTACGCCAGGAGCGTCGATGTAGATCAGGCATACCTTAGCCTGCGCATAGTAGGTTCCCCCAGCCTGACGAATTCTGAGGGAACGCTCTATACGACAACCACGCAGGACAGGCCGCTGCATGGCACGACCGAATGGACGCCATATGAACTGGTAATGGACGTACCCAACGATAGTTCCGTTATCGAGTTCAGCTTCATTGTGAAAGGCAAAGGTCAGGTCTGGCTCAATGGCATACAGCTTGCAGTTGTCAGCGAGAGTGTGCCGGTTGCTTAGCATAAGAAAGGAAACTCAAGGAACGAGAATGAGTTTACGACGAGCAAACGCTGCCTGGCGCTCCCAGGCCTCAGCAACGTTCGCAAGTGGCACTGTTTCTCTCTCGACCGTGAGGCGACCGGCGATTGCGTGGGTAATGATTTGGGTGAGTGCATCCGCTTTCTGCTGCTGAGTCAGTGCATTGTTGGTATAGCCAAGAATAGTATGCAGTCGGCTGCGCACTGTAGCCGACTCAAAACGCGCTGTTGGCCCGGCAGCTGATCCGATGTTGATCAGCCTCCCTCTGGCAGCCAGCGCTCGCAGCGCGGCTTCCGCCGGGAGGCCCCATACAGGATCAATAACAAGGTGCAAGGGATCGTCGCAAGTAGCTATGATGTGCTTGCTGATCTCGTCAACGTCGTCACCGGAGAGATCGACGGTAGCGTCTGCACCCAACTTGAGCGCACGGCTACGCCCATACTCGTCCCGTGAGGCTGCGACTACTCGGCCTGCCCCAAGCAGTCGGGCCGCTTGCACCGCTACCTGCCCGACTGCGCCACTGGCCCCGAGAACAAGCACCTGCTCTCCAGGCTGGAGCTGACCGCGCCAGGTGAGCGCCATCCATGCAGCAATGGCTGACAGTCCGAGTGCTGCGGCAAGATCGCTATCGATCTGGTCGGGAAGCACAAGCGCTGACGCCTCATCGATCACACAGTAGAGCGCCATGCTGCCATCCCCCGGTTTCATACCGGCATCGCAGGGGAACCACACCCGTTGCCCGGCCGCGAGCCCATCCGCTTCTATCACGATACCGATACCCTGCACACCTGGAATATAGGGGAGCTGCGGTGCACCAAAGTAAGACGTACCAGACGCGCACAGCAAATCTAACGGGCTGATGGGAGCAGCCATGACCTGTACCAGCGCCTGTCCTCTCGTGCGGCGTGGAAGAGGCCAAAGAAGATATTCAGGTGAAGCAGCGTGTGTACGGATTACTGCTGCTGGCATCTCGGTATTGTTCATAGTCTGCTCTCCTCAACTCTATCGCTGTGCGGCTGCTCCTCTATGAAAAGACTACTCCTATGGAGATGGTGGCCTCACTACCCCATTGACTGTTTCTGTGCTGCTTGAGCACGCGCCTGCTCGGTGTACGTATATGGGTTCTCTCTCAACTCGACCTTGGCTTTCTCAGGATTCATGGCCTCATTCCAGGCTTGCTCTCCCATTTGCGTCCGTGCATACTCCACCGTCTTTGCTACGGCCTGCTTGACTCTGCTGAGATCGACATTGAGAAGCTGATGGTCGTACTTTACAACGTTGCCATCGACCATCACCGTATGCACATCTCCGCGCCCCGCCTGAAACACAACATGCCCATAAGGATTGAGCAGTGGAAACATTACCGGAGAGTGATCATTCTTGATCAAGACGAGATCGGCCTGCTTGCCAGGGATGAGACTGCCGATGAAACGATCCATCCCCAGAGCTTGAGCGCCGCCGAGCGTTGCCCAGGTGACGACCTGCTCTGCTCGCAGGTGGCTGAGCATGACGGTTTCGTTGCGCTGGTGCGCTTCCAGATGCTCGCGGGAGCGGTCCGCGTTGAGCGTGGCCCGCATGGCGGAGAACAGGTCTGCACTCCACCATACACTGGTGTCCATCGAGAGGGAAACCGGGATGTTGTGCCGTCGCAACTGCCACGTGGGCGGGTAGCCCTGGCCAGCGTTTTGCTCGCTCTCTGCGGAGATCGAGGTATGGCCCCCTGTGGCCGCTATGCGCTGGTAGGAGTCCTCAGACAAGGTTGCCGCATGCACATAGATATTGGAAGGGGTCATGAAGCCATGTTCGTGCATTAAACGGATGCCATTATCATTGGTAGCGCCCCATACGCCAGCGTGGGTCGTCACCGGTAGGTTGAAGTCGCGCGCAACCTCGAAGGCGGCCTTTTCGGGGAATGCCGGGTCTCCGGTAACATCGAAAGCAAGCTGCAGGCGCAGCCTCTCTCCATGTCCGTCAATACGCCGTCGAATGAAATCGGCGAACTCAGGGGCCTTGGTCCATTGCCAGGGAGCTCCGAGCAGATTACCGTAGGCGAGGACGAAGCGACCCGGAGTCTCTTCAAGCGCATCTACCGCTGCATCGGCGTATTCGACCGTCTGCAAGCCGTGAGACCAGTCGACCGTCGTTGTAACCCCTGAGTCGATAGCTTCAATAGCCGACAGGAGATTCCCGGCATAGATGTCCTCAGGACGAAAGATCTTGCCCCAGTTCAGATAATAGAATTGGAAATAATTCGTGAGGGTCCAGTCGGCACCAAACCCACGAAGCGCTGTCTGCCACATGTGGCGGTGGGTGTCAACCATCCCTGGCATAAGGATGCCGTCAGTTGCGTCGATCTCCACCGTGCCATCCGGCACGGTGAGTTGTCGTCCCACAGCCTCGATACGGTTGGCGACGACGAGGACATCGCCTCCCTCAATCATGCCAAGCGAGGGGTCAATGGTCAGCACCGTGGCGTTGCGGAATACCACGGGGCGGCCTGGCGCAAAGCGCTGACTGTCTGCTGAGATCTGGCTCATGGTACTCACCTCATTGTGTCCTGGCCGCCGGACGCTTCTACGCCCTTGCCTGCGTCCTGGTAGCCATATTGCAATATCTACCTTACAAAGAGCTGACGCTGGCAATCACTATTGTCCGCGTAACGGACAGCCGTCCATCATTCACATATTACACAATGGATGAGCCCATGTCCAGGGCAATCAGCGAGCTGGCTTGTAGAGAGCCAGAGCATTCTCGTAGAGTACCTGTCTGCCCACCTGTTCGCCGAGTGTGTCTACGACAAGTACAACCTCGGAGTCAGCGAAGGGACGTGCTACCCGTGTAGAGGGCAGGTCGGTGCCAAAGTGGAGCGCCGAGGGATTAATAGCGCAAATAGCTCGTAGCGCCGTTGGAATGTCGAGATCAGTTCTGCCAAAGCCTGTAGCTTTAACATAGGCTCCTCGTTCAACGAGACGCAGGAGCGCAGGAAAGCCCTCCTTCGATAAGCCTAAATGGTCGAAGCTCACTTTTGGCAGCGCGATCAATCGGTCCTCAAGTTCTGGTAAGTTTCGCGAATCGATATAAAACTCGACGTGCCAGCCAGCGAGGTCGAAAACGCGGCGTGCCATCTCCTCAAGATGATCAAGATGTTCTGATCCACCGCGATAGAGATTGAAGCGTATAGCACGAACGCCTGCCGCATCCAGTTCTACTATCTGTTCATCTAATACTGTAGCGGGAAGCTGAGTAACGCCGACGAAGCCGGGACCCAGCTGCTTCAGAGCCTCCACGAGATAACTCTGATCAAACGCCTGAAACGATCCTGAAACCACTGCCCCACCTATAACGTCGAAGGGGGCTGTCCGCGCTCGATAGTCCTCAATCGTGAATGCAGCGGGGAGATACCCCTGGTTGGGTACCACTGGAAAGCGTGGGTCAATAATATGGAAATGGCTGTCGAACAAGCGATATTTTTTTTGCTCTTCAGTGTGTTGATTCGTCAAAGATGATTGATCTGGCAAAGTCATTGATTGTCTGCATCTCCTTCTGGGGCTGTTGATTGCGCATAGGGGTTTGCACGATTAGTATATCTGATCCCGCAGGGGAATTGCAAAGCAATCAACTCTCTACAATTGAGGCACACATCGGCAGCCTCATCAGGCCCTTAGAGTAAGCCGTGCTCGCGAGCATAGATAGCGGCCTGGGTACGATCGCGCAGACCGAGGCGTCCGAGAATATTGGAGATGTGATTTTTCACAGTGCCTTCACTGATGACAAGCTGCTGTGCGACCTCGCGGTTAGTAGCTCCTCTGGCAATCAGGCGCAGCACCTCAACCTCGCGGTTGGTCAGGTCGGGGGGACGAAGCGTTGTATCCGCATAGGCGCTATTTGTACTCTCGACAGTGAGGGGATGGTTCTCGGTTACCTGCAACCTGGCAAGAGATGTTACAACTTTACTGGCCACATTTGGATCAAGTTGATAAATGCCTTTGTGGACAGCCTGCACAGCCTTCGCGAGATCGGGTGCCGGGATATCCTTGAGCAAGTAACCACTGGCTCCTACCCGCAAGGCATCAACGATGTACTCCTCATCGTCGAAGGTCGTAAGCATCAAAATCCTGCAAGTGGGCAACTGTCGATGTATCTGCGCTGTCGCCGCCACCCCGTCCATCACCGGCATGCGCACGTCCATTAAAATGACATCAGGCTGGAGCGCAAGAGCCCGCTCAAGCGCCTCCTGGCCGTCTGCCGCTGTGCCCACAATCTCTATGCCTTCCTGAAGACTGAGCAGTGAGGCAATCCCATCGCGCATCAAGCGCTGGTCATCGGCCACGAGCACTCGCACTGGTGCCTGTTGCTTTTCCCCATTTGTCATACCAGCCCCCCACTAGACCATTTCAGGTATGGATAGAGAGTGCGCCTGAAGACTGCCATCCTTTGGGATTATAACTCGTAATTGCGTCCCTGCGCCCGGCTTGCTTTCGATCTGTAAGCTGCCTCCGACAAGTTCCAGCCGTTCCAGGATGCCCAGCAAGCCATAGCCTCGCTCGGAATCCTGCTTTTTATAGACGACAGGATCAAAGCCACTTCCGTTATCGCTCAGCAAGAGGCTGGCCTGTTGTTCCTCGAAGTGTACTTCTACCCGCACATGCGTTGCACCGGCATGCCTCTGCACATTGGTGAGTCCTTCTTGAGTGGACCGATAGAGCGCCATCAACTGCTGCCTTGAGAAGCTGCCTTCATTTCCATCTATGCATAGATCAACCTTGCATTGATCGCTGCGTACACGCTCTATGAGCCGGGTCATAGCCGGTCCAAAAGCGAACATTTCCTGTGTCGTTCGTAGGGCTCCTACCGAGTCCCGCACGTCACGTAAGGCTTCACTCGCCAGACGCTTCGCATCGCTCACCGCCTGGTCAGCTATGATGGAATGCTTTTCGCGGAAAGCCTGGGCTTTCTCCAGCTGTACATTAATAACGGTCAGGTAGTGGCCGAGTGTATCGTGGATATCGCGGGCCAGACGATTGCGTTCGCTGATCGTGGCAAGCTCGGCGACCTGTTCAGAATAAGCTTTAAGCTGCCGATGAGACATTTCTAGTTCGGTAAGCAGTTGCTCAGTACGAGCATGGCTGGCCTGCACTCTGGAGACGACACGCGCCATCGTGATCGCAAACAAAAGCCCCAGAGTAAAGAGAAGCATATAATGCAGCTCAGTAGGATTATTCCACGCCTCATACCCATACAAATTATGCTTGACAAGGTAGACAATCCAGACCAGTGCTGCCAGCCCATAGCCCACCCATTCCCCAAAGTACAGGCAGGCCAGAAACGGAATGATGAGATAGAGGAAGGGCGAAAATTTAAAGTGATCAACCAACGAAACGATCTCAATCAAGATCACCCGTATCGCCAGAAAAACAATCGCTTGCTTGGCTGGTGGTTTTTCCCCATAAAGCCAGTACTCCAGCCGATCGACAGCCAGCAGACCTGCAATGGCGCAGACCATGAGCCAGGGGTCCCATACATAGTACGGGCGATATCCTTGCACAATGTCGTAGAAATAGGGGATAAGCACACCCACAGAAAGCCCGGTCGAGACTAAATCAAAAGATTTTGGCATGAGCCACCATGCCCACCCGCGCGTACTACGGGCTCGTTTGTGGAGAGAAGATGTAGTCAATCTTACCGGTCCTTTTGCGCGCTATCGAGGGCATCCCTATCGTTGATGCCACAGGTTTTCTATCTATATCAGCAATAGTGTAGCAGAAAGTATGCGGTTCCACAATGTGCCGAAATACACTCCTGGTAGTCTGGAAGTCATATGACTTCTGGCTAGCTCTTCTCCCTTCTCGGCCTTAGATAAATCATCCTTTTAGCCATGAAAAATAGCTCGTTCAGCCTACGCCCTTTCCTCTTCTTACTGCTATGCTTGTATCATACAAGTAATCTGATATGCAAGATTTTCTCATAAATACCTGAAAGGAAAGAGACCAATGGCAAGTTCCACGTTTGCCACAGAAAATCCAATAGCCAGTCAAGAGCAAAGAACCTTCATCGGTGGCCTGGGTTTTGATAGGGTGATGATGGTGCTGTCTTTCTTGTTTGTCGGTGGAGTCTACCTGGATGGCTGGGCGCATAGCCACGGTCTGGTTGATAAAACCTTTTTTACCCCCTGGCATGCTGTTCTCTATTCGGCATATGCCGCCAATGCAGTGCTGCTCGTCGCGGTAACCCTTATGAATCATAGAAGAGGCCGTTCCTGGTCAGAGGCGGTGCCCGAGGGCTACAAAATTTCACTGTATGGTGTGCCATTGTTCCTGATTGGTGGCGTCGGTGACCTGATCTGGCACACACTTTTTGGTTTCGAGACTGGCATTGCTCCTCTGCTCAGCCCGACGCACCTGGTGCTGGCGACCAGTGCCATACTCATCATGAGCGGACCATTGCAGGCAATTTGGAGGCGAGCGGAAAACGGTGAGACAAGTAGATGGGCAACGCTGTTCCCGGCGCTCCTTTCGCTGCTCTCGGTCTTCTCCATGCTCACGTTCTTTACATCGTTTGCCAGTCCCATTACTCACATACAACTCTTAACCAATCCTTACACCGAGGTCTATGGCTCATGGGGAGCAGCTGGTGTCCTGTTGCAGGCCACGATGCTGATGGGCATGCTGCTGCTAATGCTGCGTCGCTGGCAACTGCCACTGGGAAGCATGACGATGCTTTTTACGCTCAATGCCGCCCTGATGGACCTTTTCAATAAGCAATACCTGCTGGCCCCGGTAGTAGCTGCAGCGGTGGCTGGTGTAATCTGTGATCTCTTGTTCTGGCGCTTGCAGCCATCAGTCAAGCGGTCTGGGGCTTTCCGCCTCTTCGCATTCGTTGTTCCGATCATCTATTACCTGAGCTACTTTGCATCCGTTGAACTCACCAGCAGTGGTATTACCTGGACGATTCATCTGTGGCTAGGTGTAACGGTGATGTCCGGCTTCGCCAGCTTGCTCATGAGCTATCTGCTGGTCCCCCCTGCGTTCCCCGAAGCAGCGCGGTCGTGAAAGTTCCGGTAGCAGGGGCGGCCCATTTCTAGAGAAGGGCCGCCAGGTCATCGCGAAACCCTTGCAATTGGTATTGTGTATGTGGACGCTTTTGCAGGACACGAGACAGTGTTCGTATTCTAATCAGAATACTGGTAAAACGAATAAGCTGCTCGTGTTCTGTCGAGAGCGAGATAATTTCTCCATAACCACTCAAAAGAGCGGGCAGGAGTTGCCAGGGATGGTCTTCTTCAGTGCACATGTGGAAGAGTCCCAGGTCGTACCAGCGGCTGGTCCCGCGAATTTCGCCAAAATCGATAATACCAGTGTAGTGCCCGTTATCCTGATAGATATGGGTGATGTCAAAGTCGCCGTGTGCTAGGTATGCCTGCTCGACATCCAGCCAGGAGTTATAGCGCGAAAGCAGTTGCTCAAGCTGTGTGATTTCCGACGTATGGAGCGTATTTCTAGCTAAAAATGCTAGATCGGCATCCCAGTGTTCAAGCATAAAGGCGCGATGGGCTGACCATTGCGCCCGTAACAACGAGTGCTCTGTATACGGTTGATCACGCTCCACCCAGCCAAAACCATCAACGCTGATGCTATTTATGCGTGCCAGATCTCGCCCAGCTTCCCCCAAAATTGCATGCAGTTCCTCTGTGCTCAAGAGTGTGGATCGACTGATCGGGTGCCCTTTGATTTCGGTTGTCACCATGATTGACCGTTGTAGCGCCTCGTTGTAATGCTCGAAGTAGATCACCTCTGGCACCTTGACCTGCATCTGCCGTAGCTGTGTATGAACGGTAACTTCGGGGGAGAAACTGGCATCTTCTTCTGGCAGAACACGCAGATAGAACGTCTCATTTCGATAGCCAATCCGGTAGACGTACGTGGACACGCCTTCCACGACACGCTCTATCTGTGTTGGAGCCGTAGGAAAAACACGGCCTGCTATTGCTTTGACGGCGCGAATGTCTACAGGATACGAGTTCGGGTACGAGTTTTCCAAGATAATCTCCTTGTTGTGATATAATTCTACTCTGCTCTCATTGGTCAGCACCATATTTTGTTGTAAATCCATCGTACTTGAGTTTGGCTTCCCCTATTTTCGATGTCAAATTGTCAAAAAGCTGGTGAAACGCCATGGGGAGGGGGTTGAGGAGTGGACAAGCATTTGACAAATGTTGACAGTTAGCTATTTTTGTCCAATGTTTGCAGCAAGGAAGTCCTTCAATAGATAAAACATCTTTTTGATCAGGAGAATGGAAAACGATGAGCGAAAAGATTAACCTTGCAGAGAAACTGGCATTATTCTCGGAGCACTGGTCTCCACGAACTGTAGCCTGCTTAAATGAATACGATATCATGGTCGTGAAGGTCCAGGGTGAATTCGTCTGGCACAAACATGATGACACTGATGACTTTTTTCTGGTGCTCAAGGGGCGCTTGACTATACATATGCGTGATCGCGATATGGTGTTAGGGCCAGGAGAACTTTTTGTCGTGCCACGCGGCGTCGAACACAAACCCAGCGCAGAAGAGGAAACTCATCTTCTTTTGATAGAGCCAACAGGAACTCCAAATACTGGAGACGAGGCAACTGCCGCGCCACGTCAGTCCATTTGACGAAGGATCGTAAGGCTGAAGTACGCAACTTCAGTGCCTATCACACAAGCGAAGGGAATCGATGAAGCAACAAAGCAAACTGTGTCCAGGCACAACCTGGGAGTACATTGCCTCTCCAGAAGAGGTGGGATGGTCATCGCAACAACTCCACATCGCACAAATATGTGCAGAAGTTCTGGGTTCAGCAGCAGTACTGGTAATCACAGGTGGCAAGATTCTGGTCGAATGGGGAGATACTACTCGTCGCTTCTCCTGCCATTCGATGCGTAAAAGCCTGCTCAGCAGCCTGTTCGGTATGGCCCTTCGGGACGGCAGGATGCATACAGAGCAAACATTAGAGGAACTCGGCATCGACGACAACGAGCCGAGTTTAACGCTTCAAGAAAAACGGGCGACAATCGTTGATCTCTTAAAAGCACGTTCAGGCATCTATCACCCTGCTGGCTGTCAACCAAACAGCAATTTGCCAGAACGTGGTAGTCATGAGCCGGGAACGTTCTGGCATTACAACAACTGGGATTTCAATACCCTGGGAACCATTTTTGAACAATGCACGCAAACAAGCCTGTTTGCCGCATTCCATCAGCAAATTGCCATCCCTCTGCAAATGGAAGATTTCGTCTTGACTGACATTTTTTACAAGGGAGGAGGACCAGACTCTTTACGCCCTGCATACTGGTTTCGTATGCCGCTCAGCGAACTGGAACAGCGAGGATCGGACTTTCTACGTCGCACTCAATGGCAGGGTGTAGATGGTGTCTCGCTGCTGCCAATAGAAGATTTTCCCAAAGACATAAGCACTTACTATGTAGGAACAGATGTATCCATTCATCCATGTTACTGGTTTCGCATGTCTGCACGCGATCTGGCACGATTTGG